>ENA-OUPA01000081-OUPA01000081.1-human-gut-metagenome-genome-assembly--contig:-NODE-81-length-78760-cov-11.5463_pt1 | contig 78760 bp, 75 predicted proteins | sample MGYA00237939_ERZ548770 | MGnify/ENA primary metagenome ERZ548770 (study PRJEB26490, sample SAMN05356877) | human gut metagenome | biome: terrestrial biome; feature: human-associated habitat; material...
GTTTCAGCGAATTCCCACTGCCGTTTTTGCAGCCTTAGAATGGAACACTTTTCAAGAAAAAGGTACGTTTTACCCCTCAATTTCTTGATTCAAAAAACGCAATGATAATCTAAATAGGCAGCAAAAAAGCGCGTCCCCATGCGGTTTCCGCACAGTGACGCGCTTTTTTCATTGGTGGAGATGGCGGGAATCGAACCCGCGTCCGAAAAAGGATTACCAAGGCTTTCTACGAGCGTAGCTTCTGTTTTAAGATTCCCGCCGCCCCCCGCCCAAAAGCAGGCTGGGGGTTTTGGTAGCCCTTAGGTCATGACGGGGGTAAGGGCATGGCCCCGTTCACGTTCACCGCTCATCGACGCCCTAGCCCCGGCCGCGGTGCTCCGGGGGAGGACGACTGCCTTAGTTAGGCAGCAACAGCAACAGGTTCGTTGTCGTTTAATTTTAAAGGTTGCGGATTTTATAGCGGTCCCGCACCGCTGCTCGCTTACCAGGGCTCTCCTTCCCCGTCGAAACCTTTACATCCCCCTATCTGGGACAGCCAGGGCTGCCCTTGGGTTTTGGGCGGCGCACCGCCCGAAGAGGTACATTTACCGGTTGCGCTCTTTTATGGCGCGCTCGATGTCCCGCTTGGCGGCTTTCTCCGCCATGTCGGCCCGCTTGTCATAGAGCTTCTTGCCCCTGCACAGGCCCACCTGCACCTTCACCCGGGAGTCCTTGAAGTACAAAGACAGGGGGATGAGGGAATACCCCTGCTGCTTGACAATGCCGTACAGCCGCAGGATCTCCTTTTTGTGCATAAGCAGCCGCCGCACCCGCATGGGGTCGGGGTTGAAGATGTTGCCAAAGTCATAGGGGCTGATATGGCAGCCGTTGAGCACCATCTCCCCGTTTACCACGGAGCACCAGGCGTCCTTCAGGTTGGCCCGGCCCGCCCGCAGGGACTTTACCTCTGTCCCCTTCAGCTCGATGCCGGCCTCGAAGCTCTCTTCCACGAAGTAATCGTGGAAGGCTTTTTTGTTTTGGGCAATGGTTTTTGTGTTGGCCTTGCCTGCCACGGTCACTCCTCCTTTGCGGAATTTCCTCCAAACAGATGCCTCGTTTGGAACACTTATTATACCACACCTGCCTGTCGAAGTGCAAGGGATTTTCCCCCGGGGGCAATTTTTTCAGGAGAGAGGGCGGCCTGTGAAAAAAAGAAAAATATTTACCCATACTCTCTGTTGGAAAGAAAAAGGGGACCGGAACCCAGGGGAAAGTCCGAAAAGCCGGTATAGTGGGGTTTTTTCCGAGCAGGGTTCCCACAAGGGGGTGATTTTTGTCGAAAATAGAGGAGAGAGCGCGGGAATTTCCTGCTTTTTCACGAAGCGCAAAAGCTTTGATAAAGGATTGACAAAAGGGGGAATCAGTAGTATTCTAAGCAATGGATAGTTTAAGTCTTAAACAAAAGGCTGAACTGCGGACGAGGGAACCGGTCCAATATCAAGCAAGTGGAGTGTGGAACCATGAAATTCAAGTACCGCTGGTGGGGCAAGGGCGATATCGACGCCTCTATCGGCATCTTTTTCGACGGCTTCTCCAAGATCCTGTCCGCCACAGGCATCATGCTGTTTGTGTTTGGCATGCCGGCGGACATCGTGCTGGGGAAGATTGTGCCAGGCGTGGGCCTGGCTATTTTTGCGGGCAACCTGTGGTATTTTTACGAGGCGTGGGCCCTGGCTAAAAAAGAGCAGCGCCAAGATGTGACCGCCCAGCCCTTTGGCATTGGGGCCTCTCAGCTGACGGGCTGGCTGTACCTTATCATGGGGCCTGTCTATTGGCAGACTGGCGATGCGGAGCTGGCCTTCCAGGTGGGCCTGGCGTCCTCTCTGATTGGCGGCATGATCGAGGTGCTGGGCGGCTTTATTGGCCGCTGGATTGTGAAGGTGGTGCCCCACAGCGCCCTGATGGGCAACATGGCCTCTTCGGCGCTGGTGTGGCTCTCTTTTGTGGGCATTGCCATGGTGTTCGACAAGCCCATCTACGCCCTGCTGCCTTTCTGCATGGTCATCATCGACTATCTGGGCAAGGCAGACCGGCGGTTCCAGAAGATCCCCACCGGCGTCATTGCCGTGGTGCTGGGCGCTGTCATCGCCTGGTGCACCGGCAGCCTGACCTGGGAGAACTTCACCGCCTCCTTCTCGGACCTGGGCTTTTACCCGCCCACCTTCTGCGGTGTGGACATCGTCAAAGGCCTGAAGGGCATCTTCCCCTTCCTGCCGGTCATTATCCCCCTGCAGATCAACAATTTCCTTTCCACCCTTCAGGGCATTGAGGCCGCCAAGGCGGTGGGGGATGTGTACCCCGAACGCCGCTCTATGGTGATGGACGGCTGCTCTACCATGCTGGGCAGCCTGTTTGGAAATCCCTTCCCCACCACGGTGTACTTCGGCCATCCCGGCTGGAAGGAGCTGGGGGCCCGGGCGGGCTTCTCCCTGGTGAACGCGGGGGCCTATCTGCTCATCTGCCTGACCGGCCTGACCGGCGTGCTGATGGCCCTCATCCCCACAGAAGCGGTGATGGTGCTGCTGATCTTCGTGGGCTTCTCCGTGACGGCCTCCACCTTCCAGGAGCTGGACAAGAAGTACGTCAACGTGGTGCTTCTCTCTCTGATCCCCATTCTGTTCCAGTATATCCAAACCCAGATCAGCTCTTCGGTTCAAGCGGCGGGCACCACGGTGGACGTCTTGACCGCCGCCCAGTTTGCGGAGTACTCGGTGCCCATCAACGGCATCCAGTACCTGGGTAACGGGGCGTTCCTCTCCAGCCTGCTGCTGGCGGGGCTGCTGGCCTATGTGGTGGACAAGAAATACTTCCACGCCGCCTCCTTTGCGGCGGCCCTGGCCTTCTGCTCCTTCATCGGGATGATCCACGCGCCCTCGGTGGCGCTGTTCCCAGCGGAGAGCCTGCCCTTTGGGGTGGTGTACCTGGTGGCAGGGGCTTGGCTGGTGGCCAAGGGCCTGCTGTTCCGCAAGCCCCAGGCGCAGGAGGAGGCCGCCGCGGGCCCGCTGCAAAATTAAGGTGATTTCGCCCTGGAAAGCGGGGCGTGCCACATAAAGGAACTTTTTCATTAGGAGGAAGAAAAATGACGGACAGCGTAAAAATTCCACTGTTCAAAAAAGCGGACTTGGACGCTTCCATCGGTGTATTCTTCGATGGGTTTTCCAAGGTAATTGTGGCCGTGGCCATTCTGCTGGGCACCTTTAGCCTGGACGGCGGCACGGTGTTTGGCACCATGATGCCCGGCGTGCTGGTGACGGTGCTGGTGATGAACGGCGGCTTGTGGCTTTACTACCGCCACATCGCCAAGAGCCGCGGCGACGCGAACCTGACTGCCGTGCCCGCTGGCCTGCAGGCCGGCCGTATGTTCATCTGGCTGTATTCCATCATGCTGCCGGTGTTCAACACCACCGGCGACGCGGAGATGGCCTTCAAGGTGGGCGTGCTGGCCCACTTTATCGGCGGCGCGGTGTTCATCATCGGCGCGTTTGTGGTGCCCCTGATCCTGCGGATTGTCCCCGCGGGCGCCCTGTTCGGCAGCCTGGCCGGCGGCGCCATGGCCTTCCTGATCCTGCAGTCCATGGACGGCACCTTGAAAATGCCCCTGGTTGGCTGGCTGTCCCTGATTGTGCTCTTTGTCATCTACCTGGGCAAGGTGAACACCAAGCTGCCCGCCGCCCTTATCGCCATTGTGGTGGGCGCCGGCATTGCCTGGGTCACCGGCTCCATGAGCTTCTCCACCGTGACGGACTCCCTGCAGAACCTGAACTTCTACATTCCCAACGTGACCTTCGGCATCTTCTCTGGGGACGTGATCTCCCAGACCCTGCCCTTCCTGCCCATTGTCATCGTGTTCTCCCTGAACGAGGTCATCACCGGCATCCAGGCCGTTGAGCAGGCCAAGGAGTGCGGCGACACCTTCTTCACCACCACCAAGCCCCTGGTGCTGTGCGGCGTGGCCTCTATGGTGGGCGCCCTGTTCGGCAACCCCCTGGCTGTGGGCCTGTACTGGGGCTATCCCGGCTGGAAGAAGATGGGCTCCGGCACGGGCTACCATCTGGGCATTGTGGTGCTCTACGCCCTGGTGGGCCTGACCGGCCTGTCCGCCATCATCACCGCCTTCATCCCCGAGGCTGTGGTGCTGCCCATCCTGGTGTTTGTGGGCATTTCCAGCTACTCTCAGGCTTTCGAGGTGGTCACCAAGAAGTATTACCCCGCGGTCATCATGGCCTCCCTGCCTGTGGTGATGGACTTCATCATGGACAACGTGGCCGAGGGCAACCTGCCCGGCTTCCTGGCCTTTGACAACGGCTCTGCCTTTGTGGGCCTGGTGGTTGGCTGCGTGTTTGTGTTCATCATTGACAACGACTGGCTGAAGGCCGCCATCACCAACGTGGTGGCACTGGCCCTTACCGGCATCGGCATGATCCACTCTCCCGGCCTGCTGTTTACAGAAAGCTACAGCCCGGACCTGGGCTTTGTGGCAGCCTACTGCGTGCTGATTGTGGCGTTCCTGGTGCTGCATTTCATCAAGTTCAACCAGAAGGCCCATCAGGCGGACCTGGAGGCGGAAAAAGCAGCCGCCCTGGCGGCCGCCAAGCAAGAATAATTCCGGAGGGATCTGTCCTATGAAAACCCTAGTCATCACCGGTGCGGCCCGGAAAAACGGCCACACCAACCAGATGGTGAAGCTGTTCCTGGACACCCTGGGCGGCGAGTACACCATCATTGACGCCTACCGCGCGGAAAACATCGCCCCCTGCAAGGACTGCCGCTATTGCTGGCACAAGAAGGGCTGCTCCATCCACGACGGCATGGACGAAGTCTACCGGCTGCTGGAGGAGGCCGACAACGTGGTGCTGGCCTCTCCCATGTACTTCCACTCCATCACCGGCAAGATGAAGGCCCTCATCGACCGCTTCCAGGTGTACTGGGCGGGCCATGTCCGCAACGATATGCCCGAGAAGCCCCTGCGCAAGGGCGCCATCCTCATGGTGGGCGGCGCGCCCAGCTTCCCCAACCAGTTTTTGGGCGGCGAGCTGGTGCTGAAGAACCTGTTGAACGACCTGAGCACCGAGTGCCTGGGCGAGGTCTGTCTGCCCAACTCGGACCATGACTCCCTGGAGACCCGCCCGGACATCGCCCAGCAGGTGGTGGAGCTGGCGGAGAAGATGAAGGCCGCGCAGGAATAAAAACCGCGAAGCGGCGTAAAGTTTTCGCAGTACGTCCGCAGGACGTACTGGCCTTCTTTCAAAAGGCTTGCAGAGCGCGGGGCGCTGGTCTCCTGTGGAGACCGTTCAGCGCTTGACCGAACCGGCAGGTGAGAAGCGTCTCGCGGCCTTAACCGGCGCAGCCGAAAAAGAAATCCAGGGGCAAGGGCGCACGCCGCCCCAGGCGGCTGGCCCGCGGCCCGGCCGGGACCGAGAAAGCCCCAATCTGAACAACAAAAAACCAGGGAACAGGGCGGCTTTGCCGCTCCCCTTCCCTGATACTGAAACATGAAAAAACAGGAGGATACAATCATGCAAGGCTATACCTATGTCAAAGGCGAGCACTATCCCGTAGAACACCTGATTTTTGAGACCGCTCCCGAGCACGTTCAGGAATTCCTGGATGTGGACCACGAGGTCTGGACCCTGGGTGAGGCGGAAAGCGACCTGTTCGACCACATCCCCTTCCTGTATAAGGAAGTGTGGGTCAACGACAACAAGCCCGGCGAGATGCACTTCATCTTTGTGTGGGAGAGCCTTGAAAGCTGGCGCAAGGTGGACGATAAGGAAGTGCAGGCCGCTTTGATCGCCCGCTTCGAGTCCAAGTTCCAGCATCCCTATAAGCTGACCCGCTGCATCCAGAACGAGGAGAACTTTGGCATCCATCGTTACAGCCGCTTCGAGCGCATCTAAAACTGTTAGGGAAAGGACTTGTGTACAATGAAATTTGAAAATAAAGTGGTCATCGTCACCGGCGCCAGCTCTGGCATTGGCGAGGGCGTGGCCAAAATGTTCCTGGAAGAGGGCGCCCGCCTGGTGGGCTGCGGCATTGAGCCCGCTATGAAGATCGAAAGCGAGAAGGCCATCTACGTTCAGGCCGACCTGACCGACCCCGCCCAGGCCCAGAACGTGGTGGACAAGGCTGTGGAGGCCTTTGGCCATGTGGACAAGCTGGTGTGCTGCGCCGGCGTCACCTTCATCGGCTCTTTGGAGAATACCGAGTACAACACCTTTATGCGGGAAATCTCCATCAACCTGGGCGGCGTGTTCAACATGTGCAAGGCCGCTGTGAAAGAGCTGGTCAAGAGCGAGGACCCCTCCATTGTCACCATCGGCTCCGACCTGGGCGTGCGCCCCATCCCGGAGCGCATTGGCTACTGCCCCTCTAAGGCTGGCGTCATTATGCTGACCAAGTGCATCGCCCTGGAGTACGCCCCCAAGGTGCGGGTCAACTGCGTGCTGCCCGGCCTGGTGCGCACCCCCATGACAGAGCAGCGCTTTTTGGATGCAGAGGACCCCGCCGCCCTGGAGGAGGCTTACGCTTCCCTGTACCCCCTGCACAAGATGGGCAAAGTGGCCGACATGGCCAACGCCGTGCGGTTCCTCTCTTGCAGCGAGGACAGCGGCTTTATCACCGGCGAGATTATGAACGTCTGCGGCGGCAGCCTGATCTAAGGGAGGGACACCATGGCTACATCCCTGTTTAAAATGCCCTTCGACGTGGACCGCCTGCACCTGACCCGCATCTACCAGAGCAAGGAGCTGGAAAGCTGCCAGGTGGAGACCATGAGCTGCCCCAAGATCCAGGCGATTTACGGCGACCTGAAGTTTTTGGAGCTCCATGAGGACCGGCCCTGCACCTACACCTCTCTGGTGACCTCCATCGACGGGCGCATTGCCTTTACAGACGCCCCCCAGGGTCCCCTGATCGCCAAGAAGAACAAGTATGACCCCGCCGGCGCCGACGCCGACTGGTTCATCCTGAATATGCTGCGGGCTGTTTCCGACGGTGTGATGCTGGGCGCCGGCACCATGAACGCCGAAGCCGACTATACCTGCCATGTGTTCGACCAGGACATGGAGGACATGCGCATTGCAAACGGCAAGAACCCGGTGCCCTGGAACATCATCACCTCTCTGGACGCCACAGACATCCCCTTCGGCCACATCCTCTTCAACACCCCCGAGGTGCCTGTGATGATCTCCACCTCCCGCAAGGGCATGGAGCTGGTGCGGGAGAACCTGAAAAACGAGGCTTACTTTGTGGACGCCCCCTCCATGGAGGCTGTGACAGAGGAGCTCATCCAGGGCATGAAGGAGAACGCGGACAAGGTGCTGGTCATCGGCACCGGCGACACCGCCCCCGACTCCAAAGTGGCCCTGTATGTGCTGAAGAAGTTCGGCATTGACCGGCTGCTGGTGGAGACCCCCTCTTACATGCACTACCTGGTAAGCCAGAAGATGATGGACGAGCTGTTCTTCAACTACTCCTGCATTTATGTGGGCGGCCAGGCGCTGACCATTGGCAAGTTCGGCAAGGAGTTCACCAGTGAGGACCACCCCCACACCCGGATGCTCTCCATCCACACCCACAGCGATCATTTCTTCTATCTCCGCCACAAGCTGCTTTACGATTGAGCGCGGAAAGCCGCAGCTTGAACGGGCGGGATCCATTCTATAAAAAAGAGGAGCCTTCCAGCGGCTCCTCTTTTGCTGAGAACAGGGTTCAGCCGTTTGTTTCCGCGGCGTTTGCCATATCCTGAAAAAATTGGCAGATGGCCTGGTGGGCAGCGCCCAGAATGGGCCCGCTTTTCCCCAGGGGGGAGAGCACAACCTCCTCCGCGTGGGTGATGGGCAGCACCATTTTCCCCAGAATGTCGGGCATGTAATAGGGCAGGGCGGAAAGAAGCTCGGAACTGATGACAATGACCTGGCAGTCAAAGATGAAGATGATGTTGGTCAGCCCCACAGCCAGGTAGGTGATGAAGCGGTCCAGAACCTGCCGTGCGGTGGGGTTCTGACGGCGGATGAGGTCCGCCAGCTCTGGAATGGAAGAAATGGGTTGGGAGAGCACAGAGTTGGCATAGGCGATCAGGGCGCCGTCGGAGCAGTACTGCTCCCAGCAGCCATATTTGCCGCAGGAGCACTGCGCGGGCTCGTCAAAATTGATGGTGTGGTGGCCGATGGCGTTGGCAAAGCCGTGGAAGCCCCGGAACAACTCGCCGTTGGTGATGAGCCCCACCGAGATGGAGTCGCCAATGTTGACCATGGCCAGGCTTTGCAGGCACTCCCCCGTGCCGCTGATCAGTTCCTGCTGGGCCAGGGCGGCCAGGTTGCCGTCGTTGTCCAGGGAAACCGGAACCTGGTAGCGCTCTGCCAGCAGGCTGCGCAGATCCACGTTCCGCCAGCCCCGCCGGGGGATAAAGCGGATCAGCCCGGACAGGTCCACCACGCCGTGGACAGCCACCCCCATGCCCACCAGGCCATATTGGGAGGCGGGCATCTGGGCCAAAAGCCTGTCCACCGCATGGCACACCCGCTCATACACCCGGGGGAAATCCTCCCCCTGGGTGGGGAACTGCTCCCGGGCCAGGACGGTCTCTCCCGAGAGGTCCGTTAAAATGGCCTGAACCCGGCTGATATCAATGTCCAGGGCCACGGCGCAGCCCGCCCCGTGGAGGGGGGAGAGGAGGATGGGTTTGCGCCCCCCTTCCGAGTGGCCCAGCTCGGTTTCCATCAGCAGCCCGGCGTCAATCCACTCCTTGACAATGGTGGAAACCGTGGCCTTGTTCAAGCCGGTGCGGCGGCCGATGTCCGCCCGGCTGATGGGGTAGTTCCCCAGCACCTGCCGCATAATCTCCCAGCGGTTGGCTGCCCGGATGTCCTTTGTCTGCGTGATTTTCATGGCGGATCGCTCTTTTCTGCTTTGGGCACTGCCCAATTGTTCTAAAATGGATTATACTATATTTGTTAGAAAAGTTCCAGGGCCCTGGGGAAAGAGGCCCTGGAAGAAGGAGGTCTTTATTATGCCTTGCATCCAAATCAAGACGAACGTGCAGGTTTCCAACGAGACGGCCCAGACGGTGAAAAGCCAGCTGGGGCGCATCATCACCCATCTGCCTGAGAAGACGGAAGACTGGCTGATGGTCACCCTGGAGGACCAGTGCCGCATGTGGTTCCGGGGAGAGAGCGCCAAGCCCCTGGCGATTGTAGAGGTGAAGGTGTTCGGAAACAAAATTGACAGAGAGGGCTCTGAGCGGATGACACAGGAGGTGTGCGCCCTGTTCCAGAAGGAGCTGGGCGTAGACCCCAAGGACCTGTATGTCCGCTATTTGGCCTCTCCTGACTGGGGCTGGAATAACGGGAATTTCTAAACGCCAAACAAGAAAACGCCTGCTGCCCAAGGAGGCCTCCCTTTTGGAGAAAGGGGGAACCCCTCCCTGGCGAAGCAGGCGTTTTTTTGTGGAACTGTGAAAGCGCAAAGAAAATCAAGTTGGCGGCTCTGTTGCTGGCTGGCGCCATGCTGCTCACGGCGTCCGCTGTTGGGACGCGGGCACGGACACTCCCAACATTATGCCGCCCACTCTGTGCGCCCTGCTCTCTGGCGTGGACTGGCGCGAAACGGGGTACCAGGACGTGGGCCTGCCGGACCATCAGGCGAAAATTGACCAGGCCATTGCCGATGGTTTCTTCTCCCAGCCGGACCACCATGTGCCCGGCCTGTTTATGAGCATGGGAAATCTAGGTTCCATGAACGCGGGCCATGTGTTTGGGATGAGCTCCACAAACTGCGCCAGCCTGTCCCAGGGCATGGTGCGGGGCCGCCGCCTGGTGCAGGAGTACCTACGCTTTTACCAGAAATACTATGACCTTCCGAAGCTCCAATTGGTGACCACTGCGGCCATGATGGGCATTCGGGAATCCAGGCGCATTCAGGGGGAGTATGTGCTGGGGTATGAGGATTACACCGCCCGGCGGAAATTCCCAGACCAAATCGCCATTTTCGCCAAGGCTATCGACATCCATGTGTACGATTGCTCCGAGGAACAGTATGAGCGGTATTACGGCTCTTTTACCAAGGTAAAGGCACGGGTTACAGAATGTCGATGTACTCCCCGCTCAGGGCCTTGTTCATGCTGCGCACGGCGCAGAACTTGCCGCACATGCTGCAGGTGTCGCTGTGGTCGTCCTCGGGCTTGCGGCTGTCCCGAATGGCTTTGGCGGTCTCGGGGTCCAGGGCGCAGGCGAACTGGGCTTCCCAGTCCAGGGCACGGCGGGCATCGGCCATCTTGTCGTCTATCTCCCGGGCGCCGGGGATGCCCTTGGCGATGTCCGCGGCGTGGGCGGCGATTTTCGAGGCGATGATGCCCTGCTTTACGTCCTCCACGTTGGGCAGGGCCAGGTGCTCCGCCGGGGTGACGTAGCACAGGAAGGCCGCGCCGCTCATGGCCGCCACCGCCCCGCCAATGGCCGCGGTGATGTGGTCGTACCCCGGGGCGATGTCCGTCACCAGGGGGCCCAGCACATAGAAGGGCGCCCCCATGCAGATGCTCTGCTGCACCTGCATGTTGGCCGCCACCTGGTTCAGGGGCACATGGCCGGGGCCCTCCACCATCACCTGGACGTTGTGCTCCCAGGCCCGCTTGGTCAGCTCGCCCAGACGCACCAGCTCTTCAATCTGGCACACGTCGGTGGCGTCGGCCAGGCAGCCGGGCCGGCAGGCGTCCCCCAGAGAGATGGTCACGTCGTGCTGTTCGCAGATGTCCAGAATCTCGTCGAAGTGCTCGTAGAAGGGGTTTTCCTCCCCGGTCATGGTCATCCAGGCGAACACCAGGCTGCCGCCCCGGCTGACAATGTTCATCTTCCGCTTGTGGCGGCGGATCTGGTCAATGGTCTTGCGGGTGATGCCGCAGTGCAGGGTGACAAAGTCCACCCCATCCTCCGCGTGAAGGCGCACCACGTCGATGAAGTCCTGGGCGGTGAGGGTGCCCAGGTCCCGCTGGTAGTGGATGACGCTGTCGTACACCGGCACGGTGCCGATCATGGCGGGGCACTCGGCCACCAGCTTTTTCCGGAAGGGCTGGGTGTCCCCGTGGGAGGACAGGTCCATGATGGCCTCGGCCCCCAGGTCGATGGCGCTCTGCACCTTTTTCATCTCGATGTCATAGTCCTTGCAGTCCCGGGAGACCCCCAGGTTCACGTTGATTTTGGTGCGCAGCATGCTGCCCACGCCCTGGGGGTCCAGGCAGGTGTGGGCCTTGTTGGCGCAGATGGCCACCTGGCCCTTTGCCACCAGCTCCATCAGCTTTTCCAGAGGCATGCGCTCCTTCTCCGCCACGGCCTTCATTTGTGGGGTGGCAATGCCCTTGCGGGCGGCGTCCATTTGGGTGGTGTATTCCATAGGTCAGTCCTCCTTGTGGGTTCTCAGTGGATAGGCGTGGTCTAAGGGGCCGCTGCCGTGGCCCAGGTCCAGCATGGCCGCCAGGGCCCCGGAGAGGTACTCCTTGGCCGTTGCCACGGCGGTTTCCAAGTCCTGGCCCTTGGCCAGGTTGGCGGCAATGGCGCTGGACAGGGTGCAGCCGGTGCCGTGGGTGTTGGGGTTCTCGATGCGCTGGCCCAAGAACCACCGGCCCTGCCCCTGGCAGTACAGGTAGTCGTTGGCGTCGTTGAGGCTGTGGCCGCCCTTGCACAGCACGGCGCAGCCGTAGGTATCCCCCACGGCTTTGGCGGCGGCCTCCATGTCCTCTGGGGTGTGGATGTCCCGTCCGGAAAGGGCCTGGGCCTCGGGGATGTTGGGCGTCACCACCGCGGCCAGGGGGAACAGCTTTTCCCGCAGGGCGGCGGCAGCGTCGCTTTCCAGCAGCCGGGACCCGCTGGTGGAGACCATCACCGGGTCCACCACCACGTTCTGGGCGCCGTACTGGCGCAGCTTCTGGGCGATGACGCGGATGAGCCCCGCCGAGGAAACCATGCCCACCTTCACCGCGTCGGGCCGGATGTCCTGGAACACGGCGTCAATCTGCTGGCCTAAAAACTCTGGGCCCACCTCTAAAATGTTGGTGACGCCCAAGGTGTTCTGCACAGTCAGCGCGGTGATGGCGCACATGGCGTACACGCCGTTCACGGTCATCGTTTTCAGGTCCGCCTGGATGCCCGCCCCGCCGCTGGGGTCGCTTCCGGCGATGGATAGGCATGTGTTCATGGGTTACACTCCTTTACAGTGCGCTCCGCCAGGGCACGCAGCTCCCGGCAGGCGGCTTCGATGTCCGGCTGGGAGAAGATGGCGGAGACCAGGGCAAAGCCGTCCATGCCGCCCCCCGCCAAGGCGGGCAGGTTTTCCCGGCTGATGCCCCCAATGGCCACGCAGGGGATGGACACGCTGGAGCAGATCTCCCGCAGCTGCCCCGTGGTGATGCGGATGGCGTTTTTCTTGGTGGGGGAGGGGAACACCGCCCCCACCCCCAGGTAATCCGCCCCGGCGGCTTGGGCGGCCCGGGCCTGTTCCACGGTTTTGGCTGTGGCCCCGATGAGGAAGCCCTTGCCCGCCTGGCGGCGTATCTCCGCCACCGGCTGGTCCTCGATGCCCACGTGGACGCCGTCAGCCCCGCTTTTCAGGGCCACCTCCAGGGAGTCGTTGACGATCAGGGGCACGCCGTAGCGGTGGCACAGGGCTGTGGCCTGGGCGGCCTCCCGGATATAGTCCAGCCGGGGAAGATCCTTTTCCCGCAGCTGCACCAAGGTGGCGCCTCCTTTCAGCGCGGACTCTATCTGTTCCAGCAAAGTCTGCCTGCCCACCCAGGCCCGGTCCGTCACGGCGTAGAGCAGCAGGTTTTGGGCGGTAAAGTTCATTCTCCCGCCTCCTTTCTCAGTTGGCCCACCAGGCGGGCCGGGTCGGGGGCGGTCATCAGGCCGCTCATCACGCAGGCCCCGGCGGCCCCAGCTTGTTTCACTTGGGCGATGTTCCCCGGGCCGATGCCCCCAATGGCGTACACGGGCAGGGGGGAGGCCTGACACACCTGTGCCAGCAGCTCCACGCCCCGGGGGGGCAGGCCCGGCTTGCACCCGGTGGGGAAGATGTGCCCCAGCGTGCCATAGGAGCACCCAAGCTCCGCCGCCTCCCGCACGTCCTCCAAACTATGGCAGGAGGCTCCCAGCACCGGGAAAGCTGCCCGCTCCTCCGGGGAGAGCGCCCGCAGCCGGGGGAGGGGCAGATGCAGGGCGCGGGCGCCCAGCTCTCTGGCTGTCTGGGGGAAGTTGTGCACCGCGCACTCCACCCCATACCGGCGGCAGAGCGCCAGCGCCTGGGCGGCCAGAGCCTTGTACGCCGGCTCCGGCATGTCTTTTTCCCGCAGGAGGATCTTGTCCACCCCGGCGGCCGCCACCCGCTCCAGCTGGGAGAGAAAGTCCCCGGGGCACAGCGCCCTGGCGGTGACGCACAGGATCTCAAACATAGAGGTAATCGTTGAGGACGGGCTGCAAGCCCTCCTCCGCCATGTCCTGATACATTTGGGAGAGGCTGCGCTCGTCGCTGATCTCAAACTGCTCGTCGCCCGTTTCCTCGGCCTCCTTCCCCTGGTATTTGCTCTCGTGGTCCCCGATGCCGGTGCTCACCCCTGCGGAGACTTTGGTGGCCGCGATGCGCACAATGCCGTTGCGGAAGGCGGCGTTCTCCCGGGAGGAGACGGTGATGCCCACAAAGGGCAAAAAGATGCGGTAGGCGCACAGCACCTGGCACAGCTGGCGCTCGCCCACGTCCAGGGGGTTGATCTTGTCGTTGTTGATGATGGGCCGCAGCCGCGGGCAGGAGAGGGACATCTCCGCCGCGGGGTACTTCCGCTGGAGGTAGTAGACGTGCAAGGCGCTGGCCAGGGCGTCCTTGCGGAAATCCGCCAGGCCCAAAAGGGCGGAGAAAGCCACGCCCCGCATGCCGCCCCGCAGGGCCCGCTCCTGGGCGTCGAACCGGTAGGGCCACACCCGCTTGTGGCCCATCAGGTGCAGCGTCTCGTACTTGTCCCGGTCGTAGGTCTCCTGGAACACGGTGACGTAGTCCGCCCCGCACTCGTGAAGGTAGCGGTACTCATCCGTATTCACCGGGTAGATTTCCAGCCCCACGTTGCGGAAGTACTTCCGGGCCAGCTTGCAGGCCTCGCCGATGTACTCCACGGAGCTCATGGAGCGGCTCTCCCCGGTGAGGATGAGGATTTCCTCCATGCCGCTTTGGGCAATGACCTCCATCTCGTGCTCAATCTGCTCCAGAGAGAGCTTCATCCGGTGGATGTGGTTGTAGCAGTTAAAGCCGCAGTAAACGCAGTAGTTCTCGCAGTAGTTGGCGATGTACAAGGGGGTGAACAGGTACACCGTGTTGCCGAAGTGCTTTTTGGTTTCCAGGCAGGCCCGCTGGGCCATCTCCTCCAAAAAGGGCTCGGCCGCCGGGGAGAGCAGGGCCTTAAAGTCCTCGATGGTGCAGGTTTCGTGCTCCAGGGCGGCCCGCACGTCCCGGGCGGTGTACTGGGCGTAGTCGTAGTTGTCCATCTGGGAGAGCACCTTCTCCATCACGTCGGAGTGGAGCACCTCCATGCCGGGCAGGTACTCCAGGTGGCTCTTCCGGGAGGAGGGGTCCGTCTCCAGCCGGTGCTTTTTCTCCAAAGCCTGGGGGGAGAGGAATTCAGAGTCGATCAAAAACTGGTTTTCCCGCTGTGCCATGATAACGCCCCCTCAGTCCCGCAGAAAGCCCGTCAGGGGGTCAGAGGCGCTGGCGCCCCGGGCCAGCACCCGCCCCAGCCCGGAGAGGTACGCCTTGCGGCCCGCCTCGATGGCCTGGCGGAAGGCGGCGGCCATCAGGGGCAGGTCCCCGGCGGTGGCCAAAGCGGTGTTGGCCATAATGGCCGCGGCGCCCATCTCCATGGCCTCGCAGGCCTGGGAGGGCCGGCCAATGCCCGCGTCCACAATGACGGGCAGGTCGATCTCGTCAATGAGGATCTGGAGAAAGTCCCGGGTGGCCAGCCCCTTGTTGGAGCCGATGGGGGAGGCCAAAGGCATCACGCAGGCGGCCCCGGCGCTGACCAGGTCCCGGGCGGCGTTTAAATCGGGGTACATGTAGGGCATCACCACAAAGCCCTCTTTGGCCAGGATTTCCGTGGCCTTGATGGTCTCCTGGTTGTCGGGCAGCAGGTACTTGGTGTCCCGCATGATCTCAATTTTCACAAAGTCCCCGCAGCCCAGCTCCCGGGCCAGGCGGGCAATGCGCACAGCCTCTTCCGCGTTCCGGGCACCGGAGGTGTTGGGCAGCAGCGTCACCCCCTGGGGGATGTAATCCAGGATGTTTTCTTTCTCGGTGGTGTTGGCCCGGCGCACCGCCAGGGTGATCATCTGGGCCCCGGCGTCCCGCACCGCGGCCTCAATCAGCTCCAGGGAGTATTTCCCCGAGCCCAAAATGAACCGGGAGGTGAATTCCCTGCCTCCCAGGCTCCAAGTGTCCTGTGTGTTCATGGTCGATTCCCTCTTTCTAAAAAATAAAGTCAAACGTCAAATTCCCCGGCTAGGATGCGCAGTACAGCCTGGGCTTGATGGGCCGCGCAGAGCATCACCCGGGGGGCGAACAGGCTGCTGTTTTGCACATCGCTTTCCCCGTCGCCGCAAAGGTAGAGCCGGGACCCCACCCGCCGGGTGCGGATGGCGTTGGCAGGCCCCAGCCCTGCCATGCCAGAGGCCGCCACCAGGTACGCCTCCGGCAGGCGCTCCAGCACGGTGTTGGTAAGCAGGGCCTTTTCCTCCGGCCGGTCAAAGGCTTCGCAGACCACCTGGGCCCCTTGCAGCAGCAGGGGAATGTTTTCCTCTGTCAGCCGCAGGGCATGGGGCTCCAAACGGAGGTACGGGTTGACCTCCCGCAAATTTTCCGCCAAGGCCATGGGCTTTTCCAGCCCGATCTGAGAGGCCTTGTACTGCTGGCGGTTCAGGTTGGACAGGTCCACCCGGTCAAAGTCGAAGAGGCGCAGCGTGCCCACCCCGGCCCTGGCCAGGGCCAGAGCAATGTGGGAGCCCAGCCCCCCCAGCCCGCAGACCGCCACCGTGGCCTGCTGGAAGCGCTCCCACAGGGCCGGGCCGATCCGCCCCCGAAGGGAAGCCTCCATTGCTTTCCTGGCGGGCGGGCTGCCCTCAGCCCCCGCCCACAAAGCGGACCACCTCCAGCGCGTCGCCGTCCTCCAGCACAGTGGAGGCGTACTGGGCTTTGGGGACGATGTCCCCATTGCGCTCCACGGCGATGCGGCCGGTTTCGTACCCGGCAGAGGCCAGAAGCTCCGCCAGGGTCTTGCCCGCCGCGTCCTGGGCCTGCCCATTGACTGTTACCATATCCATTCCTCCTTTTTGGACAAAAGAAAACGGGGATACCTGCTACGGTATCCCCGGGAAAGGCGTATGTCACTTCCTACGACGGCATTATCCGTATCAGGTAAAGGGTCGAAGTTGATGACTTCCTCTCAGCCTGCCAGTACAAGCTCCCCTGGTTTTTATTTAACTGTATTATAGCAAGCGGCGCCGGATCCGTCAAGGGCGGGAAACAGCCCGTGGGAACAAAGCGTGCCAGCTGGGTGGCGCCCCTGCCGCCGGCTATTCCCCGGCGTTTTGGGCAGCGGGCTCCCGGCGGGGCCGGACGGTTACACGCACCCGGTCACCGGCCTACTTGTGCAGCGCCGCGCGGATATCCTTGCGCACGCCGAGAATATAGCAGATGGAACCATCCGGGTTTTTCACCCCCATATTCACCAGGCTTCCGGCATAGGGGACCCCATCGAAGGCGGCGTCCACTTTCAGCCGCCCCACGCCGAACTCCTTCCGGAGATCCAGGGGAAAGCGGACAAAGGCCCCCTTCCCGTCGGGCGTGGACTCGATGACGGCTTCAAATTCGTAACAGCGCTGGTCCATAGGGCTTCCTCCGTGTGAAAAGGGAATCTACAGTATGGAGTATGGGAGGGAGGGCGTGAGAAAATACAGCCGGCAGCGCCTTTTTAGTCCGCCTTTCCGTGGATGAGGGGGGAAATTTTCTTGTAGACCAAAAAGGTGATCGCTACATCGCACAGGGCCTTGAACAGGGTGAAGGGGCAGTTGAACCACAGCAGGGCCTGGGCCAGGTTCTCCACCGCCGGGTTGATGGCCTGATACAGCCCCAAAATGGCTTCCAGGGGGTACATGGTGGCGGTGTAGAAGGGATAGGTGATGAAATAGTTGATGGGGAAGCTCATGGCGGCCATCACCACTGCCCCCAGCAAAGAGCCCCACAACGCGCCCCAGCGGTCCTTGCGGAGCTTGTAGAACAGCCCGGCAGGCACCACAAAAGTGACGCCCAAAAGGAAGTTGCACAGCTCGCCCACACCGGCGGTGGAGGACATGGCCAGGTTGATGAGGTTTTTCAGAAAGCACACCGCCACCCCGCTGGCAGGCCCCATGGAAAAGGCCGCAATCAGGGCGGGAAGCTCGGAGAAGTCCAGCTTGACAAAGTGGGGGATGACGGGCAGGCTGAAGCTGAGGAACATCAGCACGGTGGCCACCGCCCCCAAAATGGCAGTCATAGCCAAGGTTCTGGGGTTGACGCGCTTGCGGCCCGGGGAATTTTGAACAGCGCTCTTTTGCATAAAAACCATCCCTTTCGGAAAATTTTGCTTGCAAAAGACCGAAGGGGTGGCGAAAGGGCGAAAAAATCCCGGAACCGCGCGCGGCTCCGGGGACCCTTTTCGATGAAATGAGAAAAACGGAACGGCGCCCCGCCGTCCCCAATCTTCTATCATCCGGACTTTGCCTGGATACACCAGGCGTTCACCGTCGGTGCTGGAATCACACCAGCTCGGCGGAGGGTTGCCCCTCCGTTCGCAGACTATACTGCCGGTAAGGAATTGCACCTTGCCCCGAAGATCATTTGCTGGTATCATTTTAGTACAGAGTTTTGCGCCTGTCAAGGAGGAATTGGATATGAAGCTCTTTTGCCGTGATGAGATGCAGCGCCTGGAGATGGCGGCTGTTGCCGCGGGGGTCCCCCTCGCCCAGCTGATGGAGAACGCGGGCCGGGCCCTAGCCCAAGAAGTGCTGTGCCGCTGCCGCCCCGTAAAGGGGAAGCGGGCCGTGGTGCTGTGCGGAAGGGGCAACAACGGGGGCGATGGATTTGTCTGCGCCCGGGTGCTGGCCCAGCAGGGCATGGAGTGCGTGGTCATCCTGGCCCAGGGCGTGCCCCGGACGGACTTGGCGGGGGAGGCTTTCGCCGCCCTGCCGGAAGGGGTGCGGGTCCTCTCGGGAGAGGACCGGGAGGCGGCCCGCCGGGAGATGGAGGGGGCCGGTGTGCTTATCGACTGCGTGTTCGGCTTCAGCTTCCGGGGAGAGCTTTCCGGCCTGCCCGCCCAGCTGCTGGGCTTTGCCAACGGGGTGCCCTGCCTGAAGGTCTCCGCCGACCTGCCCAGCGGCGTGGAATGCGACACGGGCCGGGTGTCCGCCGGGGCGTTCCGTGCGGACGTGACGGTCACGTTTACCGGGAAAAAGCCAGCCAATGCTTCCTACCCCGGCAAGGAGTTCTGTGGGGAGACCGTGGTGCGGCAAGTAGGGGTGCCCGCCGCCCTTGTGGAGGGGGCGGAGACCCATATTTTTGAAACGGATGCCGGGTTCCCTCCGGCGTGTTTTTCCACCCCGGACCCCCAGGCCAACAAGGGGGACAACGGGAAGCTGCTGATGGTCTGCGGCAGCTGGGGCATGGCGGGGGCCTGTGTCATGGCGGCCCAGGCGGCCCTGCGCTGTGGGGTGGGGCTGCTGCAAATCGCCGTGGAGGAACGGCTCTACCCCCTCATCACCCAAGCGGTGCCCCAGGCGGTGTACATCATTTTGGACTGGGAGAACCGGCGGGAAGAGAGCGAGGAAAGGCTTTTTGAAGCCCTGCGGGGCTGCACTGCCTGCCTGGTGGGCTGCGGCCTGGGGACGGACTCTGAGCGGCTGTGCCCCCTGGTGTTCTCTCATTGCCAGCGGCCCTTGGTGGCGGACGCGGACGCCGTCAATTTTCTCTCCCGGCATCCGGGCTTTTTAGAGGGCATTCAGGCGCCTGTGGTGCTGACGCCCCATCCCGGGGAGATGGCCCGCCTCTGCGATGACACCATCCCGGAGATCCAATCGGACCGGTTGGGAGCCGCCCGGCAGAAGGCGAAGGACACCGGCGCCGTGGTGGCCCTGAAGGGGGCGGCTACCGTGGTGGCAGCCCCCGATGGGCGCTGCGCGGTGAACCCCACCGGAAACCCGGGCATGGCAAAAGGGGGCAGCGGCGATGTGCTGGCTGGCATGGTGGGGGCTTTTCTGGCCCAGGGGATGCAGGCCTTTGAGGCGGCGGTGCTGGCGGTGTATCTTCACGGGTATGCCGGGGACCGGTGCGCGGAGCGCCTGGGCCAGCGTGCCATGCTGCCCACGGACCTGGTGAAGGCCCTGCCCCAGGTGTTCCAGGCTTTCCCGGCAGGGGAAGGGGCCCTGTGAGGGGGCAACAGCCCGCAAAGCGGCCCGGCCTTGTGAAAAGGTCCGGGCCGCTTCTCATGGGCAGGGCTCACTCCCGCAGCATCTGGATGTGGGGGATGCCGTCCTCTAAAAACTCCTCCGAGACCTGCCGGAAGCCGAACTTCTCGTAAAAGCCTTTGGCGTAGGTCTGGGCCTCGATGCGCAGGGGCCCCTTTCCCAGCCAGGCCTCCGCGGCTTTCAGCCCCCGGCGCAGCAGCTCTGCTCCCAGGCCTTGGCCCCGCGCCCGTGTGGCCACCCTTCCCAGAGAGGCTTCCGGGAAGGAAACGCCCGGCCGCAGCACCCGCAGATAGGCCTGAACCCCGGTTTCATCCCAGGCAAAGACGTGCAGGGCCTCTGGGTCCTTTCCGTCCAGCTCGGGGTAAGGGCAGCGCTGTTCCACCACGAACACGTCCACCCGCAGCTGGAGAAGCCGGTAGAGCTCTTCCGGGGGCAAATCCGCAAAGCGTTTGCATTCCCACTGCATAAGCTGCCTCCTTTCAGGGGTATTTTCCCCCATTATAGCATAGATTTCCCAAGGGGGGAAGGCGGGCGGCCCGGCTTTACAAACCGGCCGGAATCTGCTACAATAGCTCAAATAGCCGGCTGCGGCCGGAAGTTTTTTGGAAATAGGGGAAATGCGGATGATCTATTCCTATCTTTGGGTCTTTTTTCTGTTCTCGTTTTTAGGCTGGTGCAGCGAAGTGATCTTCGCGGCCATCCGGCAGAAGCGCTTTGTCAACCGGGGATTTTTGAACGGGCCCCTTTGCCCCATTTACGGCCTGGGCGTGGTGCTCATCGACGCCCTGCTGCGCCCCTTTGGGGACAGCCTGGCCATTCAGCTGGTGGGCTCCATGCTGTTGGGCTCGGCGCTGGAATACCTGGCGGGTTTTCTGCTGGAAAAGCTGTTCCACCAGAAATGGTGGGATTACTCTGACCGGCCCCACAACCTGCACGGCTACATCTGCCTGAAGTTCAGCGTGGTATGGGCTTTGGCGGGGGCGATGACCGTCCGGTACATCATGCCTGGCTTTGTGCGGCTGTTCTCCCACATTCCCCGGCCCCTGGGCTGGGTGCTGCTGGCGGTGCTGGGAGGGCTGCTGCTGGCGGACCTGCTGGTGACGGTGGTGGCCATTGTGGGCCTGAACCGCAAGCTGCGGAATTTGGAATACGTCACAAGCAAGCTGCGGCAGGGCTCGGATAAGCTGGGGAAGGACCTCTCCAAAGGCGCCATTGCGCTGTACGGAAAGCGCCTGGCAGGCAAGCGCGCTTTGGAGAAGGACTGGCAGCGGGAGGCTGCCCGCCTGAAGGCCAAGTACGAGCAGAATATCCAGAACAACTGGCTGCGGCGCCGGCTCTCCATGGCGTTCCCCAACCTGCAGGTGCTCAAGCACAATGAACAGCTGGAGGAGCTGCGCCAGAACATGAGCGTGCTGCGCCGCCGCTCTTGGGAGGCCCTGCGCAAGCGCAACGAGGACGCCCGGGCCGCCTATGAGACCCGGCTGGCCCCTGGCGAGGAGCGGCCCTTTGCCTTTGGCCTGTGCTATTCCAAGCTGTTCTGGATCTTCATGGTGGGCAATGTGGTGGGCTTCGTGCTGGAGACCCTGTACGCTCTGGTGCGCACCCATGAGTTCCAGATCCGTGTGGGCCTGGTGTTTGGCCCCTTCATCCCCGTGTATGGCTTGGGGGCGGTGGCCATTACCCTGCTGCTTTGGCGCATGTATAATCAAAAGGACATCATGATCTTTTTGGCCAGCATGTTTATCGGCGGCGCCTTTGAATACCTGTGCAGCTTTGTGCAGCAGGCCGTGTTTGGCACGGTCTCCTGGGAGTACAGCGACTCCCCCTTGAATATCGGCGGCCGCACCAACTTGATGTACTCCTTCTTCTGGGGCATCTTGGGCTTGGTGTGGGTGAAGGACCTGTATCCTGCCCTGTCCCGCCGCATTCAAAAGGTCCCCAAGCGGGTGGGCCGTGTTCTGACGGTGGTGTTCACCGTGCTGATGGCGGTGGATGTGCTCCTCTCTGTTGGAGCTGTGTACCGCCAGAGCGAGCGGGTCAACGACATTCCCGCGGACAATGTGGTGCGGGAGTTCTTCGACACCTATTTCCCAGACTCCTATTTAGATCTCATTTTCCCCCACATGGAGTATGTGGGCAAACCAGAGCTCCCATCCGCCCCGCCGCCCAGGGCGTAGGAAGGACAAAGCAGGCCCCCGGCACAACTTTGCCGGGGGCCTGCTTGCATCTGCTCTGGAAACGGAAAAGGCCGCCCCGAAACGCATCGGGGCGGCCCTTTCCAAAGTGGGGAAAAAGAGTCATTGTGAGAAGGGCCCTAAAGGCCGGGTGCTCACACCTTGAACATCAGATCACCGTAGGTGGGGTAAGGCCAGCACTTGGAGGATACATGGACCTCCATCTGGTCCACAATGGACCGCAGTGCCTCCATGGCGGGGATAATTGTATCCTTGTAGTAGGTGGCGGAGGTCAGCACGTTGTGGCTTTCTGCCTTTCCGTCGGCCAGCAGGGTGTCCAGGGCCTCCACCTTTTCATAGGCCTGATCCAGCAGGCCGGAAAGCTTTTTAATGAGAGCGGTCTCTGCGGCGCAGGGCAGGCCGGCACACACGGTGCGCTGGGCCGCCACGGACTTGGCCAGGGACTCCACGTAACCGCTGACAGAGGGGATGATATCCTGCCGGGTCATCTCGCTCATGGTCAAAGCCTCGATGTTCAGCGTTTTGCAGTACTCCTCCATAATGGTCTCATACCGGGCCTCCATCTCCGCCTCGGTGTAGATCTTGTGAGAGGTGAACAGCTTCACGTTCTTCTGGTCCAGATACCGGGGCAGGGCGTCCACGGTGGTGCGCAGGTTCAAAAGCCCGCGGCGGGCCGCCTCTTGGGTCCAGGCCTCAGAGTAGCCGTCCCCATTGAAGATAATACGCTTGTGCTCCTGCATTACCTGGCGCACCAGGGTGCGCACGTCGCTTTCCAGGTTGGCAGAGCCCTCCAGCTTGTCGGCAAACTGACGCAGCTCTTCGGCGGCGATGGTGTTCAGCATGATGTTGGGGCAGGAAATGGAAATGGCAGAGCCCAGCATGCGGAACTCGAACTTGTTGCCGGTGAAGGCGAAGGGAGAGGTGCGGTTCCGGTCGGTGGTATCCATGGCCAGGTCGGGCAGCACATGCACGCCAGTCTCCAGCTTTTTCTGCTGCGCGCCCACATAGGGGGCGTCGTACTCAATGGACTCCAAAATGGCGGAGAGCTCATCCCCCAGGAACATAGAAATGATGGCGGGAGGGGCCTCGTTGGCGCCCAGCCGGTGGTCGTTGCCGGCAGAGGCCACAGAGATGCGCAGCAGGTCCTGATATTCGTCCACGCCCTTGATAATGGCCGCCAGGAACAGCAGGAACTGGGTGTTTTTGGCGGGTTCCTTGCCGGGGTCCAGCAGGTTCTTGCCGGTGTCTGTGGAGATGGACCAGTTGTTGTGCTTGCCGCTGCCGTTGACCCCATCGAAGGGCTTTTCGTGGAGCAGGCAGACCAAACCGTGCTTGGCGGCCACATTTTTCATGGTTTCCATGGTCAGCTGGTTGTGGTCAGTGGCAATGTTGGTGGTGGTGAAGATGGGGGCCAGCTCATGCTGGGCGGGGGCCACCTCGTTGTGTTTGGTTTTGGCCAGAATGCCCAGCTTCCACAGCTCTTCGTCCAGGTCTTTCATAAAGGCGGCCACCCGGGGCTTGATAGCGCCAAAGTAGTGGTCCTCCAGCTCCTGGCCCTTGGGGGCCTTGGCGCCGAACAGGGTGCGGCCGGTAAAGCGCAGGTCCGGGCGCTGGTCATACAGTGCCTTGTCCACCAGGAAGTACTCCTGCTCCGGGCCCACGGTGGTGATGACCCGCTTGGCCTTCTGGTCCCCAAACAGCCGCAGAATGCGCAGGGCCTGGACATTCAGGTCCTCCATAGAGCGCAGCAGGGGGGTCTTCTTGTCCAGCACCTCGCCGCTGTAAGAACAGAAGGCGGTGGGAATGTAGAGGGAGTCCCCCTTCACAAAGGCGTAGGAGGTGGGGTCCCAGGCGGTGTAGCCCCGGGCCTCAAAGGTGGCCCGCAGGCCGCCGGAGGGGAAAGAGGAGGCGTCGGGCTCGCCTTTAATCAGCTCCTTGCCGGAGAACTGCATAATCACCCGCCCGTCCGAGGTGGGGGAGATGAAGCTGTCGTGCTTTTCCGCGGTGATGCCGTTTAAAGGCTGGAACCAGTGGGTGTAGTGGGTGGCGCCCTTTTCCACGGCCCAGTCCTTCATGGCGTTGGCCACGGCGTTGGCCACGTTCAGGTCCAGGTCTTTGCCCTCGTCGATGGTCTTCCGAAGGGATCTGTACACATCCTTGGGAAGCCGCTCCTGCATGACGTCATCGTTGAATACCGAGCTGCCAAACAGCTCGGGAACGCTTTTGCGGTTTTCCGAACAAGTTCCCATAACATACCACTCTTTCCTTGATGATGGAGTCGGACGCCTTCCCAGGGCTCTGGGAAAGCGCACCGTAAGACGAAAGGCGCTGAAGGGACTTCCCTCAGCGCCTTTGCTGCTCTATGCGCTATTCTATACCTGAACCAAGGGTTTGTCAACGGGTTTTTGCGCGCCAGAGCGCCTTTCTCCAAGGTGAACAGAAGTGCCGGGAAAACCCTTCTTGGTTTTTATGGAAATTTTCGGGGGTTCCCTGCGGGGCACGGCCAAAAGCCGCGGCGGGCCCCGGAACCAGTTGACAAGCGGGGAAGGGCATGGTATTCTTTCATAACAGAAGGACAAAGGCGTCCATCCCCTGGAAGGCAACCGTGCCGGCAAGGGGGTGGGCGCTTTTTTCATCATGGGGGCAAAACCAAAAGGCACGGGGAAGCGTCCCTGCCGCTGGGCCCAAGAAACTGCGCCCATGCCCTGTTGAGTTTGTGTAAATGGGAGAAATGAAATTTCTTCTTGCTTGTTTTCCTCCCATCGGGTATGATATACTATTGATAACTAGAGAGACGAAACAGAAGCGCCTGGGTTCAGGCTCCCAGGGGGAAAGGGACAGGCCCGGCGCGGCGGCGTCAAAAAAGACAGAGAAAGGGTTGAGCGTATGGGGAAAACGGGATATCTGGTGCTGGAAAACGGCAAGATCTTTCGGGGCGAGCGTTTCGGCGCCGAAGGCGAGATGACCGCTGAAGTGGTGTTCACCACGGGAATGACCGGCTATTTGGAAACTTTGACCGACCGCAGCTATTGGGGGCAGATGGTAGTGCAGACCTTCCCCCTTATTGGCAATTACGGCGTTATTCCCGCCGACTTTGAAAGCGATGCCATTGGTCCTTCCGCCTATATTGTAAAGCACTGGTGCCAAGCTCCCTCCAACTTCCGTTCTGAGGGCAGCCTTGACACCTTTTTTAAAGAGCGCGGCGTCATCGGCCTTTCCGGCGTGGACACCCGCACCCTGACCAAGATCATCCGGGAGGCCGGCGTGATGAACGGGGCCATCACCGACGATCCCGCCGCCGTGGACTTTGAGGCCCTGAAGGCCTACCGGGTCACCGGCGCGGTGAAGGCCTCCTCCACAAAGGAACGCTATGTGGTGAGCCCTGCGGGCGAGGTGAAAAAGAAGATCGCCCTGTTGGACTTTGGGCTGAAGAAGAACATCTACCGGGAGCTGGTCAAGCGGGGGGCAGAGGTCACCGTGTGCCCCTGCACCACCACCGCCCAGGAGATCGCGGCCATGGGCGTGGACGGCATCATGCTGAGTAACGGCCCGGGGGACCCCGCGGAGAATGTGGAGATCATCGCCAACTTGCGGGAAATCTGCAAGCTGGGCATCCCGCTGTTCGGCATCTGCCTGGGGCACCAGCTGCTGGCCCTGGCCCACGGCTTTCAGACTGAGAAGCTGAAGTACGGCCACCGGGGCGCCAACCAGCCGGTGAAGAACCTGGAGACCGGCCGGGTGTACATTTCCAGCCAGAACCACGGCTATGCGGTGGTGTCCGGAAGCATCGACGGCAAGACCGCCAAAGAGCTGTTTGTCAACGTCAACGACGGCACCTGCGAGGGCATTCGCTACCTGGACTGCCCCGCCTTTTCCGTGCAGTTCCATCCGGAGGCCTGCGGCGGCCCTCTGGACACCCAGGAGCTGTTCGACCAGTTTTTTGCCATGATGAAGGAGGGGGAATAATATGCCACTGAATAAGGATATCAAAAAGGTATTGGTTATTGGCTCCGGCCCCATTGTCATCGGCCAGGCGGCGGAGTTTGACTACGCCGGCACCCAGGCCTGCCGCGCCCTGCGGGAGGACGGCATTGAGATTGTCCTGGTAAACTCCAACCCCGCCACCATTATGACCGACAAGGCCATGGCGGATAAGATCTATATTGAACCCCTGAACCTGACCACGGTGAAACGCATCATCGAGAAGGAGAAGCCGGACAGCATCCTCTCTGGCTTTGGCGGCCAGACCGGCCTGACCCTCTCTATGCAGCTGGCCAAGGAGGGCTTTTTGGAGAGCCACAACGTGCGGCTGCTGGGCGCCTCCCCCGAGACCATTGACAAGGCCGAGGACCGCCAGATGTTCAAGGACACCATGGAGAAGATCGGCCAGCCCTGCATCCCCTCCAAGGTGGTCACCACGGTGGAGGACGCCGAGGCCTTTGCCCTGGAGATCGGCTACCCGGTCATTATCCGGCCCGCCTTCACCTTGGGCGGCTCCGGCGGCGGCATCGTCAACAACCAGGAGGAGCTGCGGGAAGTGGCCGCCAACGGCCTGGCCCTTTCTCCCATCACCCAGATCTTGGTGGAGAAGTCCATCGCCGGGTGGAAGGAGATCGAGTTCGAGGTGATGCGGGACAGCAAGGGCAACACCATCACCGTGTGCTCCATGGAGAACCTGGACCCGGTGGGCGTGCACACCGGCGACTCCATCGTCATCGCCCCCACGGTCACCCTCTCCGATAAAGAGTACCAGATGCTCCGCTCCGCCGCGTTGAAGATCATCAACGAGCTGGGCGTGGAGGGCGGCTGCAACTGCCAGTTTGCCCTGCACCCCACCTCCTTTGAATACGCGGTCATCGAGGTAAACCCCCGTGTGTCCCGTTCCTCCGCCCTGGCCTCCAAGGCCACGGGCTACCCCATCGCCAAGGTGGCCACCAAGATTGCCATTGGCTACACCCTGGACGAGATTAAAAACGCGGTCACCGGCAAGACCTACGCCGCCTTCGAGCCCGCGTTGGACTATGTGGCGGTGAAGTTCCCCAAGTGGCCCTTTGACAAGTTTGTCTACGCCAAGCGGGATTTGGGAACCCAGATGAAGGCCACCGGCGAGGTCATGTCCATTGCCGACACCTTTGAGATGGCCCTGATGAAGGCCGTCCGGGGCGCGGAGATCTCCCTGGACACCCTGAACCTGCCCAAGTTCGCCGCCGAGAGCGAGGAGAACCTGTGGCACATCGCCACCCACGCCACCGACGAGCGGCTGTTCGCCGTGTACGAGCTGCTCAAGCGGGGGGTGACCGTGGAGAAAATGCACCAGGAGACCATGATCGACTGCTGGTTCCTCTCCAAGCTGATGAACCTCTTAAGCTACGAGCGGGAGCTTGCCAAGGGCCGGCTCACCGAAGAGCTGTACACCCAGGGCAAGCAGCTGGGCTATCCCGACGCCACCATCGCCCGGCTCTCCGGCTGCGAGGTGACCTTTGAGCGCAAGCCCACCTTCAAGATGGTGGACACCTGCGCCGGCGAGTTCGCCGCCCACACCCCCTACTTCTACGCCACCTATGACACGGAGGAATCCGGCGGCGAGGACGAGGCCTTAGAGTTTATCGGGGAAAACCGGGAGAAGCAGACCGTCATCGTGCTGGGCTCCGGCCCTATCCGCATCGGCCAGGGCATCGAGTTCGACTACGCCAGCGTCCACTGCGTCATGTCCCTGCGGCAGCTGGGGTACGAGGTGGTCATCATCAACAACAACCCGGAGACCGTCTCCACCGACTTCGACACCGGCGACCGGCTGTACTTCGAGCCCCTGTCCCCCGAGGATGTGCTGGACATCATCAACATCGAGAAGCCCATCGGTGTGGTGGTGGCTTTCGGCGGCCAGACGGCCATCAAGCTGACCAAGACCCTGGCCCAGCACAACATCCCGATTTTGGGCTCCTCCGCCGACACCATCGACATGGCCGAGGACCGGGAGCGGTTCGACGCGCTGCTGGAGCGCTCCGGCATCAAGCGGCCCAAGGGCCACACCATCATGTCCACCGAGGAGGCCCTTGCCGCCGCCCGGGATCTGGGCTACCCTGTGCTCATGCGGCCCAGCTATGTGCTGGGCGGCCAGAACATGATCATCGCCTACTGCGACGAGGACATTGAGGAGTACATGGCCATCATCCTCTCCCACAAGCAGGATAACCCGGTGCTGATTGACAAGTACCTCTCCGGCATGGAGATCGAGGTGGACGCCATCTGCGACGGGGAGAACATCCTCATCCCCGGCATTATGGAGCATGTGGAGCGCACGGGTATCCACTCTGGCGACAGCATCGCCGTGTACCCGGCCTCCGATATCGACGACGACATGAGCGCCAGGATCGTGGCCACCACCGAGACCCTCTGCCGGGAGCTGAACGCTCTGGGCCTGATCAACCTGCAGTACATCATCATGGACGGGGAGATCTACGTCATCGAAGTGAACCCCCGGGCCTCCCGCACTGTGCCCTACATCAGCAAGGTGACCGGCGTGCCCATGTGCGATTTGGCCACCAAGGTGAGCCTGGGCTACAAGCTGAAGGACCTGGGCTACGGCACGGGCCTGTACAAGCCCTCCCCCTATGTGGCGGTAAAGGTGCCGGTGTTCTCCTTTGAGAAGCTGACCGATGTGGACACCCACCTGGGGCCGGAGATGAAGTCCACCGGCGAGGTGCTGGGCATTGGCAACAATGTGGAGGAGGCCCTCTACAAGGGCCTGATCGCCTCTGGCCACAAGATGAACAAGGGCGGCGGCGTGTTCATCACCGTGCGGGACCAGGACAAGCCCGAGATTGGTGAGATCGCTAAGAAGTTTGCCAAGATGGGCTTCGAGCTCTACGCCACCACCGGCACCGCCATGGTGCTCTTCAAGGTGGGCCTGTCCGTGAAGATCGTGGATAAAATCCACGAGAGCTCGGTCAACACCATCACCCTGCTGGAGAGCGGCAAGGTCAACTACGTCATCTCCACCTCCGCCAAGGGCCGCAACCCCGCCCGGGACAGCGTGAAGATCCGCCGCAAGGCCAGCCTTCTGGGCATCCCCTGCCTGACGGCCATCGACACCGCCAACGCCCTGGCGGACTCCCTGATGAGCCGCTACACCCCGGAGAACACGGAGATCATCGACATCAACAACCTGAAGGAGCGCAAGCAGAAGCTGAAGTTCACCAAGATGTCCGCCTGCTCCAACGACTATATCTACATCAACCTGTTCGATGAGGAGAACAAGGTTTCCTCTCCTGAGTTCCTGTCCATCTATCTCAGCGACCGGCACAACGGCGTGGGCGGCGATGGAGTCATCCTGATCTGCCCCTCTGACAAGGCCGACGCCCAGATGCGCATGTTCAACCTGGACGGCAGCGAGGGCTGGATGTGCGGCAACGGCATCCGCTGCGTGGCCAAGTATATCTTTGACAACGGCATTGCCAAGGGCCAGAAGGTGGGCGAGGGCCGCTACCTGCTCCACATCGACACCAAGAGCGGCGTGAAGGACTGTACCGTCATCACCAAGAATGGCTTGGTTTCCAAGGTGACGGTGGACATGGGCCGCGCCGAGCTGGCCCCGGAGAAGATCCCTGTCCGGCTGGAAGGGGAACAGGTGGTGGACAAGCCCATCTCCATTGGCGGCAACGTGTACCGCATCACCTGCTGCTCCATGGGCAATCCCCACTGCACCGTGTTTGTCCCCTCGGTGGACAAGCTGGACCTGCAGGACCTGGGCCCCAAGTTTGAGAACGACCCCATGTTCCCGGACCGGGTGAACGTCAGCTTTGTGGAGGTCATCGACCAGCACACCCTGAAGGCCCGCATCTGGGAGCGGGGAAGCGGCGAGACCATGGCCTGCGGCACCGGCACCTGCGCCGCGGTGGTGGCCGCCACCCTCAACGGCTACTGCGAGAAGGGCAAGGATATCCGGGTGATCCTCAAGGGCGGCGAGCTGAAAATCCACTACACCGACGAGCGTGTGCTGATGACCGGCAAGGCCGAGAAAGTGTTCGACGGCGTGGTGGAGGTGTAACCCTCCAGTAAAATGCAACAGCACAAAGGACTTTCCCGCGCCTTGGAAAGTCCTTTGTAGATTTCATCCAGAAAAATAGGAAAGGGGAACGCTATGGGCACTTTGCGTTTTACGAAAATGCACGGCTGCGGCAACGACTATGTGTATATCAACTGCTTTGAGGAGACGGTGGAGGACCCGGCGGCTTTGGCGGTGCGCCTCTCTGACCGGCACAAGGGCATTGGCGGCGACGGGGTCATCCTGATCTGCCCCTCTGACAAGGCCGACGCCCAGATGCGCATGTTCAATTTAGACGGCAGCGAGGGCAAAATGTGCGGCAACGGCATTCGCTGCGTGGCCAAATACGTCTACGACCACCACATCGCCCGGAAAAAGGAGCTCCACATCGAGACCCTCAGCGGCGTGAAGACCTGCCTTATCCACGAGGAGAACGGGGAGGCCGTGTCTGTCACGGTGGACATGGGCGAGGCCATCCTGAGCCCCGGGGAGATCCCCGTGGCCCTGCCGGGGGACTGCGTCATCCACCAGAACGTGGAGGTGGCCGGGGGCATTTATGAGATCACCTGCGTTTCCATGGGCAACCCCCACTGCGTCATCTTCGGCGAAGACCCCGACGGCCTGGAGCTTTCGGAGATCGGCCCCCGGTTCGAGCACGACCCCCTCTTTCCCCAGGGGGTGAACACGGAGTTCATCCAGGTGCTGGACGGCCACACCCTGAAAATGCGGGTGTGGGAGCGGGGCAGCGGCGAGACCATGGCCTGCGGCACCGGCGCCTGCGCCAGCGCCGTGGCGGCGGTCCTCTGCGGATACTGCCCCATGGGGGAGGATATCCTGGTGCGGCTGCGGGGCGGGGACCTGACCATCCGCTATGAGCAGGACCGGGTGTGGATGACCGGCGAGGCGGTCACCGTATTCCAGGGCACCGTAAAGATCTGAGCCAGAACACACAGTCAAACGCACAAGGAGGGAATTCGGAATGGCAAAGTATATTTTCGTCACCGGGGGCGTGGTCTCCGGTTTGGGCAAGGGCATCACGGCTGCTTCCCTGGGACGCTTGCTCAAGGCCCGGGGCCTGAAGGTGGCCGCCCAAAAGCTGGACCCCTATATCAACGTGGACCCCGGCACCATGAGCCCCTATCAGCACGGGGAGGTCTACGTCACCGAGGACGGCCTGGAGACCGACCTGGATTTGGGCCACTATGAGCGGTTCATCGACGAGGACCTGAACAAGTTCTCCAACCTGACCACCGGCAAGGTGTATTGGAATGTCTTGAACAAGGAGCGCCGGGGCGAGTATTTGGGAGAGACCATCCAGGTCATCCCCCACATCACCTCGGAGATTAAGAGCTTTATCTACAGCGTGGGGCAGAAGTCCAACGCGGATGTGGTCATCACCGAGATCGGCGGCACGGCCGGCGACATTGAGAGCCAGCCCTTTTTAGAGGCCATCCGCCAGGTGGCCCAGGAGGTGGGTGAGGAGAACAGCCTCTTCATCCACGTCACCCTGGTGCCCTATTTGAAGAGCTCTGGGGAGCACAAATCCAAGCCCACCCAGCACTCCGTCAAGGAGCTGCAGAGCATGGGCATCAAGCCGGACATCATCGTGCTGCGCACCGACGAGCCCATCACCGACCCCAGCATCTTTCACAAGATCGCTCTGTTCTGCAACGTGCGGCCCGACTGCGTCATTGAGAACCTGACCATCCCCGTGCTGTACGAAGCGCCCATCATGCTGGAGAAGAGCCACTTCTCCGAGATTGTCTGCCGGGAGCTGGAGCTGGAGACCCCCGAGCCGGACATGGCCGAGTGGCTGGAGATGGTAGAGCGCATCCGCAGCCGAAAGCAGCTGACCCGCATCGCCCTGGTGGGCAAGTATGTGAAGCTGCACGACGCCTACCTCTCTGTGATGGAGGCCCTGCGCCACGCGGGCTATGACTACAGCGCCCGGGTGGAGATCGACTGGGTGGATTCCGAGACCCTCACCGAGGAGAACGTGGCCTCCCGCCTGGGGGACGCCGACGGCATCCTCATCCCCGGCGGCTTTGGGACCCGGGGCATCGAGGGGATGGTGCTGGCCGCCCAGTACGCCCGGGAGCGCAACGTGCCCTTCCTGGGCATCTGCTTGGGTATGCAGATCGCCGTCATCGAGTTCTGCCGGAACGTGTGCGGCATCAAGGACGCCAACTCCGGCGAGTTCGACGAGTACGGCCTGCACAAGGTCATTGACTTTATGCCCGACCAGAACAAAAACATCAACAAGGGCGGCACCCTGCGGCTGGGCAGCTATCCCTGCCAGATCAAGCCTGGCACCCGGATGATGGAGTGCTACGGCAAGGACTTGGTTCAAGAGCGCCACCGCCACCGGTATGAGTTCAACAACGACTACCGGGAGACAGTGGAAGCCGCGGGCATGGTCATCAGCGGCACCAGCCCGGACGGCCGCATTGTAGAGACTGTGGAGCTGCCCCAGAACGACTTCTTTGTGGCGGGCCAGTTCCATCCCGAGTTCAAGTCCCGCCCCAACCGGGCCCATCCCCTGTTCAAGGGCCTGGTCAAGGCCGCGCTGGCATACCGGCAGAGCCGCGGCAGGCAATAAACCCACACCCCATAAGAAAAACCGCTATTTCACGGAAAGGAACGGAATTGAAGATGAAGCTGAACGGCAATTTCCAGAATTTGCAGCAGAGCTACCTGTTTGTCACCATTGCCAAGAAGGTGGCCGCCTACACCCAGGAGCACCCCGACAACAAGATCATCAAGATGGGCATTGGCGACGTGACCATGCCCCTGGCCCCGGCGGTCATCCAGGCCATGCACGACGCCACCGAGGAGCAGGCCCACAAGGAGACCTTCCACGGCTACTCCCCGGACAGCGACGGCTACCCCTTCCTGCGGGAGGCCATTGCCAACTACTATAAGAACTTCGGTGTGGACATGGACCCCTCTGAGGTGTTTGTGGGCGACGGCGCCAAGAGCGACGTGGGCAACATTGTGGATTTGTTCGACGTGGACAACACCGTGCTGGTGCCCGACCCGGTGTACCCTGTGTATGTGGACACCAACATTATCTCCGGCCGGAAGATCCAGTACATGGACGCCAACGAGGAAAACGGCTTTTTGCCCCTGCCCGACCCCAACGTGAAGGCGGACATCATCTACCTGTGCTCCCCCAACAACCCCACCGGCGCCACCTACAACAAGGAGCAGCTGCAAGCCTGGGTGGACTACGCCCTGGAGCAGAAGGCCGTCATCCTGTTTGACGCCGCCTATGAGGCCTTCATCACCGAGCCGGGCCTGCCCCACAGCATCTTTGAAATCCCTGGGGCGGAGAAGTGCGCCATCGAGTTCTGCTCCTTCTCCAAGACTGCGGGCTTCACCGGCATGCGCTGCGGCTACACCGTCATCCGCAAGGAGCTGGTGGTGGACGGCGTGCAGGTCTCCAAGCTGTGGCAGCGCCGCCAGGGCTGCAAGTTCAACGGCACCAGCTACATCACCCAGCGGGCCGCCGCCGCGGTGTTCACCGAAGAGGGCCAGAAGCAGATTCGGGAGACCATTGCCTACTACCAGAACAACGCCAAGGTGATGATGGACGCCTTTACAAAAATGGGCGTGTGGTTCACCGGCGGCACCAACTCCCCCTATATCTGGCTGAAGTGCCCGGACGGCATGGGCAGCTGGGAGTACTTTGACTATCTGCTGCACAACGCGGAGATTGTGGGCACCCCCGGCGAGGGCTTTGGCAAGAACGGCGAGGGCTATTTCCGCCTGACCGCCTTTGGCGACGCCCAGAAGACCGTGGAGGCTATGGAGCGTATCCAGAAGCTGAAAAAATAAAGCGCGGTCCGTGGCCGGACGGGACAAGCCGCCTTCTTGCGTTCCGCAAGGGCGGGTCCCTCCACCCAACCTGAGCGCGGGCCGCTCGTTAGCTGTTCGCCGCAAACTCCGCCGCCCCAAAGCGGCGTTCGTGACTTGAGTGCCCAGGCACTGGGCGGCTTGAGAGAGGGAAATGGCCATGTTGCCCGAAAACCCAGGAAACATGCGGGTTTGCGAACTTGTCACCTTGGCCATGTTGGGGAGGAAACTGGCCAATTTGGCTTTGAACATGGCCACCTGGTCAAGTTCGGGAAGCCGCATAAAACCTAGCTTTTTTGGCAACATGGCCATTTATTTTATTCAAGTGGGGCGTGTGCCGCCCCTGTATGGGAGGAACCGTCATGCTAGAACAGTTGAAAGAACAGGTGTATCAGGCCAACATGCTGTTGCCCGCCCACCATCTGGTGACTTTCACCTGGGGCAACGTCAGCGGCGTTGACCGGGAGAGCGGCATCATGGCCATCAAGCCCAGTGGGGTGGAGTATGAGAAGCTCTCCCCAGAGGACATGGTGCTGGTGGACATCCGCACGGGCAAAAAGGTGGAGGGCAAGTGGAACCCCTCTTCAGACACGGCCACCCACTGCGAGCTGTACCGCAGCTTTGAGGCCATCGGCGGGGTGGTGCACACCCACAGCCGGTGGGCCACCATTTTCAGCCAGATGGGCCGGGGAGTCCCCGCCCTGGGCACCACCCACGGGGACTACTTCTACGGAGAGATCCCCTGCACCCGGAAGATGACCCCCGAGGAGATCGCCGGGGAGTATGAGCTGGAGACGGGAAAGGTCATTGTGGAGACCTTCCAGGGCAAGGACCCGGAGGACATCCCTGCGGTGCTGGTGCACAGCCACGGCCCCTTTGCCTGGGGCAGCGACGCCATGAACGCGGTTCACAATGCGGTGGTGCTGGAGGAAGTGGCTTTCATGGCCTGGCACGCGTTGATGCTGGAGCCCAGCCTGCCGCCCATGCAGCAGGAGCTGCTGGACAAGCACTACCTGCGCAAGCACGGCGCCAACGCCTACTACGGCCAGGCGCGTGACCGCGCAGGACAAGTCGCGCACGGCGCTTAAGGGCGCCGGGGCCTGCTGAGGGCGGCTAGCCCAAATGCCCGCGCCCAGTGCCTGGGTTCTCAAGTCGCGAACGGCGCTTAAAGGCGCCGGGGCCTGCTGAGAGCCGCTAGTTTTTATGCCCGCGCTCAGGCTTGAGAGAGACAAGTGAAGTTTTCGCTCAAGCCTTTTTCAAAAGGCTTGTGGGGTTTGGGGTGAAACCCCAAGACCTTTCGGGGTTGCAAGGGGCAGCGCCCCTGCCTTCCCATACACAAAAAAGGGGGGACGGATGTCCCCCTCTTTTGCACAGCCCACATTTTTTCAAATAGGTGATCCCTATGACGTACTATCAAGACAAGGATTTGACCATCCGCCCCATGCTGCCCTCCGACTGCCAGGCCTTCTACGAGAGCTTTGCCGCCCACGATTGGCACAAGCCCCTGGCCCAGTTTCAGCGGTATTTTCAGGAGCAGGAACAGGGCGTGAAACGAATTTTAGTGGCTGCCTGGCAGGGGGAAGTGGCCGGGTACACCACCCTGCTGCCCCAGGCCCCAGCCGGTCCCTTTGCGGGCAAGGGCTGGCCCCAGGTGCAGGATTTCAACGTGCTGCCCCCCTTCCAGCGGCGGGGCATCGGCAGCCGCATCTTAGAGGCGGCCGAGGACCTGGCCGCCCAGACCAGCGACACCATCTGCCTGGGGGTGGGGCTGCACAGCGGCTATGGAACGGCCCAGCGCCTGTATGTGAAGCGGGGCTATGTGTTCGACGGCTCCGGCCTGTGGTACCGCGACAAGCCCCTGGAACAGTATGCCCCCTGCGCCGCAGACGACGGCTTGGTGCTCTACCTCTCCAAAAAATTGGTCCGCCGGGAGTTCCGCCCCCTCACCCAAGAGGAGTTGGTCCCAGAGCTGTTCCGCTGCTTCGACCGGTTCCAGATTGTGGAAAAGTGCTGGCGCAAGGCGGAGGGCCAGTGGGTGGTGAAAGATGTGGTTTTCACCGAGCGATGGGGGGAGGAAGATTACCGCTTCCTGTGCCAATGCCTGCAAAACACTGTGGCCACCGGCGGCCAGGTGTGGGGGGCCTTCCTGGAGGGGCGGCTGAAGGGCTTTGCCTCTGTGGAGGGGCCGCTGGTGGGCTCCCGGAAGCAGTACGCCGACCTGACCAGCATCCACGTCTCCGCAGACGCCCGGGGCCACGGCCTGGGGCGGCAACTGTTCCTGCTGGCGGAGGACACCGCCCGCCAGCTGGGGGCCGAGGCCCTGTACATCTCCGCCCATTCGGCGGTGGAGAGCCAGGCCTTCTACAAGGCCATGGGTTGCGTGGAGGCCGCGGAGTACCTCCCCGCCCATGTGGAGCAGGAGCCCTGCGACTGCCAGTTGGAGCGCAGGGTGTAGGCGGGGGCGTGAAAAAGCAAAATCGCAACAAAACGGAATTTTTTTCGGGTGTGCCGCGAACGCTGCGGCACACCCTTTTTTTGTGCCGGCCCAATGAGTTGTTTCCTTCTCCCGGAAGGAGGCCGCGACTCTCAAGTGCTTGTTTCCGCTCAGGGCTGGCGCGAATTTGAAGATTTTTGCTTTTTTCTTTTGAGGAAGGTAACTTTCCATCTTCCGGAAATGTAGAGCCCGCGACTCTCAAGTGCTTGTTTCCGCTCAGGGTTGGCGCGAATTAAAAGTTCTTTGCCTTCTTTCTTTCAAGAAAGAAGGTGTAAGAAAAACGAAAGAAATACCTCTTGACGTATTATACTATGTGATGTATAGTATAAGTGATCACAAAGGAAAGGAGTGGGGAGATGGACGCCCAGCTGAAAAAGGGACTTCTCGATGTGTGCGTGCTGGTGGCCCTGAAGGAGCGGGACTCCTACGGCTATCAGATCATCAAGGACGTGTCGCCCATTGTGGAGATCTCCGAGTCCACGCTGTATCCCATCCTCAAGCGGTTGGAGGCCGGGGGCTTTGTGACCACCTATTCCATGGAGCACAACAGCCGCCTGCGCAAGTATTACCGCCTGACGGACCAGGGCAGGCAGCGCATCCGGGACTTCCTGGTGGAATGGCAGGACGTGATGCGGGCCTACCGGTACATTGCCGCCTCCCAAGAGGGCGGAGCAACGCCATTGAGAAAGGATGAAACACCATGACAAAGCAACTGTTTTTAAACGAGCTTTCGGCGGCGCTCCACGGCCTGTCACGGGAGGAGCGTTACCGCACGTTGAGCTACTATGACGAGCTGATTGACGACAGGGTGGAGGACGGCCAGAGCGAGGAGGAGGCCGTGGAAAGCCTGGGAAGCCCAGAGCAGATTGCCCGGGAGATTTTGGGGGAAGAGGAGCCCGCCCCCTCCACCAGCAAGGGCCGGAAGGTGTGGCTCATCGTCCTGCTGGTGCTGGGCTTCCCCCTGTGGGGCAGCCTGCTGCTGACGGCGGCAATCCTGCTGCTGTGCGTGTATATCTGCCTGTTTCTGCCGGTCTTTTTGCTGGGGGTGATGGCCCTGGCGTTTTTGGCCAGCGCCCTGATCGGCGTGGTGGGCACCCCCTTCCTGATAGTGGACGTGGGCCTGCTCACCGGGGGCCTGCCCGCGGGGCTGTTCCAGCTGGGGATGTCCGTGGCCCTGCTGGGCCTGGCGGTTCTCAGCGCCCTGGGGTTCTACTTCACCGGCAAGGCCACGGTAAAGGCCGGCAGAGCCATTTGGCGGGGAATCCGCCGCAGCTTTAGCAAAAAGGGGAGGGTTGTGGTATGAAACGGAAACAGCGGTTTTTCAAGCTCAGCGCCATTGTGGGGTGCATCCTGCTGGGCGCGGGAATGCTGCTCTGCGGCGCCGGGTTTGTGGCCATGGGCTGCGATTTGAACGCCTTCACCCATCCCCGGGGCGGCGAACCTGTGGCGGTCTCCTCCTTTGTGGAGGCGGACGCGGTGGACTCCATCGAGATTCACGCCTCGATGGGCGATGTGAAAATTGAGCGGGCCAGCGCCGCCAACCCAGAGGAAGTGGAGTTTGTTTTGGCGGAAAATGTGTATCAGGTCATCGTCCAGCACGGTTTGCTGCTGGTGACGCCCCAGGACTCTTACACCGCCACGGGCCAGGGCGGGTGGAACTGGTATCAGCTGCTCAATTTTAATTCCGGCGGGGATTGGGACGTGACCATCCGGGTGCCGGAAAAGCTGCTGGACAGCGTGTTTGTGGAGACGGACATGGGCACCGTGGACCTGTCGGATTTAGAGGCAGGCAGCGTGACCGTCCAGGGGGACATGGGCGGCGTGACCTTGGACAACGTGTCCGCTTCGGAAAGCCTGACCGTCACCCAGTCCATGGGCCGGGTCACGTTGGAGAACTGCCAGGGCGGCGCCCTCCTGTTGGAGAATGACATGGGGGATACGGACGTCTCCAGCGGCAGCTTTACCCAGGGACAGATCACCTCCAGCTCCGGCAACGTGGGGGTGGCGGACAGCGGCTTCACCGCCTTGACCGTGGAAAACGACATGGGCGACATCACCTTGGTTTCCACCCAGGTTTCCGGGGCGGCCTCCTGCACGGTGAATATGGGCAATATTGACCTGGACGCCTTCGCCAGCCCGGACATCACCCTCACGGCGGATTCCGGCAACGTGGAGGGCACCCTGGCCGGCCGCCAGGAGGACTACCAGATCACCGTGGATACGGACCTAGGAGACTCCACCCTGAAGGACCAGCTGGGCGGTGGCCCCAACGTCCTGCAAGTCACCACCAATATGGGCGATATCGACCTTCAGTTCCAGGAGTGAACGGGGGCAAAAAGAAAGGAGGGCGCTCCGGGGCGCCCTCTTTTCCTCTGTCTGGCTCAATCCCGCACGCTGTCCCTGTCCCGGAAGAGCAGGCTGACGCACCACAAAGCGGCAATGCCCACCAGGGTGTAGACAATGCGGGCAATGATGGCGTCCTGCCCGCCGCAGATCCAGGCCACCAGGTCAAAGCGGAAGATGCCTACCAATCCCCAGTTGATGCCGCCAATAACCGTTAAAAGCAATGCAATGCGATCTAAAATGCTCATGGTATAATTACCCCTTTTGTTTGAATTTTCCGGCAAGCGCGCCGGTGGTTCTCAAGGCTAGTGTGGACGGCTGTTCAGCTTTTATGCGTTTTGCCCTCCTCTGTTTTGGCAGCGCCCTTTTTGAAAAACAGCTCCCGCCAGCCCACAATCAAAAGAAACGCGCCGAACAGCCGGCGCAGCAGGGTCACATCCAGCCAAGCGGCCAAGAACGCCCCGGCGGCGCAGGCGGGCAGCCCCGCCAGAGCGCACACCAGCACCGCCTGTTTTTCCACCAGCCCCCGGCGAAGGTGGCCCCACAGGGCAGGCAGGGCGCAGCATACAAAGTATAGAAGGTTGATGCCTCCGGCCTGCAGCTGCCCCATGTCTTGCACCAATGTCAGCCATAGAAGAAGCAGGGTGCCGCCGCCCACGCCAAAACCGGAGAGTACCCCGGTGGCGGCCCCTACCAGGGCAGAGAGAAACCCGTTCACAGGGCCAGCACCGCCCGCACGCCTCCGTAGAGGATCAGCGCCCCAAAGGCCCGGCGCAGCCAAGCGAGGGGCACCTTTTGAAAGAGCCTGCCGGAGAGCAGGCCGCCCACCGCTCCTCCCAGCAGGTAGGGCCAGGCTGCGGCCAGGTCCACTCCGCCCTTGAGCCAGTAGACCGCCGCCGACACCAGGGACAGGGGCAGGATCACCGCCACCGAGGTGGCAAAGGCTTTGCGCTGCTCCAGCCCGGCCCACTGGGTGAGCAGCGGCACCAAAAACAGCCCGCCCCCCGCGCCAAAAAGGCCGTTGCACAGCCCGGCAAGCCCGCCGGTGACAGCAAATTTTCCCGTGTTTTTCACATGGCTGCCTCCCCTCGCTTCGATGTGCCTGCAATACAGTGTGCCCTTGCAATCGCAAAATATCCCAAGTGATTTTTCACATAAAGCCACGCTTTCCCTTCCATACTGAAAGCAGGAGGCGGAGCGCTTATGAAAAAGAGAATCTATGGGGTTTTGGGGCTGCTTCTGGCGCTTTTGGGGGCTGCCTGTGTCTCTCTGGCACGGATTTCCACCGGAGAGGAGTATGTGGCCGCGGCAGGGGCGCAGAGCTTGTACCGGCTGGACGTGGCCCGGGCCCGGGGCGCCATCTATGACCGGGACCTGTCCCCTTTAGTGGGGGGACAGACCCAATATGTGGCGGCAGTGGCCCCCACAATTCAGGCCATCGGCGCCCTGGAACAGGCCACCGGAGGCCAGTACCGGAACCAGCTGGCCCTGGCCCTGGAAAACGGCAGGCCCTTTCAGCTGATCTTGGAAGAGCCTGTGGAAGATCCCCGCATTGATGTATTCCAGGTGCCCCAGCGCTACAGGGAGGACCAGCTGGCGCCCCATCTGATTGGCTACCTGGACAGCACGGGCGGAGGGGCCTCTGGCATCGAGCTGGCTATGGACGACGTGCTGCGCCAGTATGAGGGGAAGATCTCTGTCACTTACCGGGTGGACGCGGTAGGCCGGGCCATCGCCGGGGAGGAGCGCCAAGTGGTGGACACCATGGAGGAGGCCGTGGGCGGAGTGGCCCTCACCCTGGACGAGGAAATCCAGCGGCTGGTGCAGCGGGAGGCTCAAAAACTGGGAAGGGGCGCTGTGGTGGTGACAGAGGTTCCCGGCTGTGAGATCCGCGCCCTGGCCAGTGTCCCGGATTTTTCCCCGGTGGACCTGGGCTCTGTGGAGGAAGAGGGCTCTCCCCTGGTGAACCGGGGGTTCTCCGCCTATGCCCCCGGCTCGGTGTTCAAGCTGGCGACGGCCGCCGCCCTGCTGGAGGAGGGCATGGGGGACACCGCTTTCACCTGTGTAGGGTCCCTCAACGCCGGGGGGATGCAGTTCCACTGCATCAACAACACCGCCCATGGAGAGCTGGACCTGACGGGGGCGCTGGAAAAGTCCTGCAACTGTTACTTTATCAGCGCCGCCCGGGCCTTGGGCTCCCAAAAGGTGCTTTCCATGGCCTATAACCTGGGCTTTGGCCAGGCCCAGGAGTTTGGGCGGGGCCTGTGGGCCGCCTCTGGGGACCTGCCCGCCCTGCAGGACCTTTCCAACGTGCGGGCCCTGGCCAATTTTTCCTTTGGGCAGGGAGAGCTGACCGCCACGCCCTTGCAGCTGTGCGCCATGATGAACGCCATCGCCAACGGAGGCACCTACGCCTCTCCCAAGCTGGTGCTGGGCCTGGTGGATGAAGAGCGCCAGCTGACGGAGACCCCCTCTTCCGCGGACCGGGAGGGCCGGGTGATGAAGGCCTCCACCGCCCAGGCTTTGCGAGAGGCCCTGCTCTCCGCCGCGCGAGAGGGAACCGGAAGCCCCGGCGTCCCAGAGAACGGCACGGCGGGCATCAAGACAGGCACGGCCCAAACCGGCGTTTATGAAGAGGGGGAGGAGCTGCTCCACTTTTGGTACTGCGGTTTTGTCTGCGGCAGCAGCGGCCCCCGCTGGTGCGTGGCAGTGCTCAAGGAGTCCTCCCAGGCGGATGGGGGTGTGACAGCCCGGGTGTTCCAACAGGTGGCACAGGGGCTGATTTCCCTGGAGGCGGGGGAAACCGGAGAAACCTCCGGGCTCTCCGCTTGACAGAAGCCCTTGGGCCGGGTATAATGAAAGCACAGTGAAATAGTGGTTTTTGCGCGGAGAAGATGTCCTTTTCCTCCCGTTCAGAGAGGCGGCCGGTGGGTGAAAGGCCGTTGGGGAGAAAGGGCAGGCCGCTCCCGCTGCTTGGAATGCAGCGCAGCTTTCTGGCGCTTTGCCGCGAAGAGCGGCACGGCTTTCCGCCGTTACCGGGAGAAGAGAGACCTTTGGCGGCTGCCAGAGGTAATTTGGGTGGTACCACGGGCTTTTCCGTCCCATTGATTGGGGTGGAAAAGCCTACTTTTTTTGGAGGCGCCATGCAGGAGATTTTGCGCACCCGCCGGCTTTTGCTGCGGGAGATGACAGAGGGGGATTTGCCGGACCTGAAGGCGGTCTTGCAGGACCCGGAAGTGATGACGGCCTACGAGCACAGCTTCTCGGACCGGGATGTGGCAGAGTGGCTGGCCCGCCAGCGGGAGCGCTACCGCCGGGACGGCTTTGGGCTGTGGGCGGTGGTGCTGCGTTCCACCGGGGAGATGGTGGGCCAGGCGGGCATCACCTGGCAGGACTGCGAGGGCCAGCCCGTGCTGGAGGTGGGCTATCTTCTGAAAAAGCGCTTCTGGCACCAAGGCTACGCCAGCGAGGCCGCTCGGGCCTGCCGGGATTACGCCTTTCGGGTGCTGGGGGCCGGGAAGGTCAGCTCCATCATCAAGACGGATAACGCCGCCTCTATCCGGGTGGCCCAGCGCAACGGCATGCGCCGGGAGAAGGAATTTACCGCCCGCTATTACAAGGGGCCTGTGCCCCATTATCTTTATACAGTATGGAAGGATGGGATTATGGATACCACATATTGCATCGAACAGCTGAAGGCGCTGTGCGCCATCGACAGCCCCTCGGGCTTTACGGACCGGGCGGCGGACTATTTGCTGGAGGAGCTCTCCCGCCTGGGCTATGCCCCGGAAAAGACCCGCAAGGGCGGGGTGCGGGTGTGCCTGGGAGGAGAGGGAGACCCCCTGCTGCTGATGGCCCATGTGGACACCCTGGGCGCCGTGGTGCAGACCATCAAGGCCAACGGCCGGCTGGCGCTCTCCCCGGTGGGGGGCCTGCGGGCGGAAAACTGCGAGGCGGAGAACTGCCGCGTCTACACCCGGTTTGACGGCACCTACACCGGGTGTTTGCAAATCTCCAACGCCTCGGTGCACGTCAACGACGACTACGCCGGCTCCCAGCGGAAGTTCGGGCAGATGGAAGTGGTCATTGACGAGCCGGTGAAGTCCGAAAAGGACACCCGTGCCCTGGGTATCTGCGAGGGGGATTTCGTCTGTTTCGACCCCCGCACCACCGTCACCCAGTCCGGCTACATCAAGAGCCGCTTTTTAGATGACAAGCTCAGCGCCGCCATCTTGCTGGCCTACGCCAAGGAGCTGAAGGACACCGGCACCGCCCCCCGGCGGAAGGTGTACCTGCACTTCACCGTGTACGAGGAGGTGGGCCACGGCGCTGCCGCCAGTGTGCCGGAGGACGTGGTGGAGCTGCTCAGCGTGGATATGGGCTGCGTGGGCGAGGGCCTGCAGTGCACCGAGCGGGAAGTCTCCATCTGCGCCAAGGACTCCGGCGGGCCCTACGATTACGCCGTCACCACCGCTCTGGTGGAGGCTGCCAAGGCAGCCGGGGCCGCCTACGCCGTGGACGTGTACCCCCACTACGGCAGCGATGCCGAAGCCGCCCTGAGCGCCGGCTACGACGTGCGCCACGGGCTGATCGGCGCGGGGGTGTACGCCTCCCACGGGTACGAGCGCTCCCATGTGGAGGGCGTGGAGAACACCTTAAAGCTGTTGTGGCAGTACACCACCAAATAAAAAAGTCAAACACGGGGCTTGCCCCCAGTTTCATAAAGAGAGGGTAAAAGACAATGCAGTGGACAGGGTTAAACGAACTGAGAGAGAAATTCCTGGAGTATTTTGAGAGCAAGCAGCACCTGCGGCTTCCCAGCTTTTCGCTGATCCCCCAGGGGGACAACAGCCTGCTGCTCATCAACTCCGGCATGGCGCCCATGAAGAAGTACTTCACCGGCGAGGTGGAGCCCCCCCGGCGGCGGGTGACCACCTGCCAGAAGTGCATCCGCACCGGCGACATTGAGAATGTGGGCTACACCGACCGCCACGGCACCTATTTTGAGATGCTGGGCAACTTCTCCTTCGGCGATTACTTCAAGCGGGAGGCCATCTCCTTTGCCTGGGAGTTTTTCACCCAGGTGCTGGAGATGCCCAAGGATAAGCTGTACATCTCCGTCTATGAAAATGACGACGAGGCCTGGGATATCTGGACCAAGGAAATCGGCGTGGAAGAGAGCCACATGAAGCGCCTGGGCAAAGAGGACAACTTCTGGGAGCACGGCTCCGGCCCCTGCGGCCCCTGCTCGGAGATCTACTTCGACCGGGGGGAGAAGCACGGCTGCGGCAAGCCCACCTGCGGCGTGGGCTGCGACTGCGACCGCTTTGTAGAGGTGTGGAACCTGGTGTTCTCCCAGTTTAACAACGACGGCCACGGCAACTACACCGACCTGGTGCAAAAGAACATCGACACGGGCATGGGCCTGGAGCGCCTGGCCTGCGTCATGCAGGACGTGGACAACCTGTTCTTGGTGGACACCGTGCAGAACATTATGAAGAAGATCACGGAGATTGCCGGGGTACACTATGGCGACGACCCCAAAAAGGACGTGTCCCTGCGGGTTATCACCGACCACATCCGCTCCACCGTGTTTATGATCGGCGACGGCGTGCTGCCCTCTAACGAGGGCCGGGGCTATGTGCTGCGCCGGCTGCTGCGCCGGGCCTCCCGCCACGGCAAGCTGCTGGGCATCCAGGGGGCCTTTTTGAAGGACGTGGTGGACACCGTCATCCAGGAGAACGAGAAGGCCTACCCCGAGCTTTTGGAAAAGCGGGAGACCATTAAGAAGATCGTCTCCTTCGAGGAGGAGAGCTTCCAGAAGACCATTGACCAGGGCATGGCCCTTTTAAACGACCTGATCGACAAGGCCGACTCCAAGGTGTTCTCCGGCGACAACGCCTTTACCCTCAATGACACCTACGGCTTCCCCCTGGACCTGACCAAGGAGATCTTGGCAGAGCGGGGCATGCAGGTGGATGAGGAGCGGTTCCACCAGCTGATGCAGGAGCAGCGGGAGCGCGCCCGCAGCGCCCGCAAGGACGCCGGCGCCGACGCCTGGAAGGGTGAGGGCAGCGCGGCCTCTGGCCTGGAGGAGACCGTTTTCACCGGCTACACCCAGATGGAGGGTGAGGGCAAGGTGACCGCCATCATCCAGAACGGCCAGCGGGTGGACTCTGCTGCCGAGGGCGCCGAAGTCAGCGTGGTGCTGGACGCCACCCCCTTCTACGGGGAGGGCGGCGGCCAGGTGGGCGACACCGGCATTTTGGAAGCCGAGGGCGTTTCCGTGGATGTGGTGGACACCAGCAAGCACGAGGGCGTGTACCTCCATCGGGCGGTGGTCAGCGAAGGCACCCTGAATGTGGGGGATAAGCTCACCGCCAAGGTGGACAACCTCCGGCGAGAGGCCATCATGCGCAACCACACCGCAGCCCACCTGCTCCAGGCCGCCCTGCGGAAAGTGCTGGGCGACCATGTGGAGCAGGCCGGCCAGCTGGTCAACGACCGCCATGTGCGGTTCGACTTCACCCACTTCTCCGCCCTTACCCCGGAGGAGCTGCTCCAGGTGGAGGAGCTGGTGAACCGGGAGATCCTGCAGGCCGTGCCTGTGTCCGTGCAGGAGATGGGCATTGAAGAGGCCCGCAAGAGCGGCGCCATGGCCCTGTTTGGCGAAAAGTACGGCGACGTGGTGCGGGTGGTCAGCGTAGAGGACGGCTTCTCCAAGGAGCTGTGCGGCGGCACCCACATGGACAACACCGCCCGCCTGGGCCTGTTCAAGATTGTCAGCGAGAGCTCGGTGGCCTCTGGCGTGCGCCGTATCGAGGGCGTCACCGGCCTGGGCGTGCTGGCCCTGTTGAGCACGCAGGCAGCCACTTTGCTGGATGCGGCCCGCTCTATGAAGGTGGTAAATCCCATGGAGCTGCCCCTGCACGCCCAGCAGATGATGACCCAGCTGAAGGAGAAGGACAAGGAAATTGAGTCCCTCAACGCCAAACTGGCCCAGAACCGCCTGGAAGGCGTGTTCCAGAACGCCCAGGAAGTGGAGGGCGTGAAGGTGGTATTTGCCCTGCTCTCCGGCACGGGCAGCGACGCCCTGCGGGCCCTGTGCGACAAGGCTAAGGAGCGCCCGGAGGCCATTGCGGCGGTGTTTGCTGGGGTTTCCGGCGGCAAAGCCACCCTGGCGGCGGCCTGCAGCAAGGCTGCCCAGCAGAAGGGCCTGAAGGCCGGCGTGCTGGTGAAAGAGGTGGCCCAGCTCTGCGGCGGCAACGGCGGCGGCCGCCCCGATTTCGCCATGGCGGGCGCCAAGGACCAATCTAAGCTGGACGACGCTTTGGCTGCTGTGCCAGAGCTGGTAAAGAAGCAGATCGGCTGACGCCGGTTTCCATACAACACACTGGAAAGGAGCATTCCCATGACTGACTGCATTTTCTGCAAAATCGCCAAGGGGCAGATCCCCTCGAAGATCGCCTATGAGGACGAGAACGTCATCGCTTTTTACGACCAGGACCCCCAGGCCCCGGTGCATGTGCTGGTGATCCCTAAGGAGCACATCGCCTCCGCTATGGAGGTCACCCCGGAGAACAGCGGCCTTATTGCCAGGGTGTGGGAGGCCATTCCGAAAATCGCCGCCGACCTGGGCCTGGAGAACGGCTTCCGGGTGGTGAACAACTGCGGCAAGGACGGCATGCAGACCGTGCAGCACTTGCACTTCCACCTGCTGGGCAAAAAGCAGATGGGCTGGCCGCCCTTCCCGGCCCAGTGACCACGGCGGGAAAAGCCGCGGGACGGACGCTGAAGGCGTCCGGGCACGGTGTGGGCCGCACACGCGCTGCCGCGAGGGGTCCCGGCCACACCGGGGTGCGCCGCTCTAAAGCGGCGCGCGCGAAGGAAAGTTCTTTGCCTGCTTTCTGACAAGAAGCGGGAGAAAGGGAGGAATAGCAATGGGTGAAGTGTATAAAATCAACATAGCGGGGTGTGAGAGGGAGCTTCCCATCTGCCCCATTGACGACCACATGGACATCGCGGGGTTTGTCATGTTCAGCGACGTGGAGATCACCGAACGGACTGCCCAGGCCCTGATGGAGAAGTGCCCCGAGCACGATGTGATCGTCACGGCGGAGAGCAAGGGCATCCCCCTGGCCTATGAGATGGCCCGCATTGGCTGCCGCAACTATGTGGTGGCCCGCAAGGGCATTAAGGCCTATATGGAGGACCCCATCCATGTGGAGGTGAAGTCCATCACCACCGACCATGTGCAGAAGCTGTACCTCTCCAAGGCGGACTGCGAGAACCTGAAGGGCAAGCGCATCCTCATTGTGGATGACGTGATCTCCACCGGGGAAAGCCTGGCCGCCATGGAAGAGCTGCTGCACGCCATTGGCGGCAAGGTGGTGGGCAAGGCCTGTGTGCTGGCGGAAGGCGACGCCAAGGACCGGACGGACATCATCTATCTGGAGCCCCTGCCCCTGTTCTTCAAGTAAGCGGTGGTCAGGCCCTTTGCCCTGCTGGGATTTTCCGCCTATGGGGCTTTGGCCCTCTGCGCGGCTTTGGGACCGGACGCTGCCCGGCCCCTGGGTTTCCTATGCCTGGGGTTGGCCTGCGCCATTGCCCTGGGACGGGCCGTGCTGGGCTTTTTCTGGGGGCGCCGGGGAATATGGACTGAGAATGAGCTTTCGGGGGAGACCCCGAGAGCTCTTTCTGCCTTTCGGAGCTTGTTTTGGGCGGCGGCAGCAATTGCTTTGGCGGGCGCTGCCTGCGTGCTCTACCTGTTGGCCTGGCAGCAGGCAGCCCCTTGGCAGGGACTGGATGGGGAAAAGCTGCAGGTTCGGGCCCAGGTGCTGGACTACCCGGAGGAGCGCTACCACCGCTACTACTACAAGCTGCGGGTGGAGGCCCTGGGGCAGGAGGAGGGCGCTTTAGAGGCAGTCGGGCCCTTCACCCTGCGGCTCTCCTCCACCATGCCCCTTGCCTGCGATCCCTATGACAGGGTGGAATGCCTGGTGACCTTCCGCGCCTTTGAGGAGGGCGGCGGCCTTTATTCCACCCGGAACGCCCGCCTGGCGGACGGCTTCCAGGCTGGGGCCTATCTCTCCCAGTACGGGGGCATCGCTGTGGAGAGGGACAGCGCGGTTTCCCCGGGGGAGATGCTGGTACAGCTGCGCCATCAGGTGGGCCGGGCCATGGACCGGCTGCTCCCCCGGCGGGAGGCTGGGCTTTTGCGGGCCATGGTGCTGGGGGACAGCGGCGGCGTTTCAGAGGAGGACATGAGCCGTTTCCGGCAGCTGGGCGTGTCCCACATTTTGGTGGTCTCCGGGCTGCACATGACCATCTTGGCCGGCTTTATGCAATTTTTGCTTTGCCGCTTCCCCATCCGCAAGGCGGTGCGCAACGCGCTGACAGCTTTGGTGCTGGTCCTGTTCCTGGCCCTCTCCGGGTTCCAGCCCTCCGCCTGCCGGGGCGCGGCCATGTATGGGGTGCTGCTGTTGGCGGACTCCACCGGGCGCCGGGCGGACAGCCTGAATTCCTTGGGCTTGGCGGTGCTGCTGGTGTGCCTGTTCGCTCCCTTTTCCGGCGGGGACCTGGGGTTTGCCCTGTCTGTGTTGGCAACGCTGGGCATTGTGGTCCTGTACCGGCCCGTTTACCAGGCGCTTGTGGGAAAGCGCCTGGCCGGGCTGGCCCGGCGGCTGTGGAAGCCGGTGGCCGCCTCCCTGGCAGTGACGGCAGCCGCCTTGCTGGGGACCTTTCCCGTACAGCTGGCGGTGTTTGGCGGGCTCCCCCTGCTGACGCCCTTGGCAAACCTGCTGTTGGTGTTCCCCAGCACATTGCTGCTGTACGCCTCCTTCTGCGGGGCATTCCTCTCCCTGCTGCCAGCTACCGCGCCGCTGGCCGCTCCTTTTGTCTGGGCGGCGGGGTGGCTGGCCCGGTTCTTGCTGGGGGCTGCCGGATTTCTTGCCCAATGGAAGGGGACCTTCCTGCCCCTCACCGGCGAAGTGGCTTTGGCGGTGGTGATCGGACTGCTGCTCCTGTTGATGGCAGCGGGCCTGGTGGGGCAGGACCGGCCCCTCCGGGCGGTGCTGGGCGGATGCATGGCTGTTTTGGCGGTGTTTGGAGGCGTCTTCCAGGGTTGGCTTACCCAGGATACGGTGATATTCGCGGCGCCCGCCGCGGAGGAGAGCTCCTGCGTGGTGATGATTCAGGATGGGAAAGCCGCGGTGCTCTCCTTGGGCGGGTACCGGACAGGCGCAGTGGCGGAGCTCCTCCAGCGCTACAGGGTTACCCAGGTGGAGGCACTGTGCCTGCCGGACCGGGGCCCAGAAGCCCGGGAGGCGGCGGTGCAGGTGCTGGAGGAGTACGGAGCAAAGCAGCTGGTCCTGCCGGGGGACGCCTATGTGGGACGGGACCTGGAGCTGGCCCTGGGGGACGCGCTTCCCGTGTTTTTGGAAGGCGGGGACAGCGTTTCCCTGTGGGAGGGAGTCTCCGCCCAGGTTCTGCCCCAGTGGGAGGGGCTGCTGCTCTCCGTTTATGGGGTGGAGGTGTTGGTGGAATGGGGCCCTGGCCAGAGCCGAAACTGCGGCCTGCTGTTTACCAACCAGCCCCAGACCCGGGTAAATGCCCCATTGTCTGTTTGGCAGACCGATGGTATAATAGGTGAAAACGGCCAAGGCCTGGCTTTCTCCCCAGAGGGGGAGGGGGCGGTGCTGCCGGTGGAGGAGGGGTGCGTGGAGGTATCCGTCTCCCCGGAAGGGACCGTTTCCGTGAGAAGGGAGGGCTAACATGCCCACGGTGGAAGAAAGCGCGCTGCGCAAGCAGATGGCGGCGGGGGAGCTCTCCGGCCTGTTTGTGGTGGCGGGAGAGGAAAAGTACATGGTGGGGCGGCTCTCGAAGCAGCTTATCAAAAAAGCCGCAGGGGGGACCTTCCCAGAGTTCAACAACCAGGCCTTTACCAATGAGTCCTCCCTGGACGCCATCGGGGACGCCTCCCAGGCGCTGCCCTTTTTTGCGGAGCGCAAGTGCGTCTCTGTGTCCGATTTCGATGTGGAGTCCAAGAGCGCCGACGAGCTGAACAAGCTCTATGAGCTGTGGGAGCTTTGCCCGGAGACCACGGTCCTGGTGTTCTGGTACCCCACCTTGGATTTTGACGGGAAGCGCTCCTCCAAGTGGAAAAAGTTCCTCAAGCAGGCGGAGGAGCGGGGCACCGTGGTGCTCTGCGGCAGGCGCAGCCGCACAGAGCTGCTGCGCTTTCTCGGACGGGAGGCGGAAAAGTCCGGCTGCGTCCTGCCCAGGCCCAGTGGGGAGCGCCTGCTGGACTATGCGGGGGAGGACCTGACCGCCCTGAAAAGCGAGATGGACAAGCTCTGTGCCTACGCGCTGGCCACGGGGCAGGGGCAGCCGCCGGAGATCACCCGGGAGATGGTGGAGGACATGGTGCCCAAGTCCACAGAGACCACGGTGTTCCTGCTGGCCAACGCCCTGGTGGCGGGGGACTATGAAAAAGCCTACGGGCTGCTGGATGTGCTCTTCTATCAGAACGAGGAGCCCATTGCCATCCTGGGGGCTCTGGGGGCCAGCTATGTGGACATGTACCGGGTGCGGGCCGCTTTGGAGAGCGGCCATCCCTATCAGGACGCCGCCCAGTACGGGGACTATAAGGGCCGGGATTTCCGCTTGCGCAATGCCCAGAAGAATGTCCGCAGCATCTCCCAGGGCGTGCTGCGCCAAAGCCTGCACCTGCTGCTGGAGGCCGACCTGGCCCTGAAGGGCTCCCGGCTGGAGGCCCGCATCATCCTGGATGAGCTCATTGCCAAGCTGCTGCTGGCCGCCCAGGAGGACCGGGTATGATCCGCGTGAAAGAGGCCATCGTGGTGGAGGGCAAATACGACAAGATCAAACTCTCTTCGCTGGTGGAGGGTGTTATCATAGAGGTGGGGGGCTTCGGCCTGTTCAAGGACCGGGAAAAGCTGGAGTACCTGCGGGCCCTGGCCAAGGCCCGGGGCCTCATCGTCCTGACGGACAGCGACGGCGCCGGGTTCCTCATCCGCAGCAAGCTGTCCTCCTGCATCCCTCCCCAGCAGCTGAAGCACGCCTACATCCCAGATATCCTGGGGAAGGAGCGCCGGAAGGCCGCCCCCTCCAAGGAGGGGAAGCTGGGGGTGGAGGGCATGGAGCTTTCCGTGCTGCGCCAGGCCCTGGAGCGCGCCGGGGCCACCATCCAGGACGGCGGGGCCCCCTCTCCCCAGCGGGAACCCCTGACCAAAGGGGATTTTTATGAGCTGGGGCTGACTGGCCGCCCGGACAGCGCCGCCCGGCGGCAGGCGCTGCAAAAACGCCTGGGCCTGCCGGAGAGGCTCTCCGCCAATGGGCTGCTGCAGGCGCTGAATGCCCTGTACGGCCGGGAGGAGTTTTTGGCCTTGGAGCTTTGGAAGGAGGAAGAGTGAGATGGAGCGTTCCCAAGAGGCCCTGGGCCGGGCCCAGTTCCGCGCCAAGGGCAAGTGGTACCTGGCCCAGGAGGTGGACTCCCTCTTGGAAGAGCTCTCGGTGTGCCTGGAGGAGGACAGGCAGGATTGGGAAATCCAGGAAAAGAAGCTGCGGGAGGAGAGGGATTCTCTCCTTCAGGAAAAGGACCGCCTGGCCCAGGAGCTCCAGGAGGCCCGGGCCCGGCTGGCCCGGTGGGAGGAGACTTCGCAGGAGGCCCGCCAGCGCCGGGTGTGCCAAGAGCTGGAACGGGAGCGGGACAGCCTTATCGGGGATATCAAGGCCCTGCGGCGCTTTCGGGAGAGCTTCCGCCAGGCGGTGGAGGAGGACGCCCAGAGCCTGCTACGCCGGGCAGAGTCCCTCCCTTCGGAAAAGCTGCTGTAGGGGGCTGGGCACGCAGGAAAATGACAGCACGCATTTCTCCCCGCCGCGGGAGGAATGGGCACAACAGGATGGAGAGACGGGGGAACGCCATGGATAGGGAACGGACGCAGAGCCGCATCGAGAGATTTTTAGACCTGTACAAACAGCTGGAGGACGAGCTGGAGGACAAGTACCGCAACGCGCGGAGGCATTACTCCAGCGTGGTGTTCGAGTTCATCCGGGATGAGGACAGCGCCCCGGTGCGGGACCAGCTGGAGACCTGTCGGGAGATCCGCAACCTGCTGACCCACAGCGCCAACCTGGGGGGAGAGCCCATTGTGGAGCCCTCGGCCCCGGTGGTGGCCGCCATGGAGGAGGTGCTGAATTTTGTCCGCAAGCCGCCCCTGGCCCTGGATTACGCCACCAAGTGGGACCAAGTGATGAAGGCCCACCTCCATCAAAAGGTGCTGCGGCTGATGGAGGTGATGGACAAAAACGGCTATTCCCACATTCCCGTTTTAAACGACGGGGAGTTCTGCGGTGTGTTCAGCGTGGGGTCTGTGTTCCAGTACATCCTGCGCACGGGGGGGAAGGGCATCAAACCTGAGACCACGGTGGCCGAGCTGGGGCGCCATATCCAAGTGGACGCCCACATGGAGAACTACGACTTTGTCCCCAAGGATGCCACCTATCTCTCTGTGCGGCGGAAGTTTGAAAAGGTGCGGGGCAAAAACAAGCGGATCTCCGTGATTTTTATTACGGAAAACGGCAAGCCCGGCGAGCGGGTCCTGGGCATGCTCACTCCCTGGGACGTGCTGGGCGAACCCGATTGATGGATGACCGGCAAGCGGCCTCTGAGAATTCTCTTCAGGGGCCGTTTTTTGCGTGAGTTTTTTGAAAAAGACCTTTCTTTTTTTATGTATATGGTATAATATAAATAGAAAGAGGTTCCCTATGTCTGAGAAAGGCGGTGATCCGATGTCTGTTTCAAAGGGAAAACGGGGATTTTTCGTGAAGCTGCTGTGCTTTGTCCTGGCCCTTGCGGCGGGCGGCGCTCTGGGGGTGGGCGGCACCCTCTTCTTCCAATGGCAGGCCCTTCCCCCGCCGGAGGAAGTTTTTCCCTATTGGTATGAGCCGCCGGCCCCTGTGCGGGAGGAGAGCGGCGTCACTGTGACCCTCACAGAGGCCAACCGCAAACACACCGGGGCTGGGACTTTGGCCTATACGCTGAAAAACGACACGGAGCAGCCTCTCTCCTTTTCCGTGTCCATGCGGGCGCTGGACTACCTGTACCAAGGGGAGTACCACCGCATCTACCCCAGTCCCAACTCGGAAGGATCTTCCGGGGAGATCACGCTGGAGCCCGGCGAGGAGCTGCCGTTGTCCTTGAGATTTTACACCAGCGTGCTGTCCCGGCCCGGGACATACCGGCTGTATGTGGAATCTGGGGATGAGGTCACGTTCCGTGTGGGGCTCAACAGCGACGTGATGTTTTGAGAACGGGAAAGGCGGTGAGTGTGTGAACATCTCTCCACGAGCAGGAAAAAAGGGGTTGGGGAAAGCCCTGGCCTGTTTGGCGTTGACAATGGCTGTGGGAGCGGCTTTGGGCGTGGGAGGCACGCTGCTCTATCTGGAGAAGACCAGCGCGGTCCCGGAAAAGGCCTTCGCCTACTGGTACGGCCTGCCCGATTCTGTGCCGGAGGACAACGGCGTCACCCTTGTCCTGGAGGAGGTGCGCCGCGAACCGGACGGCTCCGGCTCCATTCAGTACACGCTGGAGAACCGGACGGATGAGGAGCTGTACTGGGTGGACGTCGACCCGGCCATTGACTACTTGGAGCAGGGGGAATCCCACCGGGTGTACCCCCTCCCGGTCCATACGATGGAGGGGCCTCCCGCCCCTTCCTTGCCGGCGGGGGAGTCGGTCTCCTTCACGCTGGAGCTGGAGCCCTGTGTGCTGGCTCTGCCGGGCACCTACAGCTTGTATGTGGATTCCATCGGCCGGGCGGAATTTGAAGTGATGAAAAATGGAAAAGTGAAAGATTTTATAAATTAATAGAGGAGGTTTTGTTGTGATGAAGTATAAATTTCGCTATAAATCAGTATGGGTATGTTTATTTGCAATGGCTGTATCTTTGATGAGTCCCTTCTCTCTTTGTGCCTCTGCAAATGAAGTAAAACGAGGAGCGAAGCTGCTTGATACTGCTGGACAATATGGTTATTATTCATACGATTTGGAAACTGGTGAGGAAACTTATGTTCCGGCATCAGAATATGCACCGGATTTAGATGATTCGGAGGATCCTGTTGTTATTCCAAGCCATCCGGCATCGCCAGAAGTTTTGCAAAACGAACTAACTGAGTATTATGAAAACGATTATCCTGGCATTGATCAAGAAGCACCAGATGTTACTCCAGGTGTTAAGGCACCTCGAGTTGTCATTCCGCCAGATGACAGAAGAGCTGTTTATTCAACAGGATATGAACAATATTCCAGTACCTGTTTGATTGTAGCTCGGTTTGCCAACGGTGAGAAAGAATACGGCACAGGTTTTTTGGTTGATGGCTATCATGTACTTACTGCAGGCCATGTAGTTTATACTGCTGATGATGGTAAGGCGATCCGTTGTGCCGTGTATGCAGGAAGTAATAATGGCACATATAAGAAATATTCCCTTTCTCATGTTATTGAATTAGGAGGACATTATAAGGATAATTGTGACAGTGAAACTGCCTACTTTAACCGTGGAATGTATGATGACTGGGCAATTCTTGAGTGCGAAAATTACATGGGTGGAGTAGGTAGCATGGGAGTTATAGCTGTAAATAACGGTTGGGATGTTTACGGCGAAGAATTTTCTTCCCAAGGGTATCCTCGTGATTTAAATGAACCAGATTTTGGGTACGGAGGGAATACAGAATATATACGTTATCGTATGTATGCATGTTCGGGTACTGTTCAAGGAGATGGAGGCGAACCCCAAACAAGATATTTGGATCTCGCCACGATTGATATTGACTTAGCTCCTGGGCAAAGTGGTTCACCGGTATATCGTAATATTGGAGGAGATTATTATGCGTCGGCCATCATGGTAGCAGAAAATCAAGGTCAACTCTATAATTATGCCATTCTTATCACTGATTGGCTAGCTAACGCTATCAATAGATTATAATGGAACTAATGTTGAGAACAATTTAGGAAATTCATCATGCTTCATGTGCGCTACTAAACGGCGAGTAAAGGGAGATTCAGTTAAAAATCGAATCTCCCTTTATAACATTGTACGAATCAAAATTATTTCATCCTAACCTGGTGGTAATGTTCCATACCCCTTGATTTCTCCATAGCCGATGGGGTAGCTGTTCTGGCGCACCATGTTGTCGGAGTTGCCCTCGATGGTGTAGACCCGGCCATCCTCCACCCGCTCCACGATGCCCACGTGGTCGGCGATGAGGGAATCGCTGCCATACCAGCGGAAAAAGATAATCATCCCCGGCTCCGGGGCGGCGGAGCCGTCCAGCCACTGGCCGCGGGACTGGAACCAGTTTACCCCAGCCCCACAGCTGGCGAATTTGGGAATCACACCGTCCTCAAGAAGCCCGCACTGGCCGGCGCACCAGGAGACAAAGCAGGCGCACCACTCCACACGGGAGCCAAATCCGTACCAGCTCCAGTAGGGCTCGCCGCCCACCTGCCCTACCTGGGACAGGGCCACGGCCACCAGGTCGCCGCTGCCCTCGGCAATGCCGTAGAGCAGTTCGTTCCACAGCTCGTCATACTTCTCCGAGAGCAGCTCCCGCAGCTGCTCTCTTTGATTTTTGTCGAAGCGGAGTTGATCCGCCATCTCCCAGGCGGTTTTGTGGGAGACGGTGATGACCAGCACATCCTGGGTGACGGTGGTCTCCGTGTCTACCAGTTCCCCGTCTTCCCCGGCGGCCGTATCCACCACCGTCTCCGTGCGGGCCTCCACGCTGGCGGTGATCTTGTTCATCTCCCAGAACACCTCCGAGAGGAGCCGGATCTTCCCTTCGTCCACGCTGGCCACATCGGCGCCATCTGCGTCCGTGGTGGTCTTGACGGCGTAGACGGCCAGCACCTCCTTCCACACCGCCTGCGCTCCGGACATTTCCAGGGCGTCGTGGGGGTGGCTGGCTTTTACTTCTTCCAGCCTGTCCTGGTACTCCTGGTTGACGGCGCGGATGGCCGTGTGGATGGTCTGGCCGTTGCCGGAATCCTCCCCGGAGAAGAAAATGCCAAAGGCCGAACCCGCCACCAGCCCCGCCAGGCAGATAAGCAGCACCACCGCCAAGGCGCCGCCTCCCGCCAGGAGCAGGGAGCCAAGGCTCCTGGCCGCCCCGGCGGTGGCTTTAGCCGCGGAGGACACACTTTTCGCCACTGACTTCGCCCGGCTTGCGGCAGCCCGCGCCCTGTGCCCCATGGCACTCCCTTTCCGAACACTCCCCTGCGTTACGGCTCGCGTTGCACTTTCCGTAACGCGAAATGAGGGACGGGATGCCTTTACCGACTTGCCCACGAAGCGGGGCGATTTTGCCCCTGTGGGGGTGGGCTTTGCCTCCCTCTTGGGGGCCTTGGGCTGCCGAGGAACACGCTGTCCTGCCTTTCCCAGCCCGGTGTTTTCTGGCTTTTTGGGGGAAGAGGCAACCGCATCCGCCCCTTGCCGGGCGGGTGCAGTCCTTGAGTGGGAGGGGGTGCCGACAGTGGCTTTCCCCGGCGTGAGGTCCTCCAACGATGTAGGAGAGACAGCATGGAGAGACTGCCGTTCCCAAACACTTCTGTTGGGGTTGGCGGTGGGAGCTTCCTTAGGAGCTGACGCAGGCTCTCCCGCTGAGGGAGAGCTGTTCCCAGCGGATGCTTTTTCCCCAACGGCCTGCGCCGTCTTGACAGCCTCCCGCCGCTCTTTGAGTTTGTGGGCCGTGTCCTGGGCCAGCTTCTTCCCGGCTTGGTACACCGCCTGGGCAGGGGCTTTTACCGTGGCGTCCACCATCTGGTCAGGGGCTTGCTTGTCGGTTTGTTCCTCCTGGTGGAAAGGCGTGTCCCGGATGGAGCGGGCCGTCTTATCCCGAGACTTCAGCCACAGGTTTTTCATAGCGGCCCGGGGGATGGGCACCTTTGATATTACAGCACGGGGCTTTACGCCGGTTCCTTTCAGCTTGATATTCTTCAGGGGCAGACCTCCTTTTTCTTTGGGGCCGGGCGGGCCCCGGTTCTTGCGTGGGTCCCTCACCGCAGCGCCTCGTCCGGCTTGGTGGTCATCAGCTGGTACAGGCGGGTGTTGCGGGGAAAGCTGTTTTCAAACGGTACAATGTTCCCGGCGCAGCGGATGAGGCCGCAGCCCGCCGACACATTGGTGATGTACCCCAGCTGGGTGTCGGAGATGTGCAGGAGGCCCGCCAACTCGTCACGGTCTGTGGCGGATTGATTCAACAGGATGAGGAACTCGCTGTTCGCCAGCATGAGGCGGGCGGTATCGGAACGGAGCAGTTCGTAGGGTAGGGTAAAGGCGCCTTGCCGCCGTTGGCGGCAGGTTTCCTACTCCCTCCCTCGGAACCGGACTTACTCCTCTCGAAGTATCCGGCTCCCCATTAGTAATTAACGTATTGATTCGTGCCTGTGTATTCTTTCATGGCACTTGCTGCAAACAACAAGTGTTTTCCGCCGTTTCTTTTTCATCACGGTTTCCCAATCAGAATTGCCCAGCTCATTTAGGTTCCGTATAACGTGAACCTCATACAAGTCGGCTTCTTTACACCCACATAGCTCACAAACTCTGGCATTGAGCCGTTGTCTGATAGTGGTTTTCCAGCTAAATTTCTTTCTTTGATAGATGATGTCACTCGCTTCGCCACGCTTGCAATCAGCGATTTTAACGGGGCGTACATGTTTCGTCCCTGTTTTGGTTTCATAGGGGACAGACCATGTTTTCCCGTCTTTGTACTGACGAATGATTTTGCGGATACTGGTTTTATGCTTTCCTGCAATCGTCTTAAGGCAGCTGTACTCCATGAGATAGCAGAAGTAATCCAGCGTGTGGTAATCACAAGCCAGATTGTAATAGTTGCACAGTCCTCTTGCTTCGGCATTGTACTGCTCCACAATCTCATAATCCGCAAGGTTGAGAAGTCCGGCTCTGTGTATCGGCTGAAACTCCCCATTTTCCTTTTGGCGAATGACTTTCTTTGCAAACATGAATTTCTCAATCTTTTCCGTATGGGGAATAGACAGGGCAACTTTCATGTGCAGGGTTCTGGATTGTCTCCACGTTCCGTTTTTCATTCTGTGACCTTTAACCTCCCGGCTTCTGCGGACGCAGATATCATAGCCAAGGAAACGGACTTTTTCGGAGCTGTGCGTTATCAGCGTCTTTTCTTCACTCAGAGTCAGTTTTAACTCCGTGCTTAGAAATTCGGCGATTTCGGCTTTCAATTCCTCACATTCCGCTTTTGTGCCGCACACCCCTGCCAGCCAGTCATCCGCATAGCGGACAAAGGTAAATTTCTTGTTGTCGGCAGGTTTGCAGGGCAGATTTCTCAAGGCTTTCTTCTGCTCTTTGTACTGACGAATCAGGTCCTGTCTTTCCGCTTCATTTTCGGTTTGGTCAATCCAGTAGGACAGCCTTTTCATTTCCTTATCTGCCGCATGATATTCCGGTGTCTTGTATGCCGACCTCGGTTTATCAAAGCGTTCTGCGATTTCCCGGAGTTTCTTGTCCAGCTCATTCAGATAGATATTGGCAAGTATCGGAGAACAGATACCACCCTGCGGGGAACCGCTGTAAGTGGCGTTGTACTTCCAATTCTCGATATACCCGGCTTTCAGAAACTGGCGAATAATGTTCAGAAACCGGCTGTCTTTGATTTTCCTGCTTAAAATCTCAATCAGTCTTTCGTGATTGATGTTATCAAAACAACCTTGAATATCGCCCTCGATAAACCAAACCACACCTGTGAAGTCAGAAGAAATCTGACGGAGTGCGGTATGACAGCTTTTGCCTGGTCTGAAACCGTGAGAATGGCTGTCAAAGACAGGTTCATAGATAGCTTCCAAAATCATTCTGACAACTTCTTGCAGGAGCTTGTCGCGAAAAGACGGGATACCCAGCGGACGGAGTTTTCCGTTTTTCTTTGGGATATACTCACGCCTTACCGGGTTAGCCTTATAGGTTCCGTCCTTTAGCGACTGGATTAACTCTTTTACATAGAAGTCACTGAAACCGTCTGCGGTATCATTGTCAATACCCTGTGTAGTTGCACCTTTGTTTGCATAAAGTTTCTGATAAGCGGCGTAGTAAATATCTTCACGGAGTAAATATCTGTAAAGTCTTGTGAATACGCCGTCTTTGTGTTCGCTGGAACACTTTTCAATACGCTCTAAAATTTCAGATGTTGGTTTCATTGAGGTTTCTCCTCCCTTTCATTCCTACATTTTAGATGTTACTAACTGGCTCCCTTCGCCATGTAAGGGTCATTAACCCTCTCGGACTACTACGGAGCCTCCGTTGCCATATCCGGCAAATGAGCCGGACTTAGGCAATCCCCAGTTAGCGTTGTGCTTAGGTAAATGAAGATTGTCGGATATGCTTTCGGTTCGTTATGACGTGTTCTCACGCCTGTTTCATAACGTGTTGGCAGTTGCCCCGCTGTAGAAGATAACGTGACAGCGTTATGACATGGGTTTCAAGACTTTTCCCACACCCGCAAAAAACAGGAACTGGAACCTTGCATTCGATAAACCCAATCTTATCCTCATATCTTCTTAATATCAGGAAACAGTCGCACCTAAGTCTTTCGGTGACTATCCCTTTCTCTGCCATGCGATGTTCCCGTAAAGGATTTCTCCTTGTTCGGTAAAGCAGAATATTTCGCACACTGCCGTGTGCGGCAGTACCTCAAACTGCTTTGCACAACGCCCTATCTGGGCGCACCTCCACATTCTGCGTCAGCCCTGTCACCAGGCCGTTGTATTTGCGGATGCGCTTCCACAGCTTGTAGAAAAAGTCGGCGCTGTACTGATAGCGGAACAGCAGATAGAACTCATCCGCAAACACCCAGGTGGTCTTGCCGTTCTTCCAGTTCTGAATCACTCGGTTGAAAATGGCGTCCAGCGTGACCAGCATCCCGATGGGCCGCAGCTGTTCCCCCAGCTCCCGGATGTCGTAGGAGAGGATGCGGGCCTTGGTATCCACATTGGTGGGCTGGGCGAAGGTGTTGAGGCTGCCGGTGATGAAGAGCTCGGAGGAAAGGGCCAGCCCCCTGGCCTCCGGCTCCGGCTGCTTCAGGAGAGATTGGTACAGATCCTTCAGGGTGGGTACTTCGCCCTGGTAGTTGTTGGCCATATACTCCCGGTACACGTCATAGGTGCAGCGATCCAGGATGGATTTCTCCTTGGCGGAAACACCGACCGTGCCCACCAGCTGTTCGAACAGGGAGAGGATGAACTCGGATTTCTCAATCAGCGGGTTGCGCTCATCCCCATAGGCTTTGTCCATGTCCAGGGCATTGATGTGGGTATGGGAAGAGGCCGACACCCGAATCACCTCGCCGCCCAACGCTTCTGTCAGGAAGCCGAATTCGGATTCGGGGTCCAGAATGAGGATATCGTCATCGGTGGACAGGGCGATGCTGACGATCTCCTCCTTGGCGGAGAAGGATTTGCCGGAGCCGCTGACGCCCAAACGAAAGCTGTTCCCGTTGAGGAGCTTGCGGCGGTCCGCCACAATCATATTCTTGGAAACAGCGTTCTGCCCGTAGTAGATGCCGCCGCCCTGGAGGATCTCCTGAGCGCGGAAGGGAATCAGCACCGCAGTGCTCTCTGTGGTGAGGGTGCGCAGGGCATGGATCTTCCGCAGGCCGTAGGGCAGCACTGTGTCCAGGCCGTCCTTCTGCTGGAAGGTAAGGGTGCTCAGCTGGCACAGGTGCTTTCTCGCCACCGAGACGAGGGTCTCCGTGTCGCTGTCCAGCTGCTCCTTGGTGTCCGCCAAATGCACCAGTGTCACCAGGCCGAACATCATCCTCTGGTCCCGGTTGGTGAGATCCTCCAGCATTTCGGTGGTCTCCTTCTTCTGCTGCTCCATATCATAAGGGAGCACGGCGGAGAAGTTATTGGCGGCGTTCTGCCGGCGCTGGAAGTTTGCGGCGTTGGTCATCACCCCCAGCAGCTTGTTCTGGATTTCCCGCACCGCCTCATCGGTGGGGACGGGCAAAATGTCCACGGACAGCATAAGGCTCCGGTCTAAATCGCACAGCTCGGAGATGAGGGTGTCCTTGATGTAACTGGCGTAGCCCTGGAGGTACAGTACCCGGCCCCAGCGGCTGTCCAGCCGGAAATGGTCTTTGGCGAATTCCATCGCGTTGGGGCACAGCCAGTCCTTGAAGTGGTGGCCCAGCCTTGCCTGCTGTTTCCCATCAAAGGGGAAGGCGGCGGGCTCTCCCCGGAAAAACTCCCGGAACAGCTCCAGCCGTTCCCCCAAATCCAGCTCCCGGCCCACAGAAGACAGCCGGGCAAGGTGGGTGAGCAGGTCGGTGCCCACCCGGTCGAAGTAGGAGCGGGCCTCTGCGATGTTCTTCTTCGCCACCGTCATGGTGATGGTGCGCTCCCGGACGATGCTGTTACTGCTGCCCGTCACCTTGGAGAGGAGCATCTGGTTGTACTCCTCCCGGAAATGGTCCAGGCTATCGCCTTTCATGGGCAGCAGGATGGAGCTCTCAAACTCCGCCCGGTTCACCTGCCGGTTGCGGATGGTGACCTTCGCCGAAGCCCCGGAATCCAGAGCGTTGAGGAGCTCTGAATAGTCCAGGAACATGGCGGTCTTGTCCTCTTTGCTGGCAATCTGGTAGTTGATGTCCGTAAAGGAATAGCTCTTGGAGTACCGGTTCCCCAGCTGGAAGATGCCGTCCTCCCACACCCGCTGGATGGGGATGGCCTCTTGAACCGAGCGGGGGATCTTGAACTTCTCCTTTTCCAATTTCTTTGCTTTGGCCAGTGTTTTGATGATAGGCAAAACTCCTTTATTTGTTTTTGTCTCCCTGGGTAAGCGCATTCCAGTAAAGGTTCTGGCTTTTGAACACCAGGCGCTTGGGGTACAGAATTTCTGATTTGAGCCAGGCCCAGGCGAACTGCTCCGCCGTCATGCCGTGGTAGTGGAAGAACCCGCAGGCGGCAAAAGGGGCGGCGCCGAGAATGCAGACCCAGCCCACCTCGCTGGTGCCCAGCAGGGGCGAGAGGAGGAAGTACAGCCCCACAGCTGCTCCCACCGCCAGCAGGGAGCAGAGAAATTGCCGGGTGGATAAACCGAAGAAGATGGCCTCCTGGTAGTCCCGGATCTCTTTGTTGACTTTGATTTCTATAGGCAGGACCTCCTTAGAAAAGGAAAAGGCAGCCCCAGGCTGCCTCTGTCGTTATAAGTATTTCTCGTACTCTTGTGAGCCGTAAAAGAACCGGTGGATCAGCACGGCTTTCTCCTGTTCGTCGATCTCATAGATCATGACGTAGTGCTTGATTACGGCCCGGCGAAAGCCCTGAGAGGCAAGCCGGGGGTTGCGGCAAAGTTCGTAGAGTGTAGGCATCTCTGAGAGCCGGACATAACAGGCGTCCACTGCGTCTGCAAAGTCTGCTGCCGCCAAAGGGGTGTGGAGTTCCTCCACCATGTAACGGAGGATGGCGTCCAAATCCTGCTCCGAGTAGGGGGTGGTGATGATCTTATATGCCATGCTTCTCCCTCAGCTTGCGCAGGGACTTCCTGGCGTCAACCACGTTCCCGGCCCGGAATTCCTCGGCGGACTGGGCCAGCTTGGCCTCCACGTCCAGCAGCATCATTTTTTCCTCATAGGCTTCCAGACTCATGACCACCATATCCCCGTAGCCGTTTTTGGTGATGAAGATAGGCTCCTTGGACTCCTTGCACATCTGGGAGATGTGGGTGGTGTTTTTTAAATCCCGAATGGGAATGATCCGTGGCATGGGCAACACTCCTTTCTGTGTCATTACTGTGGGATTATTATACCACGGTTTTCTGAAAAATGCAATCAGAGCCCCATAATCTCTTTCACAATGCGGTCGCTCATTTTTACCGCCCCCACCAGCACCAGCAGGTTGAACACCAGCTCCCCAATGTAGCTCCACACGGCGGTGACGGCGGAAACCTCTTGGTCCACCGCCGGGGGCGACGCCGCCATGACGGAAAAGATGATGCAGGCCAGGGCGATGATAGCCCCCTCCAAACACACCCCGGCATAGGAGCGGAGGAAGTTCTTCCCCACGCTGGAGGTGGGTTCCCCGGCGAAGGTGGAGAGGGGGATGGGCGCGATGGCGGTGTACATATAGAGCCGGAACAGCCGGGCGTAGACGGTGAGGATCATCACGAAAGACAGCACGGTAATGACCAGCCCGCCCAGCAAGGTGACGGCCCACAGGGGGATGGACTCCCAAAAGCCCACCTCCTCGATCTTTTCCACGATCTCTGCGGGCAGGGTGGTGTCGCTGCTGCCGGAAATGCCAGCCTGGGTGATGATGGTGCTCACCATGCCCTGCGCCACGGAGAACAGAGAAAGCATCAGCTCCAGCCCCTGGCCCACGGCGGCCTTGGCCAGGATGAACCGAAGAAACAGCTTCAGCACCGTCTCCGGGCGGCGGGCCTCGGCGAAGCTGCCGCAGGTGCGCACCACCCCCACGGCGAAGAACAGCACCAGCAGGCCATACCCAATGGCCTGCAGCGCCCCGTTGACCCCCAGCATCACCTGCCAGATGCCCCCGCCCCGGAAGGTGGATGGGTCCTGGGTGAGCAGCTGCCAGATCTCGGCCAGCTTGGAGTCCCAGGTGCCCAGGGCGTTGTTCAAATTATCAATGATCCAGTTGGCGGGAGATTACCTCCTTCCAGCGCCTCATGCTCACGCCCCGCCGGTGATGAGGTCGAGGATCTCCTTGGCAAAGGTGATCACCAAGCCGCCCGCCAGGGTGAGAAAACCCTGGGAACGCTGGGAGGGGTCATGGCTCTGGAAGGAGAGGCCCACCTGCACCACGCCCCAGCCAAGGAGGATGAGGCCGATGGCCCGGATGAGGGAAAAGACAAAGTCGCTTAAGTTGCTGACCACCGCCAGAGGGTCCCCGTCCGCAAAGGCGGTGACCGTCACCGTCCCCGCCAGCAGGGTGGCAGCAAACAGGGAGAAGGCGAATTTCCCTCTCTTTCCCAGCTGGGCAGGGCCGTTCGGTTTCACACAGTTTCTTTTCGGTTTGTTCAATGGCATTCCTCCTAGTAATCGATTTCAAGAATTTCATAGTCCTCCGGGGAGAGGGCCAGGTCGTCCTGGGCGTCCCGCACCTGGGTGTAATCATAGGGCGGGGCGCCGCCATCTTCGGTAAGCCGGATATTGGGATGGCGCATCAGGTCGTACTTATCGTCCCGCATGGGGCGCTCCCCACGGACGAACAAAATCGCCTTGCGGTTGTCCAGCATCCGCACCTCGTCGGGGGTGAGCAGTTCCCGGCCCGTCTGCTGGTCGTTGACGCTGAAGCTGCCGCTTCGCCCACGGTTGCGGCCGTAGGTGTTGGTGTCCAGCGTTTCCTTGCCCATGAGCTCGGAGATGTACTTGTGGGTTTCCTTCTCGTTGCCGCCGAGATATAAAAACTCATCGCATAGGCCCACCAGGGACTCCCACTGCTCTTTGAACAGCGCCTTGAGCTGGGCCATGTTCTGCGCAATGTAGGAACAGAAGATGTTCTGGCTCCGCATGGTGGAGAGCCATGGCAGGAAGTTGTCCGTGGGGAGGGCGATGTTGGGGGCTTCATCGATGAGGAGATGCACCGGCACCGGCAGGCGGCCCTTGTATTTCCGGTCTGCCACATAGTACAGTGTCTGGATGAGCTGCCCGTAAATCATGCCAACCAGGTAGTTGAGGCTCTTGTCGCTGTCCGGGATGCAGCAAAACAGGGCCACCTTCTTTTCTCCCATTTCCTCCAGATGGAGGTCGTCGGTATAGGTGAGCTGGGCGATCTGCGGCAGGTTGAAGGCGGACAGCCGGACGCCAACACTAATCAAAATAGATTTTAGAGTTTTTCCCGCCCCCATTTTGAACACATGGTATTGCTTCACGGCAATGCTCTCCGGGTCCCGCATCTCCAGACGGGCGAACAGGATGTCCAAGGGGGACTCGTATTCCTCATCTTCCTCCCGTACCTCGGCGGCGGCCAGCATCTCCATCACCATGGCGAAGTTCTGTTCTTCTTTTGGGGCTTCATGCATGAGATAGAGGACGAGGGCCTGGAGCAGCGCCGTTTCCGATTTGGTCCAGAACGGGTCGCTGCTCTGGGCTCCGGGCGGGGTGGTGCTCTGGATGAGGGTTTCGATGAGGCGCAGCACGTCCTTGTCATCCCGTACATAGGCCAAGGGGTTGTAGCAGAAGGAGGTGTCGGGGCTGAGAAGGTCGAACACCCGCACCTCATAGCCATTGGCTTTCAGAGCCCCTCCGGTTTTCCGCAGGATCTCGGATTTCGGGTCGCAGATGACCATGGAGCAGTTCCCGCAGTTCAGGGCGTTGGGAATGGCATAGGAGCGGCTTTTGCCGGCGCCGCTGCCCCCAATCACCAGCACGTTGGTATTGCGCTTGTGCCGATACCCATCCAGCCCCATCTGAAAGTGCTGGGTCAGGATGAGGTTTTCCTTCGGGTGCTTCTTATCCCGGTACCGCTTAGCGATCTGAAACACATCGCCCCACTGGGCGGAGCCGTGTTCTACACCACGGCGGCGGTTCTTCCGGCTGCTGGAGAGGACCATCACCACCACCCCATATAGAAGCGTGCAGAGAAAAACGCACCGGGCAGAATACACTGTCCAGCGCAGGGAAAAGGGGTGAGCCATGGCCAGGGTGACGCTCTGGAGCAGGCCGGGCAGCCCCGTGCCGCGCCAGTGGGACGCCACCGCCGCCCCCAGCCACCACACCAGGGGCAGGGGGATCAGCCAGGCCCACCAGGGATTCTTTTTTCTTACATCATTCCCTCACTTTCTTATACTTGGATTGCAGCAGCCCCAGCAGCACCTTGTCGATGCCGCCGCTGCTGCGGCCGGCGGCCAGATAGCTGTCCCGCAGGCCGTTTATGGCCAGCACCGCCCAGCGGTACTCCCTCTCGTCCAGGTAGAGCTTTTCCCCTGGCAGCGTCCATATCTTTTGGACCAACTGGGTGATTTCCCCCATGCAGCCGCCTGGGGGGAGCTCCTGCAGGCCGCGTACCAGCATATTCCGCTCAATAGTCCCTATTTTGAACAGACGTTTCTTTACCATGGGGAACCCGCCTTTCTGGATGTTTTTCTACCCTCACCATACCACAGAGAGGGAGGGATAGCTACCCGTCAAAGGAAAACAAACGGAAAACTCTCACCTGCCTTTCTGTTTCTCCTTGGCCCGGTGGGGGACAGGAGCCTTCACCGCCGGTTTTTCCCGCAGCTCCTTACGGATGTCCCGCAGCTCCTTTCGCACCGAGGGCCTAGTCTCCCCGGAGCTTGGCGAGGGTTTTCTGCCGGGCGAGGAAGTCCCGGACGGACTCTTTTCCCTGGCTGTCCCGCCGGGGCTCTCCCGGCCAGGGGGAAAATTTGGGCTGCCCCCCTGCTCCGGGACATTGAACTCGTCCGCCGTCTGGAATTTCACAGGCCCTGTTTCGGTCTGTGTCCGCTCCGTTTGGATGGGCTGGGGAGCGGCCTGTTCCACCGTGGCCTCCCCGGCCTGGGCTTTGACGAAGTCCAGGTTCAGGTTGTCCAGCACCCGCTGGACTTTGGCGGCGTCATCGGCAAAGACTACCAGCTCGATCTGCCCGTCGTCCCGCTTGTTGCGGATGGGGACGTACAGCAGCCCGTGGGTCCTGGCCTCCTTGGCGAACTCCCGCAGGGCCTCCTGGGGGATCTGGAAGAATTTGAAAGGCCGCTGCTCTTTCAGCATCCGCACCAGGCGTGTCTTGCCCCTGGTCTTTTTCTGGTCCTTCAGCACAGCGTAGACAAATAGGGCGAAGTTTTTCGCCGCCAGGCCGGAGAGCTTTAAGGCGACCTCCGTGCCTTCTAAGGAGTAGCGGACGATCTGGTCCGCCGGGTCGCTGCCCAGGTTCATCGGCTCACCTCGTCACGGTTTTTCTTGGGGGCTTCCTTGTGGAAATGGTCCTTGCCGGGGTTGAGGGACAGGGAAGAACCGTTGTCCCACGCCACTCCAATCTGCCCCAGGCCGTCCACATAGCGCACGGTGCCCTTGGTGCCGGGCGGCGGGGCCTGGGGGTCGTCCATGGCACCCAGCACGATACGGGTGCCCACAGGGTACTGACTTTCCAGCCACTGGATTTGTTCCTTGGTAGGGATTTTCAAATGCTTCTCTCCTTTCGGATGTCCTTGGGGTTTCGTTCTTCTCGTGGCCGCGATTGCCGCAGCCGCTCCTCCATCTGCAGGGAGTGTTCCTCCACCGCCTTGCACAGCCGCACTTTTTTCCGCAGTTTGGTGATTTCCTCCGTGATGGCCTTAGCTTCCGGGCAGCCGGGGTTAGTGCGGTACAGCTTCTTCCGCTGTGCGGCTAATTTCTGAATCTGTTGTTCCGCCTGGGACTGCTTCTCCCGCAGCTGGCCCCTGTCCTCAATGTGATTGCGGAACACGAACTCCATCTGCTGTATGCGCTTATCCAGGCTGCGGATGTCCTGCCGGACGGCGTAGCTGATTTTTCTGGGCTTTCGTGGGAAAGCCCCCATCTTGTAGAGGTAGGAGTAGTACAGCGCCCGCAGCCCCCGCAAGGGCTGGGGCAGCGTGCCGTGGCAGCGGTACCGCCGGTTCTTCCCAGGGGGTGTGCGCTTTGGCGCCAGGATACGCCGCCGGATGCCTTCCGGGGTGTACTGCCAGCCCAGGGTTTTCAGGCGAACCGGACGCTGGCGTCCAGGTGGGGTGAGGGTGGGGTACTTCCGGTCAAACCGGAAGGTGTAGCCCCGGCCCTCCATCTCCCGGACAAACTGCCGCCAGGTGAGGGACCTGTCAATGGCCTCGTCCACGTCTCGCTGCAGGGGCGTTTTCCAGGTGGGTTTGCCCTCCCGCTCCGCCTGCCATTGGACGTAGGGGTGGCCGGGCTGGCCCGTCCGCCCCGGCTGGATGAGGGACAGGCCGTACTTCCAGCACAGCTCGTCCGAAATTCGCCGCACCTGGGTGTAGTAGCTGCGCTCGTTGCTGCGGTACTTGCGGCCATCCACCAGGGATACGGAGTTCCACACGATGTGGTTGTGGACGCACCGTGTGTTCAGGTGGGTGCTCACCACCGCCTGGAATTCCCCGCCCAGCAGCCGTTGGGCCAGTTCCAGTCCAATTTGGTGGGCCAGTTCCGGGGTGGCTTCCCCTGGTGCGAAGCTTTGCACCAGGTGGTAGCCTTCCACGCCCCCAAGCTTGCGCCACTGTTTTTTCACGGCCAGCATATCTGCAAAGGGGGATGCCAGGGTGCAGCCCAAGGCGGACTGGAACAGGTCTTTCTCGGTGCGGTCCTGGTTCATGGCCTCGCCCAGGATGGAATGGAGGTTTTCCTCGTTCTCCCGGCAGCTGGACTTCCTCTCGTTGAGGGCATACTTCACCGCCCCCTCCAGCCGGTGGACGGCGATGACGCTGGTGTAGGCGGATGTTCACCTCCTTCTTTTGTTTTGGGCGCGGGAATAGCAGGGGGAAGTTTTGCTCCAAGCCAAGTCCGCGAAGTGCATCCAACCGCAGGCTGGTTACCACAACTCCTTTATATCGTTCCAAACAGCCTGTGCCAGCCGGGTCATTTCCTCCACCGTGGAGGAGTCCGCCACCTCATAGGTGTTGGCCACACGGGCCAGCTGGTTGGCATTGTTGCAAAGGCCTGCCACCTGCCGTATCAGCTCGGCGTGGTGGACGCAGGGCCGGGGCCGGATCTCCATCCCCAGGATGAGGGACCGGAGGAACGCCTCGCGGCTCAGCCCGGCAAGGGCCGCCTGCTGATTGAGGTGTTCCAACTCTTTCAGATGCAGCCGCAGGGGAATAACGATGGTGCGCTTGTGGGTGACCACTCCTTTCCAACTTGGGGGTTCCGGGGCAGCCCGGCTTGTGCGCCATGATATCACGGCGCTATGCTTGCGAAGAGAAGACCGGCTGGGAGGGGGCCGGATGCAGGGATACGTCATTTCAATTTTCCTCCTTTTGCTTTTCGTGGGCCTCCAGGGCAAACCTCACCCTATCGCTGCCCAGCTTGTAGTAAGCGTCGGTGACCTCGATGCCCACGGTCTCGTACCCCTCCAGCCGGGCGGCCAGGATGGTGGTCCCCGCCCCGCAGAAAGGGTCGAGGATTCTCCCGCCGGGGACGCAGATCTTCACCAGGTCCCGCATGAGCTGCAAGGGCTTCTCGGTGACGTGGATCCTGTTTTGCGGGTTGGCGTAGCGGAACACCCCCGGCAGGCATTCCACCGGGCGGCCAATGGGCAGGGGGCCGTTGCTCCCCCAGACGATGAACTCGCTCTGCTGGCGGAAGCGCCCCTTTTGAGGGCGGCAGGTCAACTTGTCCCAAACGGCGCAGCCCCGCCAGATCCACCCGGCCCACTGCAGGGCGTCGGTGATGGCGGGGTACTGCCGCCAGTCGATGAACAGACAGATGGGGGATCCGGGCTTGCACACCCGCCGGGCGTCCGAAAGCCACTCGGCCATCCAGCGGGTCCAGCTGCGCTGGTCTTTCTGGTCGCCGTCAAAATCCGGGAAGGGGCTGTCGGACTTGAGGCTGCTGTACTTCTGGTTGGTGGTGCGGTTTTTCTCCGCCGGTTTCGAACCCCCGGAGGCGTAGGGCGGGTCGGTGATGAGGGCGTCAAAAGAGCCTGGCGCAAAGGAGCGCAGCAGGCTCAGGGTGTCCCCGTGCAGAATGGTCCACCCCTCGCCGCCGGTGTGCTCGATGAGGGGCAGCTCTGTGTAAAGGTTTGTTTCCTTGTTCAGTGACAGACTTCCTTTCGATTATGCTATCGCTCCGGCTGGGAGCGGGTTTTCTTTTTGGCAGGCTTCCAGCCCTCCGGCGGGACAAGACGGAGGCCCTCCCGTTCCGGGTTGCGAAGCATCTTCATAGAGGTATCTGTAATGCGCAGTTCGTCTGGGGTGGGATTGTGGAAAGCCTGGCCCGGCAGCACTTGTGCTCCGGAATAGAGCCGCACGTTCCCGGAAAGCATGCCGTACACCAGGCTGTTGCAAATGCGGGGCGCCTCCTTGGTCCATTGGCTTTCGGTGATCCAAGCCTCCCCGGAGATTCGGGACTCCGCCTCTACCACTCCCGCTGTAATAATGGCGTGGTCCTCCACGAGGGAGTGGTTGCGGATGACCGCGCTTCCGGAAACCAAAGCATTCCCCCGGATGACAGCGGTATCATGGATTTGGGCGTTGCCGGCGACTACGGCTTCTTCAGCAACGATGGCGTTGTGAAAGATCCAGCAGCTTTCCTCCTGGCTGAGGTTGTCCTCTGACTGGACGAAGCCGCCCAAGGCCCCCTGACGGACGCCGGGGGTGATATCCCGCAGGGCCTGGATGCGGTGGAGCCAGGGGTAGTCCGGGTGGGCGATGTTTGTAATGCGGTATTTCTTTTCTATCGTTCTTCCCCTCGATTCTTTCTGATAATGTGGTGTGTCAGCTCGGTTTCCACATACTCGCTGACGATGGCCAGGGCCCTTTCATAGCTGCGGGATTGAAACACACGGCGGGCCATTTCGGCAGCCTGTTCCGGTTGGCCATTTTCCCGGAGCAGCTGGGCTGCCTTGCCCAGGATGGCAAAGATGTTGCCGTCCGTGCCCTCCAGCTTCATCCGGGGGCGCGTCTCTTTTGGCTGCACTTTCTTGTCTCTCACGCCGCCCACACCTCCTGTTCTCCGGTGCAATCGGCCCGGTGGGTGTTGGTGGCCTCAATGACGTGTCCATAGCCCCAATAGGTAGGAGACACGTCCGGGAAGGTGATGAGGGAACCCGTATTCTTATTGACATAATTCATGTCCACTTCCCGGCCCAGCAGCCCGTTGACCAGGACAGCAGCTTCCGCCCGGAGGATGGAGTTTTCTCCCCGGAAGGAGCCGTCCCCATAGCCGGAAATCCAACCCCGGAGGGCAGCCTCCTCGATAAACTTCGCCGCCCAGTAGCCGGGAGCGATGTCATTGAATTGGGTGTACTCCTCCTTCAAATTCTCGTCACCGCCGTAGTAGACATTGAAGAACTTCACAGCCATAGCGGTGAACTCCGCCCGGGTAATGGGCTCGTCCGGGGCGAATTTGTCATCTCCCACGCCAGAAATGACGCCGTATTGATTGAGGAACCACACATGGCCGGAATACCAGGCGTTGGCGGGGATGTCGGAAAATCTAGCGTCCTCCACGGTATGGATGTCCACGCCCTTCTGCTGGGACAGCAGGTTGGAGAACAGGGCCGCGGCCTCCGCCCGGGTGATCTCCCCTTTAGGTTGAAAAGTGCCGTCCGGGTAGCCCACCATAAAATAGGGGTGCTCCTCATAGCCCAGCTTGGGGATGGTTTCCGTGTCTAGAATCTCCCCGCAGTCCACGCACTCCTGGTGCTTGCTGCCCTCTTCGTCGGCGGTGGGCTCTTTGTCCACAATCCATTCACCGGGGGTGTGGCCCTTGGGCAGCTCCAAAATGGCCCCGCAAACTGTGCAGACTTGGGGCTCCTTGCAGGTGGCCTCCGGGCCGGGGGTGTGGCCGGTGGCGTCCTGGGCCTCCAAGCGTGTCAAGCCGCAGCGGGTGCAAGTGTACTGGGTGACCCCCGCCCCGTTGCAGGTGGGGCTGGCGATCTCCTTCCCCTCGTCCCAGGCGTGGCCTAGAGGCTCGGTGTAGTCGGTGAGGAAAGAGCTGCCGCATCCCTCGCAGAGGTGCAGAGTGCTGCCGCCTGTCTCACAGCCCGGCGCGGTAATCCGGGCTTCGTAGTTGTGGGGCAGGGCATCCGTCAAGTTGGTGACATGTCGCTCGGCGCAGACAGAGCACTCTTTCACGGTGTAGCCGGGGTTGATGCAGCTGGCCTCCACAGTGAACGTTTCATACTGGTGCTCGCCTTTGGGGGTGTCAATTTCCTTCACGGTGCCGCACCGCTGGCAGAGTTCCAAGGTCTTGCCGGGGGTCTCGCAGGTGGCGTCCCGGATGACGACGCTTTGCCAGGTGTGGCCCAGGGAGTCCACATAGTCGATCTTCTCCACCTTGCCGCAGTTGACGCACAGCCGCCGGGTGTAACCCAAGGCGGTGCAGGTGGGTTCTACCTTCTCCTGCTCCACCCAGTTGTGGCCTTCGGCACAGGAGCTTTGGCAGCAGTTGCCGCCACAGTTGGGATCCTGGCAGTCACAGTTGGGGTCGCCGCAACCACAGGTGCAGCCGGAACCATCGTTGTTGCCGCCACTGGCGTCCACCAGACGGACGTAAGCCACCCCGTCCTCTACCATGTTCACGTCATCGTAGGTGTAGGTGATCTGGTAGTACACGGGGTAAGAACCAGCTTCCGTGTAGTTGGGAGCGCTGGTGAGGGTGCAGGTTTCCGCACTCTCCCCATAGCGGATTTGGGTGGTGACACCGGCTTCCGACAAATCGTTGACCGTGATGGTGTGAGGCTGGCCGTCCACCATGCCCTCGTAGTTGGCCACCACAGATTTGGCCAGGACATACTGGGTCTTGCCGTAGTCGCAATCTTTACAGTTGTCCAGGATGACAAACCGGTCATGGGCCAGCTCCGGGCGGATGGACTCCTCCAAGGTATGGGCCTCTGTCACTGTGTCCACAGTTTTGTTGGTGCCGAAGCAGAAGCCGCAATAGGTGCCAGTGGTGACCGTCTTGACGTGGTGTTCCGAATCCAGGTATTCCCACTGGGTCTCCTCTGGGATAGCCTGCTGCTCGAAGCTGCTGGCACAGTCGTAGAGGATGTACACGTCCCGGTCATAGGCGTGGTCGCTAATGGGGTAGTTGGTGTTGATCCGCCCGCACCGCAGGCACATACTCTTTGACCAGTGGTAGCCGGTGTAGATGCCGCCGTCGTTAGGGCTTTGGTAGTTCACGTTGGCGGTCTCCCCGGTGGTGGTGTAGCCGTCCGAGTAGCCGATGTTCCGCACGGCATCGGACACGCCGTCGCGGGTGTACTCCGGCACCCGGTAGGTGATGCAGGCGGTGTAGACGTAGGGCTGCCCCACGTCGCCGTTCTGCTGGATGGTACAGTACCGGCACTGCATGGTGCCGTAGGTGCGGGTGGCGTTCTGGGTGAAAGTGTCCGCTCGCGAGCCCCCTTCCAGCCAGTGCTCCGCCGGGTCGTGGTAGATGTTTTCCTGGCTGGCGGCGGTGGCAGAGAGGGGGATCATCCCCAGGGCCAAGGTCAGGGCCAGGAGCAGGGCCAGCAGTTTTCTTGATTTGATTTTGTTTTTCATAATGACCTCCGTTTATCGAAAATGTGCTGCCCTTTGCAGGGCCGCTCGGTGTTCCGCCAGGTCGGCGAAGTCCAGCCCCTCGCGAGCGGGCAGGTTCACCGTGACCTGGTACGTGTCTTTGTAGTGGTTGCGGATGCCCACCGCCGCCAGGCGGCCGGGGGCGTCGTTGTTGGTACAGATTTCGATCTCTGTGACCTCCGGGTGCCGGGAGAGAAAGCTCTCCAGCGCCGCCGGGGGCTTGAAAGGCCGGGACGGTGTGCTCTCTGCCGGGGCGTAGATGCCGCCCAGGGACAGCCGGTATTTGTCCGTGGTGCCCTCCAGGGTGAGGTGGGCCAGCGTTTCGATGGCGGCCTCGTACACCGCCACCCGGCTGGTTTCCCCATGAGGCGGCAGGCAGAAGCTGTACCGTTTGTCGCTGCCGGACACCTCCGCCTTAAAGGGTTTGCCCTGGGTGTAGGTGCCCCGGAGAAAGGCGTACCGGGGGACGTTTTTCTCATCTTTCCCCACGAACACAGCGTTGTGATACTGGGCACTCTCGTAGAGGAGCCCCGCCCGCACACAGGCCTCGATGACCTTTCGATCGACGCCACGTTTCAGCAGGTAGGCGAACACCCGCCGGTTGTTGGGGGCCGGTTCCGGCAAGGCGAAGGGCTTGCGCTCCACCGGCTGGGGAGGGGGCAAACACACCGGCAGCTCGTCACAGAGCTGCTGGACCGCCTCCACAAAGCCCAGCCCCTCCACCTTGATGAGGTAGTCCAAGGCGGAGCGGCCTCCCACATCCCGGCTTTTCCAGTGCCACAGGCTGGTGGCCTCACTGATCTTGAAGCTGTCGTGGTCTTTTAGGTGGAGCTCCCCGCGGGCGGCGTCCTTTTCCAGCTGGCCGGGCCGGTACCGCCGCAAAAACTGGATGGCGGAGATCTGTTTGGCGGCCTCGATCTGTTCTTTCGTCACGCCGGGCATACTGTCACTCCTCCTGTTTTAGAACACGGCATTTTGCAGGGCAGCCACCTGGTCTGCCCGCTCCCAGGGGAACTCCCGCCGCCCGAAGTGGCCGTAGGCGGCGGTTTTTACGTACCGGGGGGAGAGCAGGTCCAGCTGCCGGATGATTTTTTGGGGGGTCAGCCCGAACACGGTTTTCACCACATCCGCCAGGCAGTCGTCCTCGCAGTAGCGGCCAGAGCCAAAGGTGTCCACCTCCACCATGACCGGCTCGGCCCGGCCTATGGCGTAGGCCAGGGTTACCTGGCAGCGGGAGCAGAACCCGGCGGCCACCAGGTTTTTGGCGATGTACCGGGCCATGTACGCCCCAGAGCGGTCCACCTTGGTGGGGTCTTTCCCGGAAAAGCTGCCGCCCCCGTGGGGAGCGAAGGGGCCGTAGGCATCCACTGCCAGCTTGCGGCCGGTGAGGCCTGTGTCCCCCTCCGGCCCGCCGATGACAAACCGCCCCGCCGGGTTGAGGAGCAGCCGGGTGTTTTCGTCCGGGGGCAGGGCGGTAAGGGACGGGGCCAGCACCTTGTCGGTTAACTGGAAGAACAGCTCGTCCAGGGGCACGCCCTCCTCATGCTGGGCGGACAGAATTACCGCCTCCAGGCGCAAGGGTTTGCCCACCTCGTCGTACTCCACGGTGACCTGGGCTTTCCCGTCCGGGCCCAGGAAGGGCAGTTCCCCAGAGAGCCGGGCTTCGTCCAGCCGCCGGGTAATCTGGTGGGCCAGCACCACGGGCAGGGGCAGGTACTGCCAGGTCTCATTGCAGGCGTAGCCCACCATGACGCCCTGGTCCCCGGCGCCCTGTTCCCTGGCAATGCCCTCGGCGATGTCCAAACTCTGGCGGTGGAGCAGGTTGGTGATGAGGAAGTCCCGGTGGTCGTAGCCCACGTCTTTCAGCACGGATCGGACGATGCTGCCAACCTCCGGGACGTGGCTGCTGGTGACTTCCCCCGCCACGATGATATGCCCCTTGGTGGCCAGTACCTCGCAGGCCACATGGGCGGCAGGGTCACAGGCCAGGCAGTCGTCTAAAATGGCGTCGGCGATCTGGTCGCAGAGCTTGTCCGGATGGCCTCTTGCCACCGACTCCGCAGTGTAATATTGCTGCATGGTAAGTCCTCCTTTAGCGTTCTGGGTCATGGTTTTTCTCTTTTTCCGGCGGGCTGGGTTGCCCCACAACACGAAACACCAAGACATGACCATCTTGGATGGCGATCCTCTCTGGATAGAGGAATTTCTCCTGGTACTTTTTGGCCAGGCTTCCGCTCAGGCTGGCGAAGTTATCTTTTGACAGCCCGCAGAGGAAAAAGTTCCCGGCGATGATGTCGTAGTCCTCCAGCATCCGGTTCAGCGGCAGGCCGTGGAGCTTGCCCTCCTCGTTGCACACCAGGGCCACCGGGTCATCCCAGGGATATAGCGCCTGGATGGGTCCCTCCACGATGGTTTGCATAGCCTTCAAATCATGGGGGATGTCCGCGATCTTGGCGGGCTTTCCAACTTCCACAAGCACCACTTTCATCAGCGCACCTCCAGGGAAAAGGGCTTCAGGCTTTGGTTTACTTCCCGGTAATTTTCAAACCGCACCTGGCACCCCAAAAGAAAAGAAACAGCGTCCTCCCACTCTTCCAGGGGAAAACGCTGCTTCTCTTTGTAGTGGAACAGCCATTTCAGGGCCTCCCATTTCTTTTCCGGGGCCAGCCGGGGCGCAGTGACGGGGATCTTCGTCTCCCGTCTCAGTTCGTCTAACAGGCCATGGGTCAAGCAACCCCTCCTTCACGGGTTTTTCTTGTGGTTGCGGATATGCAGAAAGACCAGGCCGCCTATGATCACGGCGGCCAGCCCTATGAGGATGTAAGTTTTCGGTTCCAGACGCTTCACCTCCTCTCAGCGTTCTGGGGTTTGTTTTTCCCTGGGCGGCTTGCCTTCCAAATCGATATGCTCCAGGGCGTCCAGGTTCGCAGCAAGGACGGGGCGTGTGTCAATCCCGTTTTGCTGGCACCCCCGCAGGATCCCACGGAGATAGCTGGCGCTGGGGACGGCGGGCCGGTCCTTGTAGGGTGCGTTTATGACGTAGGCCATGGCCTCCACTTCCTTTCCCAGCCGGTTAACTACCGTAAGGGTTCGCTTCCCGTAGAGCCGGGGGAAGCCCTCGTAAAAGTTCAGGTTCCGCTCGTCCTCCGGGCTGATCTCCCACAAAACCCCATCCACATGGGAGTCCGGGTCGGGGAGGATGGTGGCCACGCCCCGGTTCCCGCCGTTGGAGCGGAAAGCCAGGCGGTGGCCCTCCAGCCGAACCGTTTCTAAGACCTCCGCATCGGGGCAGCGGAAGGCCATCTGGTTCAGATCCATGTTGGAGCCGTAAGCGAAATAAAGCAGCGTGACGCTGCACCCACTTCGCGCACCCGGACCTTCTTCTAGCTCCGGGCTTCCATGCCCGCGCTGAAAATACGATTGTTCCGTTGGCCTTTTGAAATATATGGTTTCATCATCTCCTATCGTCCTTCCAGATTTCGGTTTTGCAGGCTGGGGTACATGGTTTTGTCATACCGCCAGGCCTTATCCCCCGGCAGGTTTTCCATCAGGTGGGCCCGGACATTTTTGTACTCCGGCCCAATGAGCCCTAGCCGCAGAAGAAAGGTGCGGAACGTGAAAGCCGGGTTCTCGCTGATCCCGGTTTTCCGCATCACCGTTTTTTTCTGGTTGATGGCCTGGGTGGAGATGGCCAGTGCCAGGGTGATGTTGGCCCGCACTTTCCCGGCGTGGAGGGTGCTCTCAAAGCATCTCCACTCCAGGGTGCCCCGGTAGAACACCGAGTGGAGGTTGAGGGCGTAATACCTTGTCCAGCTGTAGTGTATCCTGCTCTCGTCCGTCCCCTCGTACCATTGCTGCTTCAGCTGCTCCATGGTGAGGTGGGTGGGCATTTTTCGAATCTTCTCCAGCATAGGCTCCCGCACCTTCTGGCACCACCGCTGCACACGGTTCTCATTGACCTTGAGGGCCTTGAACAGGATGTCCTCCTTGGCGTACATGATGGTCAGGGCATTCTTCAGGCTCTGAGGCGTGTGGTTGGCCGCGTCCACATGGACGTGCATCCCACAGCTGGAGTTCACCACTGCCCCGGCCCGCCGGAGTGCCCGCACCACAGCCTGGAGCTTTCCCATCTCGCCGTACTCCAACACCGGGGAGTTCATCTCCACATGGTACAGATGCCGGGTGGAAGTGTGGGCTCGTTCCAGCCCGCCGGGGCGGGTGGGAACAATGCTGGCGTCGTAGACGAAGCGCCATTTCTTCCCCTCCTGGTCGGAGGCCTCCCAGGGGTCATAGGTGCGGGACTCCCTGGTGCGGCGGGCGCTGGTGCCGAAAAGGGCCGCCACCGCCTCTGCCGCCTGCTGCCGGGTGATGCCCGTCATCTCAATCTCACAGCCGAAACGCTGGTCTTTCAGGTCAATGGGAGCCGGTCACCTCCCGGTGCATGGCGGCGATGCGTTTTCCAATGGCCTCCACCACAGGGACCGTCACCCCGTTGCCCGCCTGCTTGTACAGCTGGTGGTCCGAGTGCAGGTGGATGATCTGGTCGATGCGGTCATCTGTCCAGCCTTGGAGCCGGAAGCACTCCCTGGGGGTCAGCCGGCGGATGCGGCAGCCGTCCCACACGCCGGAGGCTTCCCGTTTGTGACGGTGCAGCGTCCCGCTCTGCTTGGCTGTGACGCATCGGGCGCAGTCCGTTACCTCCGGTTCCAGGTTCATGTCCATAAAGCACAGCACCCCCTGGGTCCCTTGGGTGGTCACGGTGTGGGCAATGCCCCTGCCCACCCGGCCCCGGTGGGTGTTCTGGGTGGCGTAGGCAAGGCTGACGCTGTCCCCAGGGTAGGCCATTTTGTACCCTGCCCTGGTGGCCTCCTTAATGGGCAGGCCTACCGGGTACAGGCCGGTTGTTCCGCCGGGGCCTCCCGCCTGGGCGGTGAGGGTGCAGCTCACTCCTTCGGGGGAGTAGATTCGCTTTCCCTGCTGCCCGCCCCGAAGCTGCACAAGAGCTGTGCCTGCTGTCTGGGTGAAAGGAAATACTTTTCCGGCACATCGGGGGTCAAGATAGCCGACAAGGTACACTCTTTTTCTGGACTGGGGCACCCCAAAATCCTTGCTGTTAAGCACCTGCCATTCCACACCATACCCCAATCGGTCCAGCGTATGGAGGATGGCCGCAAATGTCCGGCCTTGGTCATGGCTGAGCAGGCCGGGTACGTTCTCCAGCAGGAGATACTCAGGGTGCCGGGCTTCAACCAGCCGGGCAATTTCAAAGAACAGGGTACCTCGTGGGTCTGTGAAGCCTCCCCGCTTTCCAGCCAGGGAAAAAGATTGGCAGGGAAACCCTCCGCAGAGCAGGTCGAAATCGGGCAGTCCTTTGGGGTCTGCTGCTCGGATGTCCTCACAGAACCACTCTCCTTCCGTGGGAAACAGGGCCTGGTAACTCTGATTGGCACGCTGGTCGATCTCGCAGTGGCCCACACAGGCAAAGCCGCCGGCGCGGGCAAGCCCCTCCCGGAACCCGCCTACGCCGGAAAACAGGTCGATAAACTTGATAGCCGGTACATCTCTCCTTTTTGATTTTTTGCGGGGCCGTGGCCCGGATGCGGGGCATCCCTCCTTTCGGTGAAAATAAAAAAAGCCCCAGGCGGCTGGAAAAAATCCAGTGCCTGGGGCGGATGGACGAGCTTATGCGGTTGTATCGCCAGAAACGGTCCACACTGGGCCAACAGGGGCGGTTTCATTCCTTCGTGGGGTAGGTTTCCCATTGGGGGGAAAACGGGGCTTATTGGGGCGGACAGGCGGCCAAGTCCCTTTTGCGCAAAGGTTTTTACCGGCTGAGAAAGGAGGGCTGCGAAACCATCGTGTAGGGAAAGTGGAAAATCACGGTTTTGCGAAGCAAAATGCCAGCTTTCATTTTCCTGCTGGGAAGTGAATTCCTGGGAAGAACTGAGCGAAGCGAACTTTCTTCTTCCCAGCTGGTAAAGAATCAGGGGGGAGAGGTGCGGAGAGGGGGGAGGCGG
>ENA-OUPA01000088-OUPA01000088.1-human-gut-metagenome-genome-assembly--contig:-NODE-88-length-74703-cov-33.7037_pt1 | contig 74703 bp, 69 predicted proteins | sample MGYA00237939_ERZ548770 | MGnify/ENA primary metagenome ERZ548770 (study PRJEB26490, sample SAMN05356877) | human gut metagenome | biome: terrestrial biome; feature: human-associated habitat; material...
GAATTATGGGAGTATTGCTTGCGGGGCCTGTTGCTGATTTTTCAGCGTTTGTGCTGTCTGTTGTACTGGTGGGTAAAGAATTAAAAAAACAAAAAAAACTCGCTTATAATTTAAGCCATAGCATATAGCTATTATCCACAGCTACTGAGCAAGTGTTATCAATACCGATAACAAAATGATAACATTAGCTTATATAGGCAGGATAATATGGATATATCAAATAATCAAAGGATTTACATACTCGGCAGAGAATAATTTCCAAACAAAATTAGTTAGGAATAGTCGAGTGGGAATAACTCCGCTACCTCGATAAACGCCCTATTTATAATGCATTCGGGAGTTTTTCAAGTTCAAATGGCAACATTTGGGCAACAATAAAATATTCACAAAAGATTAAGAGCTATCAGACATTATGAACAAGTCCGATAGCTCTCATTATATTTAATATATAATTAAATTAGAAAACGCCAATTAAAAAAATAATCTTTCTAACTTTAAATTGCGATTTCTATAATGAATTCCAACTAAAAAACTCATCAAATAACAAATAATACTTATATCAAATTTATCTAAGACATTTATATAAAATCTAACAATCAATTATTTGTTTGTTTTTTTGGAAGTGTTACAAGCATTACCGTTCCATTTTTGTCGCTCTTTTCAGCTTTTACCGTACCGTTGTGCAAAAGTACAATTTCCCATACAAGTGATAGTCCAAGACCTACACCGCCGTATGCTCTGCTACGAGATTTATCAACACGGAAAAATGGTTGAAAGATACTTTCTCTGTACTGCTCGGGTATACCATAACCGTTATCTTTAACTCGTATATAAAGCTGATTATTCTTTTCGTCAACAGTTATAATTACAGAAGCGTTTTCTCTGTTGTAGCGTATTGCGTTTTCAGTTAAATTGAATAATAAACGATAAATTAAGGTGTCACTGCCTATCATCCTACCATTGCCGTTGTATTCAAGGCGAATATTCTTTTTTTCTGCAAGGGGAGCAAGGTCGGTAAATATTTCTTCAATCATAGGGGCAATTTCTATTGTATCTTTGCACTCAACTGTACGAAGTTCACTCATTTCAAGCAGAGTTTTTGTCATTTGTGACATTCTTTCGTTTTGCTCTTGTAGCAGTGCAAGAAATTCTGCTGTATCGTTGCTCATATTTGGGTGCTCAACAGAAAAAAGTTCAATTTGTGCTTGAGTTAAGGCAAGTGGTGTTCTTAACTCGTGCGCTGCATTTCCTGTGAATTGCCGTTGAGCAGTAAAACCGTTGTCGAGTCGGTCAAGCATATTATTAAATGATTGACAAAACTGTTTAAATTCAGGCAAAACATCGGCGCTTATTTTCATATCTGCCAAATTGTTGGGCTGTACATTCTCTACTTGAGAGGCAAAACTTTTTAGCGACTTTAAAGCACGACCACTGACAAAATATGCAAGTATACCACCAAGTACGCTTACGGCAATTGTTATGTACCAATTAGTAGTATTGAATGAAGCTTGTGCACCACTGATAATAATGGTAAGCTCACGGTCGAGATTTTCATTTTCCGGATTAAATGAACTCGGTTTTCCTTTATCAATTTCACTATATGCTGATATTCCGTTGCCTATTGAATCCATATATCGTTTGCCTGAAAAACCGATTAAACAATTCATTAGCACACAAGTTATGCAAATTAAAACGGTGGTCATTAAGGTTATTCGCCATTGTAAAGAAAGTTTTTTCATTTTTTCTCCTCCATTACATAACCCTCGCTTATACGGTTGTGAATAGGGTCATAGCCTAATGCATTACGAAGCTTTTTTCTTAATGATGAAATGTGCACTCTTATTGAGTTGCTGAAATTGTCAACACTGCTGTCCCATACATGTTCAATCAACTCCTCTTGACTGACAGGTCTGCCTTGATTTAACATTAGATATTCAAGTATCCCTGTTTCCTTGCGAGTTAAAGATAATTCTTCATCATTTACATCTGCTTTGCGTGTTTTTGTGTTAAATGAAAGATTTGAACATTTTAAAACAATATCGTGTTGAGTGAACTTCCTAAGGGTAAGGCTTCGTATTCTTGCCGAAAGCTCATCTAAGTGAAATGGTTTTGTTAAATAATCATTTGCACCTTCATCTAATCCTAAAACCTTGTCTGCAACCTCACAACGGGCCGATAGAATTAAAACCTTTGTGTCAATGTCTGTTTGCCTCAGAGTTTTCAATACTGTCATTCCGTCAACATTAGGTAGGTTTAAATCGAGCACAACAAGGTCGAAACTTTCAACACTAAGCATATCTAATGCCTTTTGACCGTCATAGCAATAATCAACACTGTAAGCAAGACGCTTAAGACTTCTTACGATAGTGTCACAAAGAGCAACCTCGTCTTCAACAACTAAAATATGCATAAATATCTCCTGTCACTTGAAAAAATATCTTTATTATAGATTATAACACAAAAAAATAAAATCTTTGTTAAATTTCTTTCTTAACAAGGATTTTATATCGTTCGTGATATAATAAGGCAAAAAATGAAGGGAGTGGTTAAATTGTTCAAAGTAAAAAAAGCAATATCTCAAATCGGTTTCCTTGCTGCCGGAGTGGTTATGCTGTGCTATGGAGCAATGCGTGGTGAGGCAGACACTGTGCTTAGCAAAGCAATAAGATTATGCTTGGAGTGTATTGGAATTGGATAAAAGAAAAAAGAATGTTTCAAAGCTTGTAAGCCGTTTTCGTACTTGTATTCAGGCAGGTGCAACGCTTTTGACAAATATTCATTTACCTAATTTTTTTAAAGGCGGAATATATCAGGGCAATGGCAAGGCTGTGTGCGTACCGGGGCTAAATTGCTACTCTTGTCCTGCTGCGTCGGGTGCGTGTCCAATCGGCTCGTTTCAGGCTGTTGTAGGCTCATCAAAATTTAAGTTTTCCTATTATGTAACAGGATTTTTAATTTTGCTTGGCGTGTTGCTTGGTCGATTTATTTGTGGCTTTTTGTGTCCGTTTGGTTGGATTCAAGATTTGCTTCATAAAATACCGTGTAAAAAGCTTTCAACAAAAAAACTAAAGCCTTTAACATATTTAAAATATGTCATCTTGCTGTTGACGGTTGTATTGCTGCCTGTACTTGTGGTTAATGATGTTGGAATGGGCGACCCATTCTTTTGTAAATATATATGCCCACAGGGTGTGCTTGAGGGTGCAATTCCATTGTCTGCTATTGATGAGGGTATACGCTCGGCTTTAGGAAATAAATTTATTCAAAAGCTTATTATTTTGATTATTGTAGTTGTACTGAGTGTGGTTTTCTATCGTCCGTTTTGCAAGTGGATTTGTCCACTCGGTGCTTTTTATGCATTGATGAACAAGGTGTCGTTGCTGGGCATAAAGGTTGATGAGCATAAATGCGTGTCTTGTGGCAAATGCGCAAGAGCGTGTAAAATGGATGTTGATGTAATAAAAACACCAAACAGCACTGAGTGTATTCGTTGTGGTAAGTGTATAACTGCTTGTCCTACAGATGCACTAAGCTTTCACTACGGATTTGGTATGCCTGAAAAAAATCTTTGCAACACTGTAAAAGAAAATAATAAAACAGATATGAAAACAAATAACAAAAAAGATATAACAACGGAGGAATAATAATTATGAAAAAATCAAAAATATTAACTATACTTATGGTTTTAGTGCTTATGGTTAGCCTTGTTGCTTGTTCAACAACTAAAAATAACGACAAATCTAAGTCAAATAATACGGCTGATATTTCATCTTTAATGAAAAGTGAACCAAGCGATTTAGAGGGCGCAACTGCACTTTATCAAAAGCTTATGCAAAAAGAAAATGAAATTTTATCAAGTAATTCACAGCTTTGGGAAAAAGTGTTTATGTCAGCAAATAAGGACAGTTCTAAGATTGAAGACGGAACAAATTATGGCGACTTTTTGCTCAATACTATTGAAAACGGTAAAGATAACTTTACTGCAGATGAGTTGAAAATTCTTAAAGACGGTGCAAATCAAATTAAAGAAATTGAGGGTAAACTCACAATTTTAGAACAAAAATATCCGGGCTGTGGCAGTAAGCCGAGCGAGGGTGAAAGTGTTGACGCTGAAAGTGCAGGTATGGTAAGTGACAATAGCAAACTTACTAAGTTCCCAAGCTTTAAGGGTAAGGACCTTGACGGAAATGATATTAACAGTGATGACATTTTCTCATCTAACAAAGTAACGGTTATAAATTTTTGGTTTACTACTTGTAATCCTTGTGTAGGCGAACTTGGCGATTTGGAAAAGCTTAATAAAGAACTTGCACAAAAAGGTGGTACCGTTATAGGTATTAACTCATTTACTCTTGGCGGTGACAAGACTGCTATATCTGAGGCTAAGGATGTTTTGACCAAAAAAGGTATTACCTACAAAAATGTTTGGTTTGATTCAAACAGTGAGGCCGGTAAATTTGCTTCAGGTCTTTATTCATATCCAACAACGTATGTAGTTGATAAAAACGGAAATATTGTAGGTCAACCAATTGTTGGTGCAATAACTTCATCATCACAAGCAAAGCAACTTAATAAACTTATTGATCAAGCAATTGAAAACAGTAAAAAATAAAGATTTTAAATATCTGGTTCGGGGGTGCAGACATATTCTTGGACTGTTTAACAGCAAATCCAAGACGATGTCTGTACTCTACCGGGCTCATAAATCCCAGAGATTGTTTTATACGTTTGGTGTTATACCGGATGATATAATTATTAATTTCACCTATAAAAGTCTGCGCAAAAATTCTTCCTGATAAAAGAGTTGTAAGCAAAGTTGATCGCTTCTTCTACTTGCCTGTGCCTTATTCTTTAATCGGGAATAAATGGTGCCCGATGACTTGCAGGTAAAAACGATAATGCATTTAAGGCTTCCGCTTTTGCGGGAGCCTTTTTTGTGTGGATTTATTGCTGGTGGTTGTTTTTTGGGGCGGAAAGCAGAAAAAATTCTCCAAATCCCTTGACGAAAAAGGGGAAAATGGGTAGAATGAAACCGATTAGAAAGTTTTTTAGAGAGAGAAGAGGTATGACTATGGGTCGGCGGATTTTGGCTGTGTTGGCGGCGCTTTTGGCGCTTTTGTGGGCAGCGGTGCCGGCCTATGCAGCTTCGCCGGCGGTGGACAGCGCCTACCTGACCCGGGAGCCTTGGCAGAATGTGCCGGTTACGGAATTCCGGGCGGATGGTGCGATGGGCTATTACCAAATCTATGCCGACACAGACAATCATTGTCTGTATTTTGCGGTGAGTATGCAAGATCAGCAGGTGGAGCCGGGGGCGAATACCGCCGCCGTTGCGCTGAATCTGCAAGTATCCTCTGCCAAATTCTCCACTAAGAAATTTACATTTACAACCGGCGCAAACAAGGCGTTGCAAAGCTACGACGGCATTGCCAGCGGCTGCAATATGCAGGTGGAAATACTGGAGAACAGCGGCGGTTATGGCATCGCAGACGGCAATGCCTACTTTGCCATTGCGCTGGATAAAAGCCTGTGCGGGCCGTTGACGGTGCGGCTGGATTATAACTGCGGCGAGCGGGGCATTTGCCTTTTGAAGCACGCTGCTTTTGACTACACTTTGCCGGAAAAGGCAACTGCAAGTCGCAATGCGCGGGCCGGGACTAAGCAATCAACCCGGCAAACCACAACGAAAAAGAAAAAAGAGGCCACCACCAAATTTACCTACACCGGCACAGTGCCCCACACGGCCAAAAGCGCACGGAAAAGCAGCGCCCAAACGGGGAGTAAGTTTGCGTACACCGGCGGGACAAGCACCGGTGATACAGAGGAAGAACTGCCAGTACAAACCGGCGGCACAGCCGTGCTCACCGACGGTACATACACCGCAGCGGTGACGCCTATGCACCGCTCTACCGTAGCGAATATTTTAATTTATCTTGCCATTGCCTTAGCCACAGCAGCCGTGATTGCATTGGTTGCAGGGATCATCAAATCCCGCAAAGCCAAGCGGGAAGAAGCCCGGGAAAAACAGAGACAAGAGGAAGAACAGGAAATCGAGGATTACGACGAATAGCAAAGCAGAAAGCCACCGATGATCGGTGGCTTTTTGTTACAAGTCAAACCGCACCTTGGTCTGCGCCGCGGTAGCGGTAGCAGACAAGTGGGCGTTGTCGATCTTCCTATAATTGGCAAAGGGCAGCTCGCCGGGGCGGCTGACCATTCGATGGTTGCGCTTGTCCCGGAGCAGCAATTGGTTGGAGAGGGCGATATTTCGCTTAGACGGTTGTGCCGCAGGGCCGAATAAAAGTACCAACTTCATCCATTTCCTACAAAAAAAGAACCCGTTGATGATAGTTCATCAACGGGTTTTGCAGTTTAACAGATCGTCTACACCGAAAATGAACGCAGCAGAAGAAGCCCATACGCATAGCGCATCGGCTGATACAGTCTGCTTTGGTCAAAGGCGGGTGTAAACATGATGGAACGGTCCTTTCCGGGTCACAGAGAGGACAGGGCGCTGAAAGCGGCGGTGCCGACGAAAGCATAAAACAGCGACGCTGCCACTACGGAGATGACCCACATAATAATGTTGGCCCAAATAAAGTTCTTTTTGTTCTTATTGGTGTTGGGGCTGCACAGCCACACGATCCAGCAGATCAAATTCACCACCGGCAGGGCGGAGAGAATGAACATACCCACATACTGGCCAATGCTCATCACCTGGGTGGTGGGATCATAGGCCGGGGGCGCCGGTTGATAGGGCGGCTGATAGGGTTGTTGATAATTGCCCTGAGGGTTCGGGTTTTGCTGATTGTACTGGTCCATTTGGTACTTCCTCTTTTCTTAAAAAATGTGCAGAACTCTGCACCCATAGCATACCATACTTGGCATTAGCTGTCAATTCTTGCCTTTTCCGGGCAAATTTACGGCACAGATCCCGACGGTAACCAGTGCGCCGGATAGCAGATAGCGCCAGGAGAAAGGCTCCCCCAGCAGCAGGCAGGAGAGCACCACCCCCAGTACTGGAATAAAGGCGTTATAAATGGCAATCTGCCCCACCGGGTGGTAGCGCAGCAGTTGATTGTAAAACGAAAAACCCACGGCAGACACTGCCACCAGCGCCGCCAGGATCAGCAGTCCCTTGAGGTGTATACCCACCGGGTGGGCGCCCATCAGCAGCCCGGCAGGGATCAGCAGCGCGCCGCCCAGTGCCAGGGAATGGCCGGTAGCCACCAGCGGGTCCATTTTGCGGGTGACCACCCGGGTCAGCAGTCCGCCTGCCATGGCGCACACACTGCTGCACAGCAGCATACCGTCGCCGGAGAGGGTGAACTGCCCGGCGGTGCTGCCCAGGTTGATGAGCACAATGCCGGAGAACCCCAACAGACAGCCAAAAATTGACCGCAGGGTGAGCTTTTCCCGAAACACCACCGCGGCGGCGATAATCAGCAGAAAAGTGCCCAGGCTGTCCAGGATAGACGCCCGGCCGCCGGGGGAATTGGATACGCCCAGATAAAAGAAAAAGTAGTGCAGCGCCGTGTTGACCAGACCAAAGAGCACCAGCTGCCACCGTGTCTTGCCCCGGGGCACCGCAAAGGAGCGGCCGCACAGCTTGGCTACCGCCAGCACCACCAGACCGGCCAGCAAGAATCGCGCGCCGGCGAACAGCGCCTTGCCGCCGATGTCTGTGCCGGCAATGCCAAAGTCCGCCAGACCCAGCTTGATCAGGGGAAAGGCGCAGGCCCAGCTTAGCGCCGCGCTGCCGGCAAACAGGGGCACCCATTTTCGATTTTCAAACACAGAAGCTCGGCCCATTTTGTTCTCCGTTCTCGGCACACAGCCGCAAATCATCCTTTGTTTTTGCCGGATTATTGTATAATAGCCGCCGCCAAAAGTCAACAAACGCGCAGGGCAGCGGCTCTGCGCGTTCTTGCTATATTTGCTTTACAGCCCGCTGTCATTGGGGTCGTCTTTATGGTTCTTATCGGAATAAATAACGGAAAGACATATTTGATATTCCTGACTCGTTAACCCCAACCGAATGATGGTTCTGCCTTTTTTCCATTCTGAAAGATAAGTTACATACCCATACTCCAATGCATGGCTGCCGGCTGCATCAATTAAATCTTGATCTACATTATTAATCACAGTGCTGATATGGGATTTGCCATATTTGGCTGTTAAGGATTTTTTAAAGTTGTCGTAATCCTTTTTCCACTGACCAAACGAAGCATGTTCTTTTTGACTACCATATTGCGCCATATAAAGCTTATCATGACTGTCAAAGTAATAAAACAGATGCATTTTCTCAAGATCGACAGTTGCAGAATACATGAGCAAATGATCGTCCTCGGTTATCAGTTCCGCTTTTTCTTCTTTTTTCACTTTGGCTGTGCTGTCACCCCAGCATACATTCCTAAAATCCGTCTTGCGTTTTTTGGTCGTCGAGGTAGTTGTGGTGACCGTGGTGGTCTCTTTGCTTTTCGTCCCATTTTGGCCGGTACAAGCGCACAAACCAAAGAGCAGGCAGCCGCAAAGCAAAATCAACAGTCCTTTTTTCATTGTGCATTCTCCTTTTCCGGTTTTTGTATAATTGCACCTATATAAGTGCATTCTAAGGATAGCACGCAGATACAATAAAGTCAACGGAAATTGTTCTTAAATAGGTGCAAGAGGTTGACGATGAATATTGAATTTGAAAAGCAAATGGGGCGGAATATCCGCCATATCCGGGAAGAAAAAGGCATGACCCAAGAGTTGCTCTCTGCCAAGCTGCAGCTGGTCGGGTGCGACATTACTCGCAGCGCCGTTGCCAAGATCGAGGTGGGGCAGCGGCATATTTATCCGGACGAAATCCGTCACATTCGGCAGATTTTGGGCACTACCTATGAAGCGCTGTTTGAAGGCCGGTGGCAGTAGCCGCTTTTTATTGCATTTTCAGCCGGGGTATGGTAGAGTTATAACAGGTATATAAAATAGACAGACGGCGCGGGCCGGGAAGGGGAATGGTATGAAAGGTATAATTTTGGCAGGAGGCAGCGGCACCCGGTTGTATCCGCTGACCCAGATCACCTCCAAGCAGCTGCTGCCGGTGTATGATAAGCCTATGATCTACTATCCGCTGACCACGCTGATGCTGGCGGGGGTGCGGGATATTCTCATTATCAGCACGCCCCGGGATCTGCCCCGATTCCAGTCTCTCTTGGGGGACGGCGCCCGGTTTGGTCTGCGGCTCAGCTACAAGGAGCAGCCCTCCCCGGACGGTCTGGCCCAGGCCTTTATCCTGGGTGCGGACTTTATTGGCGACGACTGCTGCTGTATGGTGCTGGGGGACAATATTTTTTACGGCGCCGGGCTGCGGCGGCTGCTGCAAAGCGCGGTGGAGAATGCAGAGCAAAATCATCGCGCCACCGTGTTCGGCTATCATGTGGAGGACCCGGGGCGTTTTGGCATTGTGGAGTTTGACCGGGAGAACCGGGTGGTGTCGCTGGAGGAAAAGCCGGCGGAGCCCAAGAGCAATTATGCGGTCACCGGGCTGTATTTCTACGACAATCGGTGCGTGGACTACGCCGAAGGACTGACCCCCTCCGCCCGGGGCGAGCTGGAGATCACTGATCTGAACCGGCTGTACTTACAGGCGGGGGATCTGGATGTAAAACTGCTGGGGCGGGGCTATGCCTGGCTGGATACCGGCACCACGGACAGCCTGTTAGAGGCCGGCAATTTTGTGCGTACGATTCAGCACCAGCAGGGGGTGGAGATCTCCTCCCCGGAGGAAGTGGCCTATATTAACGGCTGGATCACCGCCGATGATTTGGCGGCAGCGGCCAAGACCTACGGCAAATCCGCATACGGCGCCTACTTGCAGGCGGTGGTGCGGGGCGAAATACAATACTGAGGTGCGAGGATGACTGTACTTGTGACCGGCGGCGTCGGGTTTATCGGTGCCAACTTTATATTTTACCAACTGACCCACCACCCGGAGGATCGGGTGGTCTGCCTGGACAAGCTGACCTATGCGGGCAATTTGGAAACCCTGGCGGATGCGATGGAGAACCCCAACTTCCGCTTTGTGCAGGGGGATATTGCCGATGCGCAGGCGGTGGAGCGCCTGTTTTTGCAGGAGAAACCGGATTATGTAGTAAACTTTGCGGCGGAGAGCCATGTGGACCGCTCCATTACCCAGCCGGATCTGTTCTTAAAGACCAATGTGCTGGGCACCGGGGTATTGCTGGACGCCTGCCGCCGTCACGGGGTCACCCGGTATCACCAGGTGTCCACCGATGAGGTGTACGGCGATCTGCCCCTGGATCGGCCGGATCTGTTCTTTACGGAAGAAACGCCCATCCACACCTCCAGCCCCTATTCTGCCTCCAAGGCGGGGGCGGATCTGCTGGTGCTGGCCTACGCCCGCACCTACGGGTTGCCGGTCACGGTAAGCCGGTGCTCCAACAACTACGGCCCCTACCACTTCCCGGAGAAGTTAATTCCATTAATGATCACCCGGGCGCTGGCAGATCAAAGCCTGCCGGTGTACGGCACCGGCGAGAATGTGCGGGACTGGCTGTATGTGGAGGATCACTGCGCCGCCATTGACCTGATTTTGCGTCGAGGCACGGCGGGAGAAGTGTATAACATCGGCGGGCACAATGAGCGCACCAACTTGCAGGTGGTGCAGGCGGTGCTGGCCGCTTTGGGCAAGCCGGAAAGTCTGATTACTTTCGTCACCGACCGGCCGGGTCACGATCGGCGTTATGCCATTGATCCTACGAAAATTCACCGAGAGCTGGGCTGGCAGCCGGAGACGGATTTTGACACCGGGCTGCGTCGCACGGTAGAGTGGTATCTGACCCACCGGGATTGGTGGAGCCACATTCTCAGCGGCGAATATCAAAATTATTTTCAGGCCATGTACAGAGAGCGGTTAGGCGAATAAATGCGAATTTTAGTAACAGGGGGCAGCGGCCAGCTGGGTACAGATGTGGCACAGGCAGCCGCGGCCAAGGGTTGGCAGGTATGGGCCCCCGATCATACGGAACTGGATATTACCCACCCGGCGCAGGTGGAGTCTGCCATCGGCGACTACCGCCCGGACTGGGTGGTGCACTGTGCGGCCTACACGGCGGTGGATCGGGCAGAGACGGAAGAAAAAATTTGTATGGCTGTTAATGCAACAGGCACGGCGTATGTGGCTCACGCCTGCGCGGCAGCAGGCTGCGGGCTGCTGTACCCGTCTACGGATTATGTGTTTGACGGCAGCGGCACGGCGCCCCATCCGGTGACGGAGCGCCCGGCGCCCCTGAATGTGTACGGTCGCAGCAAGCTGCTGGGCGAGCAGGCGGCGCAGGCGGTGCCCCGCCACGCCATCTTGCGGATCAGTTGGGTGTTTGGCCTACACGGCAACAATTTTGTAAAGACCATGCTGCGCCTGGCAGAGCGCCGCACCCGCCTGTCGGTGGTGGACGACCAGATCGGCTGCCCCACCTATACAGTGGATTTGGCCCGGCTCATTTGCCAAATGGCAGAGCAAAACGCACAGGGTGTGTTCCACGCCACCGGCAGCGGTCAACCGGTGAGCTGGTGCGACTTTGCCCGGCGGATTTTTGACCTTGCCGGCAAAGAGATAGAATTGGAGCCGATCTCTACCGCAGCGTACCCCACGGCGGCTCGGCGACCGCTGAACAGTCGGCTGGATTGCAGCGCCTTGGCGGCAGCGGGTCTCACCCCCTTGCCGAAGTGGCAAGACGCACTGGCGCGGTATTTACAGGCATTGGAGGAAGAAAAGGTATGATCCAAATGCAGGCACAGCAGAATGTGGGCGGCATTGCCGGGCTGGCAGTGCTCACCCCCACGGTGCACGGCGACGACCGTGGCTATTTTATGGAGACCTACAATCAGCGGGATATGGAGAGCTTGGGCTTTCATTATGATTTTGTCCAGGACAACCAGTCCGGCAGCACCTACGGCGTGCTGCGGGGGCTGCACCGCCAGCTACGCTATCCCCAGACCAAGCTGGTGCGGGTGGTCAGCGGCACGGTATTTGATGTGGCGGTGGACCTGCGACCGGGCAGCGATACTTATTTGCAGTGGCACGGCGAGGTGCTCTCTGCGGAGAACAAAAAGCAGTTTTTGATCCCTGCCGGGTTTGCCCACGGTTTTTTGGTGCTGTCCCAGCGGGCGGAATTCTGTTACAAGGTAACGGACTTTTTTCACCCGGACGATGAGGGCGGCATTCCCTGGGACGATCCCAAGATCGGCGTGGAATGGCCCATTCCCTCGGGTATGACCTTGCAGCTAAGCGAAAAAGATAAGCATTGGGAGTATTTGAAATAATGGAATTTACCCACGCATTTTATGACGCTCTGCCCCCGGAGGCTGCGGCCATTCGCCAGGCGGTTTTTGTGGAGGAGCAGGGTTTTCAGGGGGAATTTGACGCCATTGACCGCCACGCCCTGCACCTGCTGCTGTTTACAGACGGTCGGCCGGTGGGCACTCTGCGTGCCTTTACGGAGGACGGGGGCACCCGCTGGCATATCGGCCGGGTGGCGGTGATCAAGTCCGCTCGCCAGCTGCACTTAGGGCGGCGAATGATGGACTTGGCAGAGACGGAACTGCGCCGTCGTGGCGCTGCGGGCATTGCGGTGTCTGCCCAGTGCCGGGTGCAGCCTTTTTACGAAAAGTGCGGTTTTACCCAGGTGGGGGAGGTCTATCTGGACGAGTTTTGCCCCCACATTCGTATGGTTAAGGAACTATAATAAAAAACAACGCCGCCTGGCAATTACCGGCGGCTTTTTTGAGGTGAACGGTATGAAAAAGACACTTGCACCCACCCCGCCTATGGGGTGGAACAGCTGGGACTGCTACGGCGCCGGCGTAACGGAGAAAGCATTGCGGGAGAACGCCCGCTTTATGGCGGCGTACCTGCTGCCCTATGGGTGGAACACCCTGGTGTGCGACATTCAGTGGTACGAGCCGCAGGCAAAGGGCAATGAGTATAACAATTTTGCCCCGGTTTGTATGGACGACTATGGGCGTTTGCTGCCGGCGGAGAACCGCTTTCCCAGCGCAGCCGGGGGGAAGGGCTTTGGCCCTATTGCGGACTATTGCCATTCTCTGGGTCTGCGCTTTGGTATTCATATTATGCGGGGCATTCCCCGCCAGGCGGTGCACCGGGATACGCCTATTTTGGGCACGGATTTTACTGCCCGGGACGCAGCCCATCACTTCTCCGTCTGCGCCTGGAACACAGATATGTACGGTATGCGGGACAATGCCGCAGCCCAAGCATACTATGACTCCATTTGTCGGTTGTACGCCGACTGGGGCGTGGATTTTATTAAGTGCGACGATATTTGCGTCACGGAATTTCGCAAGTGGGACGATCCGTATAACGCCCGGCATGAGATTGAAATGCTCCACCGCAGCTTGCAAAATTGCGGGCGGGAGGTGGTGCTGTCCCTGTCTCCCGGCCCGGCAGATATTGCCAATTTGCCCCACCTGCGCCGCCACGCCCAAATGTGGCGTATGACCGGCGATTTTTGGGACCGGTGGGACAAGCTGCACGATATGTTTGACCGGTGCAAGACCTGGGAGGGCGTGCCCGGCCCCGCCTGCTGGCCGGATTGCGATATGCTGCCGGTGGGTCGCCTGTGCAAGGACGCTCCCTACCATGGTGCGCAGAATCGTATGAGCAATTTCACCCCGGACGAGGTGCGCACCATGTTCACTTTGTGGGGCATTTTCCGTAGTCCGCTGTTTTTGGGCGGCGATTTGCCGGAGTTGCCCGCCGATGTGCTGGCGATGCTGACGAATGAAGATTATCTGCAAATGCACGCTGCATCTTACGGCGCCCGGGAATTGCTGCGGCGCGAGACCAACGGCCGCGGCACCATTCAGTGGGTGGCCTGCGGCCGGGGCTGCAAGTACGCCGCCCTGTTTAATACCCAGGATCGCCCGGCACGCCAAACTCTGGACCTGACCGCCCTGCACCTGCCGGATACCTCCTGCGCCCTGACGGAGATTTGGTCCGGGCAGCAGCTGGGCACCTTCAAAAACCGCTTTACCGCCACCGTCCCCGCCCACGGCGCCCTCCTGCTACGCATAACGGCAGAATGATGGTATAAAGTACGATATATATAAAGAACAGGAACGCATAGATCTGCGTTCCTGTTCTTTTATGTTATGCGTTTTGCTTAATACTTTTTCAGCTGATCCTCGTCGAAGTCGGCCAGGAATTCGTCGTAGGTGCCCTTGCGATCCAGCAGGGTATTGCCGCTGACCTCGATGATCCGGTCGGCCACCGTCTGCACGAACTGGTGGTCGTGGGAGGTAAAGAGAATGGTCTCCGGGTAGCGGATCAGGCCGTCATTCAATGCGGTGATAGACTCCAGGTCCAGGTGGTTGGTAGGTTCGTCCAGCACCAGCACATTGGCGCCGGAGAGCATCATCTTGCACAGCATACACCGCACCCGCTCGCCGCCGGAGAGCACATTGGCCTTCTTCAGTGCCTCGTCGCCGCTAAAGAGCATACGACCCAGCCAGGAGCGAATGTCCGTTTCCAGCGTTTGGGTGGTGTACTGGCGCAGCCAGTCGATCAGGGTCAGGTCCACGCCGTCAAAGTAGGCGCTGTTGTCGCTGGGGAAGTAGCTTTGGGTGGTGGTCACGCCCCACTTGTATTCGCCCTCGTCCGGCTCCATCTCGCCCATAATGATCTTAAACAGGGTGGTTTTGGCCATGGCATCTGCGCCTACAAAGGCCACCTTCTCTCGGGGATGGATCACAAAGCTGATGTCGTCCAGCACCTTGCGGTCCCCGATGGTCTTGGTCAGGTGGTCCACCCGCAGCAGGTCGTTGCCGCACTCCCGATCCGGCTTAAAGTCCACAAAGGGGAACCGACGGGAGGACACGGGCATGTCGATCATCTCCAAAGCGTCCAGCTGCTTTTTACGGCTGGTGGCCTGCTTGCTCTTGGCCGCGTTGGCAGAGAAGCGGGCAATAAAGGCCTGGAGTTCCTTGATCTTCTGCTCGTTCTTCTTGTTCTGATCCCGAGCCTGGCGCTGGCGCATTTGGGTGTACTCGTACCAAAAGTCGTAGTTACCTACATACATTTGAATTTTGCCAAAGTCCACATCGCAGATATGGGTGCAGACCTTATTTAAGAAGTGACGGTCATGGGACACCACGATTACCGTGTTTTCAAAATCCAGCAGGAAGTTTTCCAGCCAGCGAATGGCGGACAGATCCAGGTGGTTGGTAGGCTCGTCCAGCAGCAAAATGTCCGGATTGCCAAAGAGGGCCTGCGCCAGCAGCACCTTGACCTTTAAGTTGGCAGGCAGTTCCGCCATGGTCATATAGTGGTACTCGTCGGTGACACCCAGCTTGTTGAGCATAAACTCCGCATCGCTTTCTGCGTTCCAGCCGTCCATATCGGCAAATTCCGCTTCCAGTTCTCCGGCGCGCACGCCATCCGCCTCGCTAAAGTCCGGTTTGGCGTACAGGGCGTCCTTTTCTTCCATAATTTCAATGAGACGGGGGTTGCCCATCAGCACGGTGCGCACCACCTGGTACTGGTCGTAGGCAAAGTGGTCCTGCTTGAGCACGCTGAGCCGTTCGCCGGGGGTGATGACCACCTCGCCCTTTTGGGGCTCCAGCTCGCCGTCCAGCACTTTTAAGAAAGTGGACTTGCCTGCGCCATTGGCACCGATGATGCCGTAGCAGTTGCCCTTGGAGAAGGTCACATTGACCCGCTCAAACAGGGCGCGACCGCCAAACTGCACGGTTACATTATTGGCTTGAATCATAGAGAAATCCTCCGTTACTGGCTTTGTTATCTATTGTATCTGAAAATCCGCACCTATTCTACACCACCCTCGGCCAAAATACAAGGAGAATTTGGCTCGGCGGCGTTTTATTGGCGCTTTTGCACAAAAAGGGGTGCCAGACGGCCAAAGATCGGGCGATAAAACCCTTGATAGGCGGCAAAATCCAGTGCCTGCCCGCCGGGCGTGAGCACATCCAGTGCCACGCCGCACAGCCGTACCGGCAAGTTGCAGGGGAGAAAGCCGTTTTTGGCATAGAAATCCAGCCGCCGTTGCCGCTGCCGGGCGTTGGGTGCCGTATGATCCGGCGGCTCCACCTCCAGCACCACCTGCCGATTGGGATAACGCTGTTGCAAGACGGGCAGCGCCCGAGAGCCAAGTCCCATAGAGCGGCAGTCCGGCTCCACGGCAAAGTAGTTGAGCAGGGCGTAGCCGGGGGCAAAGGTGACGATCATCAGCCCGGCAAAGGCGCCGCCGGTGCGCAGCACCAAAATTTCCGCTTGCCCCTTTTTTTGCAGGGCGAAGAAGCGGGAGAGGGGCATACGCTCCGCTGCCGGGAACGCGCTGCGATACAGTGCCCGCAGCGCCGGGTATTCTTTTTTGCAGATAGGGGAGAGTTCCATTTCAGTCACCTCCTGTTTTGTACTATTCTAACGAAAACCGGGTGCGCCGTCAAGGCATATTTCGTAGGCGTTGCTGTTGATTTTGTGCCCTTTTGGGCGTATAATAAGAGCACGAACGCAAACCGGCAGTTTTGCCGTTACCGAGAGGGGAATTCTGTATGGATATGAAGATTTCACCGTCTATGCTGGCCTGCGATTTTGCCAACATGGGCGCAGAGGCCAACAAATGCGCCGCCGGGGGCGCTCATCTGCTGCACCTGGATGTAATGGACGGGCATTTTGTGCCCAATATCTCCTTTGGCGCGCCGGTGATCGCCGGGCTGTCCAAGGTGTGCGACCTGCCCTTTGATGTGCACCTGATGATCAGCCAGCCGCTGCGGTATATTGACGATTACGCCGACGCCGGTGCGGATCTGATCACTTTCCACCTGGAGAGCGACGATGACCCGAGCGCAGTGATCGACAAGATCCTTGCCCGGGGCTGCAAGCCTGCGATTGCCATTAAGCCGGGCACGCCGGCAGAGGCGGTGCTGCCCTATGCGGATCGGCTGGCCATGGTGCTGGTGATGACTGTGGAGCCGGGCTTCGGCGGCCAAAGCTTTATGGCAGATATGATGCCAAAGCTCACTTTGCTGCGCAGCCGCTATCCCCACCTGGATCTGCAAGTGGACGGGGGCATTAACCTGGAGACGGTAAAGGCAGCGGCCAAGGCCGGGGCCAATGTGTTTGTGGCAGGGTCTGCGGTGTTTAAGAGTGCGGATCCGGCAGCCACCATTGCCGGTCTGTGCCGTGCGGCGCAGCAGGCTGCGGAATAAGGCAAGATGAAGAAAAAGCAAAAGCGATTTTACAGTAATGACAAGCGGGGTCAAAAATGGACGGAGCCGGAAGTGGGCCGCCCCATTGACTTTGCAGACAAATACATCGAACCTCGCACCCAGGCGGGTCAGGCAGAGCTGGATCGGGAGCGGCGTAAAAAAGGCCCGGCGTTCCAAAAGGCCACGCCCGGTCAGGTGGTGCGCCGGGTACTTTTGGTGCTGCTGGGGCTGGTGCTGCTGTATGCGGGCTATGTTTTGATGGACGCCTGGATGGATCTGCACGCCATGCCTGCCGCCCAAACGGACACGGTAGACGGCAACACCATCAGCACTGTGGCGCTGGAGGCCAAGGCAGCCAAGGTGGACAGTCTGTCCCTGGACGGTGCGGTGATGTTGGATGCCATGATGGACGATTTGTCCTCCGGCGGCTATACCGCTGCCTGTTTTGATATTAAGCGGGCGGACGGCACCGTGGGCTACGCCTCTACCCTGGGTACGGTGGCGGCAGCCGGGGCGGTATCTTCCCCTGCCGGGGATTTGCGCTCCTCTTGCCAAAAGCTGGGCAAGAATGACCTGCTGGTGCTGGGGCACATTGTGTGCTATCCGGACAATGTGCAGACCGCTGCCAATCCGGCCTGGGCGGTGAAGAGCGGCAAAACCGCTTACACAGATCCGGCGGGCAACCGCTACCTGAACCCGGACAGCACGGAGGTTTACAACTACATTCGCTCGCTGGTGGAGGAGAGCGTCCGCGCCGGGGTAACGGTGTTTGTGCTGGAGGGCACGGAGCTGCCGCAGGCGGCGGGCACCTTTAATCACAATGGGTTTGCCGATTTGTCCAAGCGACTGACTGCTGACCTGGGGCAGGATGTAAAATTCCTGCAACCGGTGGCGGTAAATATCACCTCTACTGCTACGGCGGACCTGAAAAAAGAAGTGGCCGACAAGTGCACCCAAAACCCGAATGAAAACCAAATTTATGCCATTACCTGCCCGGAGAAAAGCCGTCGGGCAGTGAAGCAGCTGCTGGATGACCGTGGCTGCACCTGTTACCTGATCACGGAGTGACCTTATGAAGCGAAAGTTCTTATACCTGCTGCTGACCCTGTGTCTGCTGGGTCAGTGCCTGCCTGCCTTTGCGGCGCAGGCCCCGGTGCTGGAGCGCATTGCCTTTTCCGGCGCCACCATTGTGGGGCAGTTTAAGAGCGATGTGTACCAGTACCAGTTGGTGCTGGACAACGCGGCGGTGTCGCCAAAGCTGAAAAGCTACAAGGTGCAGGGGGAGGGCAACCTGTTCGTGACCTATGATACGGACAGCACCAACCATCAAACGGCGGTGGTGGTCACCCTCAGCTATGACACCGGCTCCGCCAAATATACCTTTACTTACAAGAACGCCGCAGCTTATGTTAAGAACAGCGAGAACCACCTGGATTCGATCACCTGCACCCTGGGTGAGCTGGTGCCGGAGATGAATGAGGACGATACCACTTATAAGCTGTATATTCCCGGCGACCTGACCTCGCTGATGATTACCCCGGTGACCAAGGATATTAACGCCTACTGCGCACCGGTGGAGATGACTCTGGCGCCGGAGCAGGAGATCGACCTGACCCTGCCGGTGACCGCCTCGGACGGCCAGGTGCGCACCTATACCATTAAGGTGCGCCGGGTGGACAAGACCGTGGAACAGGTGCGTGCCGAGATGGCACAGGAGGACTACACCTCCTTTGTGGAGGGCACCCGCTTTTACCAGCAGCCTGCCTTCCGGATGGCGGTGACCGCCGGCGTGGGCGGTCTGGCAGTGTTGATCGTTCTTTTGGCATTCCACGCCCGCAAGACTGCCCGGGTCACAGACGAGGACGAGCCGTCCTTTTATAGATCGGAGCAATAATCCGCTTATATCCGCGATGTAAAGAATAAAAATAAGTGCAGAAAGGAGCGCGCCTATGGAATTAGAAGAGCTGAAAGCAGAAATTGAGGATCTTCATACCAAACGGCAGTTCTCTGCCATTAAAACCATTTTGAACCAGTTGAACCCGGCAGATATTGCCCAGCTTTTAGAGGAGTTCAGCAACGAAGAACGGCTGTTGTTCTTTCGCCTGCTGGGCAAGGAAGAGGCGGCAGACACCTTTGTAGAGCTGGAGCCGGACAACCAGGAGGCACTGATTCACGCTTTCTCCGATAACGAGTTGCGAGAAGTGCTGGACGAGCTGTACCTGGACGATACGGTGGATATGATTGAGGAAATGCCCGCTACCGTCGTGAAGCGCATTTTGCGCAACACGGATGTGGAAACCCGCGCTTCTATCAACACCCTGCTGCGCTACCCGGAGGACAGCGCCGGTTCTATCATGACTCCGGAATTTGTGGACTTAAAGCGAGATATGACCGTGGAGGACGCTTTTAAGCGCATTCGCCGCACCGGTGTGGACAAAGAGACTATTTATACCTGCTATGTAACGGACGCCTCCCGCCATTTGCTGGGCGTGACCACCGTGAAGGAACTGCTGCTCCACGATCAGGACGACCGGATCGAGGCGTTTATGGAGACCAATGTGATCTATGTGAACACCCTGAGCGACCAGGAGGAGGCAGCTGCCCAGCTGAGCAAATACGACTTTCTGGCGTTGCCGGTGGTGGACCTGGAAGAGCGACTGGTGGGTATCATCACCGTAGACGACGCTATGGATGTTATCCAGGAGGAGAACACCGAGGACATTCAAAAGATGAACGCCATCGTGCCCACGGAGCGGACTTATCTGAAGACCGGCGTGCTGGCGACTTGGAAGTCCCGGATCCCTTGGTTGCTGCTTTTGATGGTCAGCGCCACTTTTACCGGCTCCATTATCACCAGCTTTGAGGACAAGCTGGCCAGTATGATTATTTTGACCTCCTTTATCCCCATGCTGATGGACACCGGCGGCAATTCCGGTGGTCAGGCCAGCGTTACCGTGATTCGCGCCCTGTCTCTTAACGAGATCGATATGCGGGATATTTTCAAGGTGATATGGAAAGAGCTGCGAGTGGGTCTGCTTTGCGGCAGCAGCCTGGCGGCCATTAACTTTGTCAAGGTACTGTTGGTGGATCGACTGATGCTGGGTATGACCGGCGTGACCTTGAAGGTGGATCTGGTGATTAGCCTGACCCTGATTGTTGAGGTCACTTTGGCTAAGATGATCGGCTGTTCTCTGCCCATTATCGCCAAACGGTTGAAACTGGATCCGGCGGTGATGTCATCCCCCTTTGTAACCACCATTGTGGACGCGATTTCCCTGTTGATCTACTTTGGCTTTGCCAATGCCGTGCTGCATATTTAACAGCGTAAATGGGCATAAAATAACCCCCGGGCACATAAGTCGCCGCTTGTGTGCCCGGGGGTTATTGTGTTTTTGGGGTGCTTATTTATTCGTAGGGGCGGATATTATCCGCCCGCGGGCGGCAAATTGCCGCCCCTACGGGTTCCTTTTGGTACAATTGTAGGGTGCGTTATACTCTCATCACGCCCCGAAAATCAATCCCATGGCCTTGTGCCACTCAGTGGGGAGCAAACAATAATCCGCACCGGTAATGTCCGTATGCCGATCTACCCATACCAGTTCGTCGATCTCCTCCGCCTGGTAGCGCAGAGTGGTCAGGGGAACAGCGGGATGCAGCAGATACACCCGGCAGTGCTCGTTACTGACAAAGCGGCCGTGACCAAAGTCTGCATCCACCTCTAACTTTTGGGTAAACAGGTAGTGCAGGTCATCGGCACCGGCGGCCAGGTTCAGTTCTTCTTGCAGTTCTCGCCGGGCGGCGGTCAGGTAGTCCTCGCCGGCGTCCACATGGCCGGTGCAGGCCAGATCCAGCTTGCCGGGAAAAGACTCTTTGTCCCACTTTCGTCGTTGAAGCAGTACCCGGTCACCCCTCACCACAAAGATATGCACGCTGGGGTGCCAGTCTCCGTCCCGGTGGACGGCGTTTCGCTCTTTGGTGATCCCCAGGGGTTCCCCGGTGGGGGACAGCAGGTCAAAATACTCGGCCATATCAGTTTTGTTTCCTTACAATGCCGTACTCGCCAACATCGGGACGGAAGTATTTGCACCCGGCGGAGGTGTCGCTCTCCAGCATGCGGGCGTACTCGTCCTCGTCCAGCATCAGGTCGCAGAAGCCCTCTTCGGCGTCCTCGCCCTCGCCGTCGCACACAAAGTACCAGCAGTTCTCACACAGTCTGTCCATATCAGTTCAGGGGCGACTGGTCCGGGCCGCCAACGGTCACGGTGTCTTTGTTCAGCCGCATAATGGGGATCATCAGCCCGGGCACGCCGCAGTGGCCGGCCATTTGGCTGACGATCTGGCGCAGGAAGGGATAGATCTGGTCAAAAGACTGGGTGTGAATGTCCGCCTTGTCATCCCCTTCGTCGTAGGTGAACTCCGCCACCATGTCAATCTGCACCTCAAAGGGGTTCATATTCCCGTCGGTAATGCGAAAGGACAGGATTCCCACGCACTTGTGCACATCGTCCATGTAGTTTACATTGTATTTTACCTGGTTTTGCAACTGCAATTCGGTGCCGTTTGCTACGGTGTTTTCCATGCGCAGCTTGTTCACCTTGTAGCCTTGTATTTGTACCATACTTTTACTCCTTTATTTTACCAGCCGCACATGGCGCAGCTTTAGGTCGTCCTCTGCCAGGTCGGCGGCATGGCCGGTTAGGCGTATCAGCTCCAGATTGTCCACATAGGCGGCATCTACCGCGCAGCTGTAATCCGGGCACAGGTTGCCCCAGTCGGTCTTGGTTTTTTCAATGGTAATGTCCTTGGCGTGGCGCAGGAAGAAGGCGGCGTTTTGGTACTTTTCCACCCCATAGTCCAAGCAGGGGCGCAGGTCATACAGCCCGCAGGGCCACTTGCTGGTTTTGGTCAGGGTAATGCGGCAGTTCTCAAAGCGCACATCTTCAATGGGGTTCTCCGCTGTGCCGTGAAGGAGCACGCCGTTCTCGCCCTTGGCGGTAATGTTAAAGAAGCGAATGTTCTTTACCTTACCGCAGCGGGTATTCTGGTCCCGGTCAAAGGCGGTGATGGTAATGGGCTCAGCCGTGCCCCACCAGTCCGGGCAAAAGCGCCGGGTCTCTATGATAATATTGGAATAGCTTACATTCTCTACCGAGCCGCCGTCCCGAATTTGAATGGACAGCCCCCGGTTGCTGCGGGAGATCACGCAGTTTTGTACCAGCACATTGCGAAAATCGCCCACTCCCTCGGTGCCGATCTTAATGGCAGCGGAGGTAGATACCAGGGTGCAGCCGTCAATGATGATATTTTCGCAGGGGCCGTACTCGGCGTTGCCCTTGCTGGCCTTAAGGCAAATGCAGTCGTCGGCGCACTCCACATGGCAGCCTAAAATGCGCACATTGGAGCAGTGGTCCGGGTCAATGCCGTCGCTGTTGGCCACATCCAGATCATTGAGAATGCGAATACGGTCAATAAGCACATCGTCGCACCCGGCCGGGTGCAGGGTCCAGAACGGTGCGTCCACAATGGTAATGTCCTTAAAGGTGATATGGTTGGACTTCTCCACATAGATCACCGTAGGGCGGGGGTAGAAGTCGCCGGTCACATAGTATTGGTCCTTGCGCTGCACAAAGGCATGGCCGTTAGCGTCAATGGTGCCCTCCCCGCTGATGGTGCAGCCGTCTGCCTCATAGCCGTAGAGAAAGACAAAGCTGGGCTTGCCGGTGACCGGGTTGCCGATCAACGCCGTTTTGGGGTCGTTGATGAGCTTGTTGGGGCGGATATAGCCGTCAATATTGCCGGTGGCTTTCAGCCGAGCGCCTTTTTGAATATGCAGGTCCACATTGGATCGCAGGCGAATGGAGTCGCTGTAAAACACATAGCCGCTTTGCAGCACCACCCGGCCGCCGCCGTTTTTGGCGCAGTCGTCAATGGCGTGCTGAATGGCAAAGGCGTCGTTGGTGGCGCCGTCGCCGACGGCACCGTACTGGAGAACATTGTATTCCTTCAACTTTTTTGCTCCTTATAACAGAATATCTATTTTATCTAATATAGCATATTTTATACGCCATTTCAACTCATTGACAAAAGACGGTAAGTATGGTATAGTTACAACGCAAACTGCCGTCACATTCCTCAGTCCAACGGAATGGAGGACGGTTCTTTTTATGCCTGTCGGCAAGTGAGATAAATGAGGTGCAAAAACAGATGAAGTATGATGTAGTCATCGTAGGCGCCGGCCCTGCCGGGATCTTTACCGCCATTGAGATGCTGCGCCACGGCAGCAAAAAGAAGATCTTGATTATTGAGAAAGGCAAGGCCATTGAGAACCGTGCCTGCCCTAAGACCAAAACCAAGAAGTGCATGAACTGCCAGCCCTACTGCCACATTACCACCGGTTTTTCCGGCGCGGGTGCCTTCTCGGACGGCAAGCTGTCCCTAAGCTATGAGGTAGGCGGCGATTTGCCCTCCCTGATCGGTGCGGACCTGGCGCAGGATACCATTGATTATACGGACAAGATCTACCTGGAGTTCGGTGCAGATACCCACATCGAGGGTCTGGAGAATACGGACGAGGTGAAGGCCATTCGCAAGCGGGCCATTCAGGCCGGGCTGAAGCTGGTGGATTGCCCAATTCGCCACCTGGGCACGGAAAAGGCAAGAGAGATCTACTACGCCATGGAGCAGTATTTGCTGGAGAATGGGGTAGAGATCATCTTTGGCGTGGAGTGCAACAATATTATCCTCTCCGGCACCAAGTGCGAGGGTGTGATCCTGACGGAAAACGGCACCCAGCGGGAGATCCGGGCGGATCATACCATTGTGGCCACCGGCCGTCGCGGCGCCGAGTGGCTGGAGAAGATCTGTGCCGAGCACAACATTGCCCACCAGCCGGGCACCGTAGACATCGGTGTGCGCGTGGAGTGCCGCAATGAGGTGATGGAAAAGGTCAACGAGGCCCTGTACGAAAGCAAGCTCATTGGCTATCCAAAGCCCTTTAAGAACAAGGTGCGCACCTTCTGCCAGAACCCGGGCGGTTTTGTGGCCCAGGAGAATTACGACAACGACCTGGCGGTGGTCAACGGCCATTCCTATAAGGAATTGAAGTCGGACAATACCAACTTGGCGATCCTGTGCTCCCACAATTTCAGCTATCCCTTTAACCAGCCCATTGCCTATGCGCAAAAGGTGGGCGAGCTGACCAATATGCTGGCAGCGGGTCACATTTTGGTGCAGCGCTTTGGTGATATTCTGGACGGCAAGCGTACCTGGGAAAAGGAGCTGGCCCAGTCCAATGTGCGCCCCACTTTGCCGGACGCTGTGGCCGGCGACATTACCGCTGCCATGCCTTACCGGGCCATGACCAATATTATCAACTTTATCCAGGCGATGGACCATGTGGTGCCGGGCTTTGCCTCTTATGAAACGCTGCTGTATTCCCCGGAGTTGAAGTTCTATTCCAACCGGATTAAGATGGACACGGACTTTAACACCAGCGTAGAGGGCCTGCACTGCCTGGGCGACTCCAGCGGCTGGACCCGCGGGTTGATGATGGCCTCTGTGATGGGCGTCATTATGGGCCGCAAACTGCTGTAAACGAAAAGAATTCCCTGCAAAAAACAAACCTTTTTGCAGGGTTTCGTTGCTTTTCTTTATGGAATTTAGTATAATACATTTGTATGGCCCCTGCGGGGGCACTTTGGAGTGAAAGAGGTACACCACTATGATTAGAGCGATCGTTGGCGCCAACTGGGGCGACGAGGGTAAGGGCAAGATCACGGATATGTTTGCTGCCAAGAGCGATATTGTGATTCGCTTTCAGGGCGGCGCAAATGCGGGACACACCATCATTAACGAGCATGGGCGCTTTGCATTCCACCTGATGCCTTCCGGCGTGTGCTACGACCACACCACCTGCATCATCGGCAACGGCGTGGCGCTGGATATTAACAAGTTTATAACGGAGCTGGAGGATGTAAAGGCTGCCGGGCTGAACCCGCACCTGTTGGTCAGCGAGCGCTGCCAGATTCTCATGCCCTATCACATTTTGCTGGATACTTATGAGGAGGAGCGCTTGGGCAAGAACGCCTTTGGCTCCACCAAGAGCGGCATTGCCCCGTTCTTCAGCGACAAGTTCTCCAAGATCGGTATTCAGGTGAACGAGCTGTTTGACGAGGAAGCGCTGCGTACCAAGCTGGAAAATATCTGCACCTTAAAGAACTTAGTGCTGGAGCATGTGTATCACAAACCGCTGTTGCATGTGGACGATCTGTTTGCCACCTGCATGGAGTATAGAGACAAGATCGCTCCCTATGTGTGCGACACCCACGCCTACCTGCAAAAGGCGGTGCAAGAAGGTAAAAATATTTTGCTGGAGGGCCAGCTGGGCACTTTGAAGGACCCGGATTTCGGCATTTATCCCATGGTTACCTCCTCCTCCACTTTGGCCGGTTACGGTGCCGTCGGCGCCGGGCTGCCGCCTCACAAGATCGAGGATATTGTGGTGGTCACCAAGGCCTATTCCTCCGCCGTTGGCGCCGGGGAATTTGTGTCTGAGATCTTGGATGAGGACAAGGCCCAGGAACTGCGGGTTCACGGCGGCGACAAGGGCGAGTTCGGCGCTACCACCGGCAGACCTCGCCGTGTGGGCTGGTTTGACTGTGTGGCTACCCGCTACGGCGTAGAGTGCCAGGGCGCCACCCAGGTGGTGATGACTGCGCTGGACTGCCTGTCTTATTTGGAAGAGATTCCTGTTTGCGTGGGCTATGAGGTCGACGGCAAGGTTATTAAGGACTTCCCGGTCACCCATATCCTCAAGGACTGCAAGCCGGTGCTGAAGACCTTAAAGGGTTGGCACTGCAACATTCGCGGGATCCAGAATTTTGAGGACCTGCCCCAGGAGGCCAAGGACTATGTGGCCTTCATCGAGCAGGAGATCGGCCACAAGATTACCATGGTATCTAACGGCCCGGAGCGTGAGGCAATCCTGCCCAGAGCATAAACATATTGCATATACAGCACAAACCGGCACCCTTGTGTAAAGGGTGCCGGTTTTTTGTGCATTTGGGATCGAATGGCGGGCCGATGTGGGCATCGGCCCCTACATTTATATTGATTTATAAAATTAAATTTGTAGGGTGCGATGCCCACATCGCACCGCGGGCGGCAGGTTGCCGCCCCTACCTCGTCGACATTGACCCCATAATACCGTAGGGGCGGATATCATCCGCCCGCTTATTATGGATTTACATATAAGAAACCCGCTATTCACACTCCGTGATCGGTGGCATAAAATTCTCAATGGCGCGGCGCAGTTTAGGGTGGCGAATAACAAAGTGGATGGCCGGGGCTTTTTCCTTGGACACGATCACCCATTGCCCCCTATGAATCCTGATTTGCAGATTGCGAAAAGCGTGTGCCGTACTGCATTTTAATGTGTAATTTGGATTTTGTTGGGCAAATGCCTTTGATTCGCTCAAATGGGCGGCGTATTCCTCTTCGCTGTATGGAATATCTGTTTCACAGAATATTCCGGAAAGCTCCAGTACAGGTGGATCTTCTGCAAAGTTTTCCGGCGTAAAAGCAGGTATTTCCGCTTCAATCGTATCGGTTGCAAGAATGGATTTTATGCGCTCCTTTTGCTTTTTTGCGTGCTTTCTAATTTTTTCTTTTCGTGCGCTGTCTATGTTGTTGCGCGTAAGAATTTGATCGAGGAGTTCGTTGCTGATTGTATAAAGCGGCAAAGTGGACAGAATACTGCGGCGGCTGCCCGGCGTTTTTGTATCGGTAATAAGAAAGGCGTTTAACTCGTTTTTCTGTTCGCTGCGGTAAATCTCCATCAGCGGATAGGCGTTTTTCAGCATTTCTTCTGCGCGTTTTTGGTAATATTCTACCTCGTGCTTGGCTTTTGTGAGATAATACTTTCCTTCGGCGTGATACCCGGCAACAGCTTCGCCGGTGAGGGCTGCCGCGCCGGAAACCTTGAGAAGATGCAAAAACACCGTGCTTTGTGTATTTTTGAAGTAGTAGGGCGTGATTTGGCCGGTCATGTACATGGGAATCCAGCTTTCCAGCCCCAGCATCATCTCGTCAAAGGAACGGTCCAGGTTGTGGATTTGATGAAGATGCAGTCCCTTTTTCAGCATCATCGCCATGCCAAACATCCATTTTTTCGGGAATTCCGGATCTTTTGCCATTTCCGTCATGGGCATATCGCTGTACATGATCACCGGCGCCATGGATTTGGAGAGTACGGTGGCTTTCAGAAAGGCCAGTTCGCTCTCCATCATTTCTTTCATGCCGAAATAGGTTTTGGAGGACGGCAATTGGAACGGCACGGACGGGACTTTCAACGTATCGAATTTTATAACTTTGATATATTCGTTTAAATCAAAGTCGTCCAATTTGCTTAGAAATGTAGTAACGCTGTTGCTTTTAACCTTTTGTACGGGCTGCTCCAAAAGCCAGCTTTTGATTTTTGCATATCGCACAGACAGATCATCAATCTCCTGCGTCTCGCAGCCGATCAGTTCCGCAACGGCGGCGATTTCATAAGCGGTTTGCAGCTCTCTTGTTACAAAGGAAGCCACCGCCGCAGCAAACCGGTCAGCGTCGGCGGGCTTTCTTGTTCCATTACGGATGCGGAAGATGGCGGACGCATCGTAATTGGTGTATTGGCACAGCTGCGATAGGTTGATAGGGAGCACGGAAAGAAGGGCGTTAAAATTCTGCCGCAGTGCCTCCTTGTCAGCACCTGCAAAGTCATCGCAGACTAAAAATGCAGCCTTTACAGCGTCCGTCGTGATTTTTGGCAAATTATTTTTGGCGGCCAGCCGGGCAATGGCGCTGCATAGATTTTCAAACGCTTTGGTTCCCAGCGCCGGAACCCGGGTGCCGCTTCTGTACCGGCTGAGCGAAGCTGCCGAAATGCCGCCCTGATCGCCCAACTCCCTTGCCGAGCAGGCCAGCTGCTCCATATAGTCGTTTAACTGTTCGCTGAATGTCACGCACACCACTCCCTGACCGTTCATTTGGTGCTATTATATCGCATTTAGGGGCAAAAGAAAAGTGAAAGCCGGGATGGAATTTCCGAAGTGTCCATTGACATTTTGGAAAATATAGGGAATTGTCCCCGTCGGGTATGATAAAATTACCTTGTCGAAGTGTATAGCAATTTTGAGATGTTGCAGATCAATCAATAGAACAAAGGCCTAATATGTGCGTTTTTTGCGGTGCAAACCGTAGAGAGGAGTGACCCTATGAAGAGAAGATCCACAAAAACCAAGCTGCTGACAGCGCTGCTTACCCTGTGTATGCTGCTTTCGCTGGTGCCGATGGCGGCAATGGCAGCGGAGACGACAGTTCAGACTGCGTCACAACTAGAGGCGGCACTGGAAAATGCGGACTGTGCAGAGATCAAGTTGGGCGGCAATATTGAGACTGCGGAGGAACTTGCGGTAAATCGCACCGTAATGCTGGATCTGAACGGATATACGCTAACTTGCAGTGCGACGGATGAGAGCATTTTTCGGGTGCGCAGCAGCGGCAGCCTGACCGTGAAGGACAGCGGCACCGACGGCAAGATCAATGGACAGAACAAGAACTGTGCTGTGGAAGTCAAGGGCGGCACGCTGACCCTGGAGAGCGGCAGTATCGTGCACTGTACGGATGCAGACGGGGACGGCGGTGCGGTGGATGTGGCCTCCACCGGTGTAACGGAAACGCCGATCAGGTACGGTAAATTCGTTATGAACGGCGGTGCGATCATGGATTGCAAAGCCGGCGACGACGGTGGCGCAGTAGATATCGGCAGCGGCTGCACTTTTATTATGAATGGCGGTAGGATCGAGAATTGCAGAGCCGAGGATGACGGCGGTGCAGTATTTATCAAGCAGAGCGGCACCTTTGAGTTGAACGGCGGTGTTATTCAGAATTGTTCTGCCGGTGCCAACGGCGGCGCGGTGAATATTTATCAGGACGGCCACTTTACCATGACCGGCGGCACCATTAAAGATTGCAAGGTGGACCTGGGCGGCTACGGCATCGCGGTGTATGGTGAAGACGACAAGGCCATCGTTTCCATTTCCGGCGGCACCATTGAAAACTGCGGCGTAAAACCTTGGCATTTCGATGCGTACACTGTGACCTTTGACTCTGACGGCGGCAGTGCTGTGCCCGAGCAGAAATTGCTAAATTCTCCGGCTGTTAAGCCCGCCGACCCGAAGAAAGACGGCTATGATTTTGCCGGCTGGTATTTGGAGGACACACCGTATGCCTTTGATACCAAGGTGACCGAGAATATCACTTTGAAAGCCCATTGGACGCCTGTGGCTACCCCCAACACTATCTCGGCGGCAGCGATTGAAAATGTAAAACTCGATTACCGGCAGGGCGACGCGCCGCAGGCAACCGCGCAGGTGGCGGCCGCTGGGGATCAATATACGATCCTTTATGAATGTTGGGGGCGGATAGAACCGGCTGCCGGCAGCGCCGGAGAAGCCACGGCGTACTGGTACTCCGATGACGGCTACCACCCCACGGGCTATGCGTACCTGACTGCCTTTGATCAGAATGAGCAGTACCGGTATTCTGTGCGACTGGAAGCCAAGGATGGCTTCATTTTCAGTGGCGATATTTCTATGAAAAATATTGTCCTGAACGGCAAGAGCCTGCCCAGTGGTTCCGAGGTTCTTGTGCTGGATAATGGCAAGACTTGTCTTGTGACCTACGGTACGATGATAATACCAGGTGGCGGCTCTGTACAGCATAACCACAGCTACGGCGCAGAGTGGAAGTATGATGAGACGGCGCATTGGCACCAATGTGCTTGCGGCGCTACGACCGATCAAGCGGCACATACCTTCAAGTGGGTCACGGATCGGGAAGCGACCGAAAGTGAGAACGGCGCCAAGCATGAGGAATGCACGGTCTGCGGCTACAAAAAGCCTGCCGTTGTGATCCCTGCAACCGGCCAAAAAGTCGAGCCGTCTCGGCAGAACACCAAGTCTGTTCCCCACACGGCCAAGTCCGGCAAGGAAACCGTATCACCGCAAACCGGTAAGGCCGACCGCTGGATTTTTGAGCTGCCCTTGTTGGTAGCGGGCATTGCCCTTGCAGCAGGCGCAGTTTACACCGGCAGAAAGAGGAAAAAACAAAACGCTTAAAATAAAATTTAGAGAAGGAGGAACTTTTATGAACTATCGAACTTATTTGACCAAAACCGCAGGGAAGTTGAAATCTGTATTTTTGCCGTTGCTGGTGACAGTGTTCAGCCTTTCCGGCATGGTCACGGCCAACGCCGCCACCATCGGCGAGACCGGCGAGTATGCGCTGGTGTTGCAGGCTCCCGACGATGAATGGGAGGGCTGTATCGACGGCGAATATGCAACCATTGTTCGGTTCAATGTGGCTCAAGGGGAAACCACGGTGAAGTTGTCGGAGCTGACCGCAGGCATTACTCCCTTTAACGGCAAAACCGAATTCTCCCACTGGGTCAACAGAAACGGCGAAAGGGTCGGCGAAGATCTGACGCTGCAAGATTTTACCTCTTCCGGCAGTTTTTATACATCCACCGGTGACGAAGTCACTTACACCCGGGGCTTGAGGCTGACGGCGGCCTTTTCCGATAAGAGGCTTGACGATACCGGCAATTATTATGTAACGCTGGACGCCTTTGGCGGCACCATCGGCGGAAAAGCCAAAATCTTGCTGCAAAGCCCGGCCTCGGCGTTCCAAACCATTGACCTGACCCAATATACCCCTGTGCGCAAGGGCTGCACCTTTGTAGGCTGGGACCTGGGCGGCAAGCTGGTCACCTCTCTGGACGCAAGCGTCTTTGCCAACGGCGCCGTGGCAGAATTGACTGCTACCTATATTCAAAACACGTTTGACGGCGGCGGTCTTGTGCTGAAATTGAATGCCAACGGCGGCACCATAGACGGTAAGGCCGTAGGTCAGTATGATTATTTAGGCGGCGGAAATTCCGGCACCGCTATGTCCCTTTTGCCGTATGTTCCCGTTCGGCAGGGCTACACCTTTGCCGGGTGGAATACCAAACAGGACGGCAGCGGGAAAAACGCGAAATACATATACTGGCGGGTGTGGGACCGGGACGATGAGACCGACAAGCAGTACGACAAAGACACTTTGATCACCGAGTCGTCCGGCTATGTGCGTTACAAGAATGTAACGCTCTATGCCACCTGGACGAAGAACCCGGGGCATACCCACACCTATGAGGAAAAGAAAACGCTGACCCGGGCCACCACCACGAAGGACGGCAAACGGACGGCAACTTATATTTGCACCGGCTGCAAGGCCACATACACCAAGACCTTGCAGACATACTATAAGGTCAACAACATCAAGCTGAATAAAACCGCTTATACCTATAACGGCAAGGTGCAAAAACCGTCTGTGACTGTAAAAGACAGTAAGGGCAAAGCCCTGAAGAACGGTACGGATTACAAAATCAGCTACCCCAAGGGTATGAAAAATGTGGGCAAATACACCGTAAAAGTGACCCTCAAGGGCAATTATAGCGGTAGTAAGTCCATGACCTACAACATTAACCCCAAGGGCACCAGCGTGTCCAAGGTGACGGCGGCCAAGAAAGGCTTTAAGGTCACTTGGAAAAAGCAGGCGACTCAAACTACCGGCTACCAGGTGCAGTATAGCACCAGCAGCAAGTTTAAGAGCGCCAAAACGGTGACGGTGAGCAAAAACAAGACCACTTCCAAGAGTGTGAGCAAGCTGTCCGCCAAGAAGAAGTATTATGTGCGGGTACGCACCTATAAGACTGTTAAGGTGAACGGCAAAAATGTAAAACTGTATTCCGGGTGGAGTAAGGCCAAGAGCGTGACCACCAAGAAATAAGTTTATTTTGGATAGAGAGAACCGTAGGGCGGGGGCTTGCTCCCGCCGAACAATCCCTCCGAATTTGCCTACGGCAAATCCACCTCCCTTTACACAAGGGAGGCTGATTATACACAAAAAGGCTCCCCTTATTGTAAGGGGAGCTGTCGCATTTATGCGACTGAGGGGATAAAAGCGGGCGGATTCGATTCGCCCCTACCGGTTTTTCCGTATTACAAACAAAAAGGCACCGCATTGCAAAATGCGGTGCCTTCTGTATGCCATATTATAACAAATTGGGATTTTGCCGGTGGGCGGTGCGTCCCAGCAGGTAATCGGCGGACACATCGTAATACTCGCACAGGGTCAGCAAGTGGCGCAGAGGCAGGGCATTGGCGCCACGCTCGTAGCGGGCGTACATGGTCTGGGAGGTGCCCAGCACCTCTGCCAATTCGGCCTGACTTTTATGCGCCTCTGTACGCAGCTGGCGTAGCAGCTTTGGATAACGCAGGCTCATTTGTTCTGCGCCTTGCTGAGAAAGGCTTGCAACGCCGGGCTTTTGGGATGATTGAACAGATCGTCCGGGGTGCCGTTTTCGGCAATCACACCGTCTGCCATAAAGAGCACCTGGTCCGCCACATGGCGGGCAAATTCCATTTCATGTGTCACCACGATCATGGTGCTGTTGCCGGTTTTTAGGCTGCGGATTACATTCAGCACCTCGCCGGTCAGCTCCGGATCCAGGGCGGAAGTGGGCTCGTCAAAGCACAGAATATCCGGTGACATGGCCAGCGCCCGGGCAATGGCAACCCGCTGCTGCTGCCCGCCGCTAAGCTGGCAGGGATAGGCGTCGGCTTTGTCTGCCAGACCCACCCGCTCCAGCAGGCTCTTGGCGTTCTGCTCCAGTGCCTGTTCTTGCGCCTGCTTAAAGGCTTTGGCATTTTGACCGGCCTTTTTGGCGGCTTTCACCTGCTCGTGCAGCGCCAACTTTGGTGCCAGGGTCAGGTTGTCCATCACCTTGTACTGGGGAAACAGGTTGAACTGCTGGAATACCAGGCCAAAGTGCAGGCGGTTTTTGCGAATCTCTTTATCAGACAGGGTGGCGGCGTCGTTTGCGTCCAGCAGCGTTTGTCCGTCCACGGCGATGGAGCCGCCGCTGGGGGTCTCCAAAAAGTTCAGGCACCGCAGCAAGGTGGTCTTGCCGCTGCCGGAAGAGCCGATGATCACCAGCACATCGCCCTTTTCCAGCGAAAAGTCAATGCCTTTGAGCACCTCGGTATTGCCAAAGCGCTTTTGCAAATTCTTAACTTCTAAAAATGCCATACCATCACCCCTTGTAGTAGTCCAGCTTCTTCTCCAGCCGGTTAAAGAGCACCGTGAGAATGCCGCAGAAGATCAGGTAGAACACGCCGGTGTAGAACAGCGGCCACAGCAGGCCGTCCAGCTTCATAAACTTTTCGCCTGCCCAAATAATCTCGTAAACGGAGATGACGCGGGCCAGGGAAGTGTCCTTCACCAGAGTGATAATCTCGTTGCTCATAGGCGGAATAATCCGCTTGACCACCTGCATAAAGACAACTTTACGGAAGATCTGGTTGCGGGTCATGCCCAGCACCTGACCGGCCTCGTACTGACCCTTGGGAATGGCCTCGATGCCGCCGCGAAAGATCTCAGAAAAATAGCAGGCGTAGTTGATGATAAACGCTACGGATACCGCCACAAAGCGGTCAAACACCGTCCACCCGGCCAGCCAGGTGATGAAAGCGTTTGGATTTTCTAAATTTTGCGCCCAGTTGCCTACCAGTCCCGGGCCGTAATAAACAATAATCATCTGGAGCACCAGGGGCGTACCTCTGATGATCCAGATGAGCGTTTTGCACAGCCACTTTAAGGGACGGAACTTGCTCATGGAGCCAAAGCTGATGATCAGCCCCAGAGGCAGAGCGGCAACCAGCGTGATGCAAAAGAGCTTTAAGGTGGACTCAAAGCCCTCCAGCAGTTGCTGTGTAACTTGCCAGAACATGATATTCCCTCTCGTGTATGTTGTAATTTATTTGTTGTCTGCGTCCTTGATGAGCACGATCTGGTACTTCTTGGCCAGCTTGTCCAGGGTGCCGTCCTTCATCATACCGGCCATCAGCTCATTGGTCTTGGCGGTCATGTCGGAGCCTTTGCGGAAAGCAATGCCGTACTCCTCAGCCTCCAGCTTGATGCTGTAAGTCAGGTTCTTGTTGCCGGTGCCCTCGCCGGTCATGGCGTTGGCCATGGTCAGATCAATGATGCAGGCGTCTGCAGAACCGGAGGTTACCTCGGTCAGAGCCAGTGCCTGGCTGTCGGATACCACGGTGTTGGTGAGACCGGCGGCCTGGGCAGCCTTTTCACCGGCGGAACCGCCCTCTATGGCAATGGACTTCAAGTTCTTCAAATCATCGGTGGTCTTGTATTTACCCACTTCGGACTGCTTCATTACGACCACCTGCGCGTTCTCTGCATAGGCGTTGGTAATGCTGGCGGCCTTTTTGCCCTCGTCGGTAATGGTCATACCGTTCCACAGGCAGTCCACTGCACCGGAGGACAGCTCGTTATATTTGTTGTTCCAGTTAATCTCTACGAATTCAACCTTCACGCCCAGCTTCTCGCCCAGCGCCTGAGCAAACTCGGTGTCAAAGCCGGTCCACTCGCCCTTCTTGTCCTTGTAGTTCATGGGCTCGTACTCGGTGATGCCCACTTTCAGCACACCGGCAGCCTGGATCTTGGCCAGATCGGACTGGGCGGTGGTGTCTTCCTTTTTGTTGTTCTCTTTGTTGCCGGAGCAGGCGGCGAAGCCGGCCACAATGCCGCACACCAGTACCAGGCTCAGCACCAGAGAAAGCACTTTTTTCATCTTGCGCATACGATTTTCTCCTTATAACCTCTAATGATTTTGCAAAGGACGCAATTTTGCGTAGTAGCAAGGTAGCGATTTACCACGCTAAATTCCTTTGCCGATGTGCGCATTATACCACGATTTATGACAAATGTAAATAGGAAATCCGAACAGAGTGTGAAATTTCTGCCGTTTTTGTTGCCAAAGTCCCGTTGGGGTGGTAAAATAGACCGCAAAGGAGATGTTCGTATGAACTGGAGTTTTCACCTGCCGGTGGAGCTGGTTTTCGGCAGCGGTACCCGGCATGAAATCAAGTCGTATATAGAGAAGATCGGCGGCACGCGTGGCGTGCTGGTGTGCGGCAAGAGCTTTTTGCGAAATGGCACCGCAGACGCCTTTTTGCAGGCGGCGGATGGCGCTTTAGTGTCCGTATTCAGCGATATTCGCCCCAATCCCACTACGGGGAATGTAAATGCCTGCGCGGCAGAAATGCGGCGGGTCGAGGCGGATTTTGCGGTGGCACTGGGCGGCGGCTCGCCCATGGATTGTTGCAAGGCGGCCTGCGCCATTGCCCGGGGGACGGACAATATTGAACCGTACCATAACGGCGACAAGCCGGTGACGGCAGAGGAGGCCATTCCCATGATCGCCTTTGCTACCACCGCCGGTACAGCCTCCGAGGTGACCAATATCAGCGTGCTGACCAATGTGGAAGCCGGGGTGAAAAAACCCATGAACCACCCGGCCATGTACCCCAAGATTGCTGTGGTGGATCCGGAGTTGACCTTAACGGTGCCGCCCCAGGTGACCGCCTCCACCGGACTGGATGTGCTGTGCCACGCGGTGGAGAGTTACTGGAGCGTGAACCACCAGCCGGTATGTGCTGCCTGCTCCGTGCATGCGGCGCGACTGGTGTTTGACTGGCTGGAAAAGGCCTACCGGGACGGTACCGACCTGGAGGCTCGGGAGAAGATGGCGGAGGCGTCTATTGTGGCCGGCGTGGCCTTTAGTCAACCCCGCACCACCGGCTCCCACGCCTGCTCCTTCCCGCTGACCAATTTGTACGGTATGCCCCACGGCGAAGCCTGCGCCTTTACCCTGGATTACTTTATCCGCTTTAACGCGGAGCACGCAGACGGGGACGGCCGGATTACCGCCCTTGCCCGGGACTGCGGGTTTGACAGCCCGGCAGCCATGGCGGACGCGGTGCACGCTATGAAAAACAGAATGGGCATGCGCACCAATTTGTGCGAGCTGGGGGTAGAGAGCGATGCGGAGATCCGCGCCCTGGCCCACCAGAGTATGTCCATGCTGATGACCTTAAACCCGGTGCCTTTGACAGAAGAGGATATTTACCAAATGTTCTGCGCCTTAAAGTAACAGGCATTGACAAACGGCGACGAAACTCTATAATAAAAGAACAGAAACAGAAAGGAATTTTAGCGTTATGGTTTATGGCGTTGTATTGGCCGGCGGCGTCGGCTCCCGAATGGGCGGGGACAAGCCCAAGCAGTATTTAACGGTAAAGGACAAGCCCATTATCATTTATACCATTGAGAAGTTTATCTCCGTGCCCCAACTGGAGAAGATTTTGGTGCTGTGCCCCTCCAAGTGGGTGGAGCACACCAAGAATTTGATTGCCAAGCACATTGCTCCCGCAGCGGACCGTGTGGCGGTGATCGAGGGCGGTTCTACCCGAAACGAGACGATTATGAATGCTATTCGCTACATTGAGAACGAGGGCAATTTGAATGACGATACCATTATCGTCACCCACGACAGCGTGCGCCCCTTTGTGACCTATCGGATCATTGAGGAGAACATTGCGGCGGCGGAGCAGTTCGGCGCCTGCGACACGGTGATCCCTGCCACGGACACCATTGTGGAGAGCCGGGACCACCGGGTGATCTCTGCGATTCCGGATCGATCCGTCATGTATCAGGGCCAGACCCCCCAGTCCTTCCGCGCCACCAAGCTGAAGAAGCTGTACGAGACCCTCACCGAGGAGGAGAAGGAAATTCTCACGGACGCTGCCAAAATTTTCGTTATCAAGGGTGAGCCGGTGGCGCTGGTGCAGGGCGAGACCTACAATATGAAGATCACTTATCCTTACGATCTGCGGGTGGCAAAATCCCTGTTGGAGGACGAGACCCATGATTAACACCGTCTACCGTTTGGTGGCGCCCCGCCGGTTTGAGATCGCTTTTGAGGATATTGATCTGTTTGGCGACCATGCCATTGTGCGCCCCACCAATCTTTCCATCTGCAACGCAGATATGCGTTATTATCTGGGCACCCGGGATGCCAAGGTGCTGGCCGAGAAGCTGCCCATGGCTCTGATCCATGAGGGCGTGGGTGTAGTTATGCGAGACCCCAGCGGCAAATTCGCTCCCGGCGATCGGGTGGTGATGGTGCCCAATTGCCCCACGGAGACCGATGATTATATCGGCGAGAATTATTTGCGCTCCTCCAAGTTCTGCGGCTCGTCTATGGACGGCTTTTTGCAGGAGTATGTGGAGATTTCGCCTCGGCGGCTGGTGAAGCTGCCCTGGGACATCAATATGAATGTGGCGGCGTTTACGGAGATCGTGTCCGTAGCGGTGCACGCCATTTCTCGGTTTGACAAGATCGCCCATGCCCGGCGGGATACCATCGGCGTTTGGGGCGACGGCAATTTGGCGTATATTGTCTCCCTGTTTTTGAAAAAGACTTTCCCGGACAGCAAGGTGTATGTGTTTGGCCTGAATGACGATAAGCTGGCGGACTTTACCTTTGCCGACGGGGCGTATAAGACCACGGAGGTGCCGGAGGGCTTTACCATGGACCACGCCTTTGAGTGTGTAGGCGGCAACGGCTCTCCCATTGCCATTGAGCAGATCATCGGGCTGATCAAGCCGGAGGCCACCCTTTCCATTTTGGGTGTCAGCGAGTACCCGGTGCCCATCAATACCCGCATGATTTTGGAAAAGGGGCTGCGTGTGTTCGGCTCCTCCCGCAGCGGCGTGGCGGATTTTGAAAAGACGGTGCAGATGTACCAGCAGTACCCGGAGATCATTGATTACTTGGGCAACCTGATCAGCTCCGTCAATGTGGTGCGCACCACCACGGACATTAAGCAGGCGTTTGAGAAGGACACGCAAAAGGCCTTTGGCAAAACCATTATGGTTTGGCAGGAATAAAAAATTTAGGCGGCGCAAATGATGCGCCGCCTTTTGTATTTTCTGCACATTTCGTCTCTGCTGTGCAGGACAACTGTTTGCTCGCTTGCCATAGGGGGATTCTTCTTTGTCTCTTTCTTGCGGATATTTTAGCATTTTTGCCGGGTATCGTCAAGCTGCGGCTTTCGTATATACAGATAGGTATAAAAAGGACTTTGGCCGTTTGGTCAAAGTCCTTTGCTTTTGTATATTGCTTTCGATGATCGATTTTAAGCCTCTGCGGCCGCCGATTCGCTTTCAAAAATGGTCTCCCAGTGGGTTTTGACTGAGGACACCAGGTCTTTGACCTTGGCGCCCAGCTTCTTTTCTTTCATAATATCCCCCTTCAATACCGGCAATGCTTTATGCGAATTGCACAGATTTATTACAGTATACCATAGACTTTTGGGCAAAGCAACCAATGCTTTGTCGTGGCTTTTGTGTATGTTGAATTATTAAGAAGTGGTAAAGTTCCTTGACAAACGGAAGCGACTGTCATACAATGAAAATGTAAATCAAAGAAAGTATTTTACAGTGACTCGTATACACAATAAATTTGCGAAATGAGAATTGTCAACTATTTTGTGGTTGAAATCGGCAAAGAGAGGAGGGATAAGAATACATCACTTTGGTATATAGAAAATGGACTGTTCATCAAAAAGAAGGAGATTGTTTTATGAAAAGAGAAAGAGTAAGGCGGTGCATTTGCTGCTCCATTGCGCGTAAGCGCCGACCTTGTTTATAAGGTGGAATCAAAATGAGTACATTTAAGCTTATGTCCCGGTTGTGGAGCCGGAACAAGTTTTATAAAAATTTAATCCTGGCCGTTATCGCGCTGTACAGTGGTTTTCTGCTATACGCTACGATTGCTTCTATCCGTCAAGAAGCGCCGGCCGATACTTTAACCTATGCATTTGACACATTGTTCCCCATGTATCTGATGGTGATTTTTTTTCTTTTCTTCTCTTACGAGTGCTTTGTGAAGATCAATCGATATAAAGAGACTTTTTCCACTTGCAAGCAGGGGATCGGCGGGGTTTATCGTGCCCAGTTGCTGCTGCTTTTCAGCCTGATCGGTGTTTTAACGGCGGTGGTGTGCCTGCTTATCGTGGTTTATGCCTGCGTGGCGCACCAGGTTGCCTTGCTGCCCCATGTGCTGTCTCGGGTGATCTGTTATCAGGTGCTGTGTCCGGCGGCAGCGGTGTTTATCGGTCTGTTGCTGTCCGGTGTTCGGCAGCGGTATATTGTGTATCCGCTGATGGTGATTTTTGGCCTATCGGAGACCGAGTGGCTCCAATCCACCACCACGCATGTGATGGAATCTACCGGGAAAAATTATGCCAAGCTGATGCAAATTTTCTCCTTGATCCCCAATTCTATGCAGTATGAGCCGAATGACCAAATCGGGATCCCCTGGGATTTGAACAAAATCGCTCAACTGCTGTTTTTCATCGCCCTCTCCGCTACGGTGGTGGGTCTTATTTGTGCCCGCACCAAGGCCAAACGGTGGTGGACCGGCGGGCTGGGGCTGCTGCTGTCAGCTGTGCTGTTGACCGGGTATTTTATACCGGTATCTGTTCCGGTAATGGATTTGAGCGCTGCCAGCGAAACGGCAGACACGACATATTATGGTATGAATTATAAGGATTGCCAAAAGGACGAGGCCGCCGATTTCCGGGTAAAAAAATATCAGCTGGACTTTTCCGTGGGGCTGAATTTGACCGGCCGTGCCAAGGTGTATGTGGACCGATCGGAGCTGAAAAGCTACCGCTTTACCCTGTACCATGGGTATAAGGTGAAGCAGGTGACGGACCAAACCGGCGTGGCGCTGGACTTCCGCCGGGAATATGACTATGTAACGGTGACCCGGGGCGGGGCGGCTGTGGAATATCTGTGCCTGGAATATACCGGCAAATCACCCAAGTATTACAGCAGTTACGCCGGGGTCTGCCTGCCCGCCAACTTTGCCTATTATCCCATTCCCGGGTATCGAGAGCTGTTTTCGGACAATTTTTATGGCTTTATTGATTGTTCGCTGCCCTATGATACCGCCTTTGATGTGCGTTGCAGCGGGCGAAAGCAGATGTATTGCAACTTGGCTGCCCGGGGAGACAATCACTTTGCCGGTAACGCCCGTTCCATTACCCTGCTCAGCGGGTATTACGATACCTTAAAGCTGAACGATACCTTGGTGGTCTATCCTAAGTATGCGGACGGAGAAATCCGGGCAAGGATTAAAAAAAATATGGGCACTTTTACCAAGGAGCATCGGGATATTCGTACCATTTTTATCATGGGCGCGGACAATTTGACCCCGTATGAGCACTTGCGGTCCTATGACGGCTATGTGGTGACGAATTCTATGATTGACATGGAACAGTCGTACTTTGAGTCCCAAATCGACATCAGCAAGATGGACTTCTACAAGACATTTGTTTATTACTATAATGAAAAAGTGGACCGGGAGGAGCTGGAACAGCTAAAGCAGAGCGAGGACCCGGAGGAATACCCCATGGTGCAGATCATTCTAAAGCTGTCTGCCTCCAAAAACCGGGAGGCTGCCGCCGCAGAGACGGAGCAGTATTTGACCAACAGCAAAGACACCCGGGCGCCCATGACCTTTTTGCAGGAGTTAGGAGAGAAATATGCTAAAGCTTGACGGTGTACATAAAAAATTCAAATCCGCCTTGGTGGCGGAGCAGATCAGCGTAGACCTGGAGCCGTGCACCTACGGCCTGCTGGGTCGCAACGGCAGCGGCAAAACCACCCTGCTGCGCTGCATTACCCGGGTGGAAAAGGTAAACGGCGGTCGCATTGTTTACACGGACGGGGACGGCCGGGAGGTGAAGGATTATTTGGACCATATCGGCTACCTGCCCCAGAACTTTGATGTGTTCCCGGAGCTGACCGCCTATGAGGTGCTGCAATTCTTTGCCAACTTAAAGGGCTACAAGATCACGGAGGAGGAGATCGACCACTTGCTGGAGATCCTGAACCTGTCGCCCCAGCGGGATATGACGGTCAAGACCCTGTCCGGCGGTATGAAGCGGCGGCTGGGCATTGCCCAGGCGCTGATCGGCGACCCGGATGTGCTGCTGCTGGACGAACCTACGGCGGGACTGGACCCGGAGGAACGGCTGAACTTTAAGAATGTGATCCGCCGGATCAAGGGGGATCGGTGCGTGGTGCTGTCCACCCATATCATCACGGATATTGAGTCTCTGTGTGACCGCATTTTGGTGCTGTGCGACGGCCGGATCACCGCCTTTGACTCCTGCGGTGCGCTGGCAGATGTGGCCCGGGGCAAGGTGTATGCGGTGGAGAGCACGGCCGATCTTGCCACGCCGTTCCACTCCATGGGGCCGGTGACGGTGGACGGCAAAGCGTATGAAAAGATCATCAGCAAGGCGCCCCTGGACGCGCCGGCGCTGGAGCCTACGGTAGAGGACGGATATATATGCTTTATCGAAAAATTAAGCTGAGCACCTTTGGCCTGTACTTAAAGGCGGTCAGCAAGCTGTGGCTGGTGCCGCTGCTGACCGTCAATGTGCTGGTGCCGGTGATCTCCGCCGTGCTGTATAAGAATGGCGGCGCGGGGGCAGAGTCGGATATTGTTACGGTGATGTACTTTCTGCTGCCCATCAGCACCGTATGGACCAGCATTTTTGTGTCGGAATTTTTCTTCTCCGATCGCACAAGGGATGTGCTGTTCTTTTACAGCCGCAAAAAGCGCTTTGCCGTGTCGCAGCTGTTCTTTCTGCTGCCCTTGGCCAATGTGGCGGCGGTGACGCTGCTGCACTTTCGCTGCCTGAGCTACTCGGTGAGTATGGCTGTTAATCTGCTGTGCATCGGCGTGCTGTTTTACGGCATTGCCATGCTGATCCTGCGGCTGTCCGGCTCCGCCACCATGGCGGTTTTGGCGCTGCTGTTGTATGAGCTGCTCAACGAGTTTGCTATGTCGGACGCCTTTGTGTTTTACAAGGTGTACGGCTCGCTGACGGTGGAGATCTTTTGCGTGCGCTATGTGCCGCTGCTGGTGATCGCCCTGGTGTGTATCCTTTTGGCCTTTACCGCCAACGGCCACAGCAGGCGCACCGCCGATTAAAGTCAAAATCAAAAAGAACCGCAGTGCGTGTGCATTGCGGTTTTTTCTGTCTTGACAAAGTGTTGAAATACTGTTATCATCTATACATAGAATATCTATGTAATAACGGAAAGGAGACGGCTATGAAGATCAGCAAGGAACTGTCCACCGGCACGCTGCCTATGCTGGTGCTCTCTGTACTGGGGAGCGAGGATTTGTACGGTTACCGGATCATCAAGATCCTGGAGGCCCGCAGCGACAATGCCTTTTCGCTGAAAGAGGGCACTTTGTACCCCATTTTGCACGCGCTGGAGCAGGAGGGCTGCCTGGAGAGCTACTGGGACGCGTCCACCGGACGCAAGAAAAAATACTACCATATTACAAAGAAAGGGCGCAAGCTGCTGGAGAGCAAAAAGGCGGAGTTCTCCGCTTTCTCCGACACGGTACAGAAAGTATTGTCATTTGCATAAAGGGTAACGGAAAAGAAAATGAAGAGAGAAGATTATGTCAAAAAGGCCACGGCACGGATCTTTGACGACCGCCAAAAGCGGGCGGTCTCCGCAGAGCTGGAGGATCACATTGCCCATCGTACGGCGGCACTGGAGGAGATCGGCTATGACCCGGAACGGGCAGAAGCGCAGGGCGTAGAGGCCATGGGCGACCCGGCAGAGATCTGCGACCAGCTGGGCGCGCTGCACAATCGGTTTTATACCCCGGTGTGGGACATTGTGTTGCTGCTGCTGTGGGGCGGACTGCTGGCCGGGGCGTATTTTGCCCTGCGGCAGTATGTGTTCGGCGATGTGGGGCTGACGGCTCTGCTAAACGCCGGAGCCTGCTTGGTGCCCGGCTGCGCCTGCCTGTACGGGGTGTGGTGCCTGCACCGGAACCACCCGGTAACGGCGGTGCTGTATGCCCTTGGGCTGGGCGGCAGTGGGGTGTATCTGTATTTTTTGCTGCAAAAACTCAGCGCCACCATGGGCGGCCGCTTTGCCAACTGGCAGGCGTTCCTGTTTCATCAAGAGATCTTAAAGCACCAGGGCTTGTATGCCAACGACCGAGCAGTGGCCGGTGGGATTGCCGGTCTGCTGGCGCCTGGTGTGCTGCTGCTCTTGGCGGCAGTGATCTATATGCTGAAAAAGGCGGCGCTGGCCAACAGCCGTCTGGACAATTGCTTGGCCCATGTCTTTGGCCGGGTGGGCGCAGTGCTGGGCATTCTGTGCCTGGCGGCCACCATCGCCCTTGGAGTCAAGGCACCGGCGGATGTGCGCGCCTTTGCCGGGGAGTACAAGGCGGTGTATGCCTATTTGCTCCAGGTGACCCAGGGCGCTAAGGATATGGATGCCCTGTGTGCGGAGATTGAGGACAGCCCTTACGCCTTTGAGATTGAGCGCACCGACGACGGGGAGCTGCTATCCGCAACCTATCAGCACAATTATGTGTTGGCTCAGGTGGAGCCGCAGGAAATTCAAAGTCGGGCAGAGCTGGAGGCGGAGTACCAAAAGGAGATCGCCAAGTTCCAAGACTCGCTGGAGAAGCTGGGCAGCGACCCGGAGATGGCCGAGGAGATTAGCCGCACCTATGCCCAATCCACCCGGGAGCAAGCGTACCGCTCCCAGGTCAGCGGCATTGTGCGCTTGGGACTGAACAGCGACTTGGTGGGCACGGATCTGGACAAGCGCAGCGCCCGCTTTTTAACGGTAGATACGGCCGGACGGCAGGCACTGTTTGACCGCAAGATGGCCGGCAAAAAGGACCGGGTGGTGCTGGAGCAGCTGTCCGGCGTGGTACCGTATAAATGGAAGGTGGAATACACCTTGCAGCGGCTGGGCAACTGTCGCTATGACTGGACTTACCTGGTGGGCAGCGACAAGTACAGATGCGAGGCGGCGTTCTCTGCCAAGCGGCAGGATACCGCTACCGCTGCGGCTATGGAACAACTGGACCGGGTAGCAGCCACGGTGGAGAAGAACCCCAAGTTGCGTCGTGCCGACCTGGCCCGCAAGATTGGAGCCAAATTGCAGGCGCCCCAGGTGTCCGAGGACCGGTATACAGCCCAATACGATAGTCTGGGCAGCCGCTTTGACCAGCTGAAAGAATGGGCGCACCAGCGGTATGAGCTGAGCTTTCAGTATCAGTTCGGGGACTATTATTTTTGCTTGGCCGGTAAGCCGTACAGCACAGTGACGCTGTACGATAAGGATGGCTGTCTGCTGAGCAGTCGGTTCCTGGTTAGCGGCGACTTTAGCGGCACCCACGGCAATTTGCGGCGGCCGCTGTTGGACCGGGGCTATTATGATCGCCAGGGCAATTTCTATCCCCAGCCGCATTTTGTGCCTGCCTACACCCGGGACGGCAAGGCGTACCTGTATTATTATTGGAAGTCGCCGGATGGAGACGCCACCAAGAATGTGCAGTATCTGTACGCTATGGACGACCCGGCTGCCCGGTTAGAGCCGACCGGTGCCTATATTGACAGCGACGGCTATCTGGTCACCGGGGTGCAAGTGAAAAAGAAACAAAAGGACGGCAGCGTGGTCGGCAGTGACGGCAAAACTTATTACCCATACCTGCGCACCGGCTGGACTGCCCAGGGCAAGCCACGCATGGCGCACCAGCCGTCAGAGCTGGAAGAAATGCTCCAGGACCTGGACACCGCCCAGAATACAGAGTAAAACTCGGATAAAAGGAAAAAGAACCGCAGTGTGTTTGCATTGCGGTTCTTGCTTTTTGGGGCTTGCAATTTGGGGTGGTGTATGGTAAAATACGCCATACAACGGAACATGGGTATGATTGGAAACGCACCTTCTTTTGGAGGATAACGAACAACACCAAAGCGGCTGGGCAGCCGTACGCCGGTGTTGTTTTTATTTTTTTTCTTTAGGAAGGAGCATTTTTTATGCCACAGACCAAATTTCAAGATTTTATTTACACAGTAATCATGGTGCCGGTGATGGTATATGCCATGGTGTGCTACAACATTGCCCTGGATCGGGGCGCCTTGAGCAACTTTGTCCTTCGTGCCGCTTTGTCAGAGTTGCCGCTGATGTGCCTGATCGCCTTTGTGCTGGAGTTTTTCCTGATTGGGCGGGTGGCACAAAAGCTGGCATTTCGACTGGTGCGCCCGGAGCGGGACGCGCCGGTGCTGATCACCACCACCATCTCTGCCGTGATCGTGTGCCTGATGTGCCCGCTTATGAGCCTGGCGGCCTCTTTACTGTTTCATTTCAGCAGCTGGAGCGAGGCCTTTGCCCGTTGGGTGCAGATCTGGTTTTGCAATTTTCCCATGGCGCTGCTGTACCAGCTATTTTTTGCCGGGCCGCTGGTGCGCTTCATTTTCCGCCTACTGTTCAAAAAGCAGTTGGCGCGGCAGAACCAAAAGGCAGAATAAAAAAGAACCGCAGTGCGTGTGCATTGCGGTTCTCTTGTTTTTACGGTTTATTTTTTTGCCTTGGCGGCGGGCTTTTTGTTTTCTTTGGTGCGCAGCATGATCATAAAGATCATGCCTACAATGCCGCCCACGACGTTCATCATCATATCCGTCATGGTATCGACCAAGCCAATATAGCCGTACTCGCCGTGGTACTTGGCCAGGTCAAACATGGCGGTCTCCGGCCCGGCTTTTGCCAGTTGCAGGTTGGTGCCGTGGAGGGTGTCCATCAGAAATTCGTAAAACTCCCACCCGGCGGCGATGGTCACGGCAAACATCAGGCCGAATATTGCGGCCAGAGTCACGGCGCAGGGGCCTTTTTTGCGCTGAATGATCCGGGCAAAGTCAAAGCCAAAGGCGGCGCACACGAAGCCGGACAGCAGGTGCATAAAATCGTCAAAATGCGCCAGCTTGTCAAACAGCTCCAGGTAGGAGCCAAACACAATGCCGATAAAAATAATGATATTCAGCAGAGTTTGGGACAGGGGCGGCACTTCTTCAATAAACGAGCCGTTGCCGAAGATCTGGAACAGATCCCACAAATGGGTGAAAATAAAGCAAAATATGCTCTCAAACCCCATTACCGTATCGCCGTGGATAAAGGAATATCCGGCGCAGATGAGCATAGCCAAGCGCACCAGCAGCCAAAAGGCCAGTTGCACCTTGGGAATTTTGGAGATCGGGTCTTTTTTGATTTGATAGGCCATAATTGTCGTCCTTTTTTGTAATATCGCTCTTTATCATACCATAGATGCGCCAAAAGTCAAACCCGGGTTTATAAATTAAGTATAAAATCTTTGGGCCTTTTGTTGAGCCGGGGCGAGGGGTCTGCTATAATAGATGAACAGTAAGATGAAAAGGAGCATTTTCATGATCGAATATACCACCAAGTATGATGTGCGCAAGACCATGTATCAGAAGTTCGCGGAATCTGTGGCCAAGCGCGGCGATAAACCCTGCTTTTATTATTATAACAACACCCTGACCTGGAACCAGGTGGCGGATCTGGTAGACGCCTGCGCCGCCGGTATGCTGGCAAACGGTGTGCGCAAGGGCGACCGGGTGATCATCTGCGCCCCCAATATGCCCCAGTGCATTGCCGCCATTTATGCGGTGAATAAGATCGGCGCCGTGGCCTCCATGCTGCACCCGCTGTCTGTGGCCAGCGAGGCCAAGTATGCGGTAGATCTGGTAGATGCCAAGTTCGCTTTTTGCTTTGATGTGTCAGAGAAGGCCTTTGCCGGTATGAACCTGACTTTGGTGAAGTGCAAAACCGCTTCTTACTTCCCCAAGACCCCTTATGGCTGGATCGCTAACGCCATGTATAAGAAGAAGATCAAGGGCAAGACCGCACCGGCTGTGGGAGTGACCCGCTTCTATGAGTGGTCGGACTTCTTAAAGCAGGGCCGGGCGTATATTGCCAAGAACGGCAACCCGGAACCGGCCACCGATCCCCAGGCCACCGCTGCCATTATGATGACCGGCGGCACGACCGGCAATCCCAAGGGCGTAATGCTCTCCAGCGAGGCCATCAACAACCTGTCCTATGAACTGGTGGATGTGGTGGAGGACACCATTAAGATCGACCTGGACCCGGACCACGATGCCATGCTGACTGCGCTGCCGGTGTTCCACGGCTTTGGTTTTGCCCTTTGTATGCATGTGTCCATGTGTGTGGGTATGCCCCAGTCTCTGTGGCCCCAGTTTGACGCTAAAATGTGCTCAGATGCCATTCGCAAGTACCATATCAATTATGTTTTCGGCGTGCCGGACTTCTTTGAGAAGGTGTACAAGGCCGGCTACCTGAAGGGTGTGGATATGAGTACCATGAAGCTCATCGGCTCCGGCGGCGATGTGGTGCCTTACTCCTTAACGGAGAAGATGGACCGCCTGCTTCACGAGAATGGCTCCAAGTTCCACTTTGTGTCCGGCTACGGCCTGACCGAGTGCGTCACCGTGTGCAGCTTTACGGATCCCCGCCGCGAGGCGCCCCAGGGCTGTATCGGCGTGCCTACCTACAATATTGAAGTGATGACCGTAAAGCCCGGCACCACAGAGGAAGTAAAGGGCGAGGACGGCGAGCTGTGCGTTTACGGCCCCACCTTAATGCAGGGCTATTACCACGACCCGGAGGAGACCGCAAAAGTGCTGGTGGAGCACCCGGACGGCAAGGTTTGGCTGCACACCGGCGATATGTGCTTCATTGACGAAAAGGGCGATATTTACTACCGCCAGCGGCTGAAGCGGGTGTATAAGATCAGCGGCTACCTGGTGTATCCCTCCTTTATTGAGGAGAGCTACCGGGCCATGGCTGAGATCTATGACTGCTGTGTCATCGGCACCGGCGAGGAGGGCAAGACCCAGCTGAAGATGTTTGTGGTGCGCAACAAGAATTATGCCCACGACGATGAGGCCGCCCTGACAGAGAAGATCCACGAGTTCGGCGTGCAGAACCTGTCCAAATGGTCCGTGCCCCGGGAGATTGAGTACATTGACGCTTTGCCCCGTACCAAGATCGGTAAGGTAGACTTCAAAGTGCTGAAATAAAATCAAATCGATAAAAAGGACACCCGAGTGGGTGTCCTTTTTTGGTGCCTTGCGGCTTATTTGCTGAGTTTGACGGTGGTGGTCACCTTGGTGTCGTCAAAGGACAGGCGCCGGCGCGCCGCCAAGGGTAAAGCGGCAAAACAAAAGCGCACACCGGTCGGCGTGCGCTTTCGCTGTGCCCTATGGCACGGAGGTATATGAGAAAGGGGAGGATGAATGCAAAGTGGAAGGCGGAAAACAGAAAACAATGAGATATTGTTAAGGGTTTGGTGGGAAAAGAAAAATGAAAAGAAAAGAAGGGGCGTTTCCCGCCTTTCGAGTATTAGTATAACGGCAAAAAGTGAGCGGAATATAGAAATAAAATGAAGAATTTGCGAATTCGGTTAACACTTTTCGGATAAAATATGACCATTTTGTTTCTTTTGCAAGAAATTGTCAAAACCGGTCGAAAGGGCGTAAATGTCCGGTAAATCCGCCCATTTGGTTGGTTACACGGCAGATTGTGCGGTTATTGTCCCATAAAATGTAAACAAAATGTAAACAAACGCAAAACAGTATTTCCTTTTCGATAGTATAATGTTATTCTGTACTTGCTCGGAGTGATCCGGGTTTCGGCGGAAGACGGTGTATCCGGAGGCTAGGTACTCTTCTCTTTCTTTTTTCATTTCTTTTTAATTTTTTCTTTGATTTTTCACTTACTTAGGCCGTTTTTAAAAAGACTCCAATCCTCCGAATTTTTGAATGCAAAACCACAGGCAGTTACCTGTGGTTTTTCTTTTTTCGGATAGCAGTATAAAGGAACAGACGCACCCGTCGGGTGCGCCTGTTTTTGTTTGACCGGATTGCCTCTCTTGCAAAGGGGGACTGAACGGTTAATTCTGCGTTTTCTGTTTCTTCTCCAGCTTGGTCTTTACCACTTGCAGTAGAACAATCAGCGCCAGACCGATCAAGAAGAAGACAATGCTGAAATTGTCTTTATTGAGGATCGCATTGGCTTTATCCACCGTTACCGGACCGCTGACAATGGCGTACAGAGAGCCGATGAGCATGCCTAAAATCAGCATCACCATTTGACCGCGATACTTTTCCAAACTCTTTTGGATTCCCTTAACGGATATCAGCGCACCGCAGATAACACCCACGCCAAAGACGATGATCATGGGCAGCACCCCAAAGTGCAGATGCAACAGCTCTTTGACCCCACTAATCACCGGCAGATACACGCCGAAGATCAGCAGAACAGTGGAGCCGGAAATGCCGGGCAGGAACATGGCGGTAATGGCAACCGCGCCGGCCAGGAACAAATACAGCGCCGTGGGTACGGAGAAGTGGGTCAGATCCACATCCACCACCTGAACCTTGGAATTCATATAAGTCAGCGCCGCCACAATGGCAATGCCAAGGATAACAAAGGGCGTGTATTGCCACTTCTTTTGGATACAGGCGTACTCTTCCTTTGCAATGATAAAGATAGAGGGGAAAATGAAGCCCAGGAACAGGGACGACACGGCATAAATATTGGTCTCAAAGAATTTGGTGAGAACCAATACCGCCAAAATCATACCCACAGCCCAGCCCAGCAGCAGTTTAATGAGATAGATCAGGCCTTCTTTTTTCTCTTCCTTCTTGCCATAGAATACCTGGTTAATAGAGCCGATGAACTTGTCATAAAATCCCAGAATCAGCGCAATGGTGCCACCGGACACGCCGGGCACGCTATCCGCCAGCGCCATACAAAAGCCGTTGATCATTGTTCGGATCATAAATTGTCCTCCTGATTTGTAATATCCTCCATACTATATCACATTTTGGCGGCATTGTATGCACTTTTTTGTAAAATTTAACCGGGAATTAACAAAGAAACAAAAAGAACGGACCGACAAGTAATCGGTCCGTTGTGTATGCAGTGCATATTTTTATTCTTGCGTTTGGGCAGCGGCACGGGCGGCAGCTTCTTTTTCTGCTCGCCGCTGGGCGCGCTTCTTCTTGGCCTTGTAGCCCAGCAGTTTATCTACCCACTCTTGCGGGGTGGTGCAGGTGCCCAAGGTTACGGTCTTGGCACCGTAAATGCCGTGGAAGTCTGAGCCGCCGGTCATCAGCAAGTCATGCGCCTTGCAAATCTCTGTCAACCGGTGCACATCGTCCTCCGTTGCAGAGGGGTGCCACACCTCAATGCCGTCCAGTCCCAGGTCAATGTATTTCTCAATTTCGTCAAAGTTGTCATAAAACGCCGGATGCGCCAGTACGGCAATACCGCCTGCGCCGTGCACTTCCTCCAGCACTTCCTCAATGGATGGGTACTTGGTGGGAGCCAGCACGTTGGTCTCGCTCTCCCGGCTGAACAGCGCATGGAACAGATCGCCGAAGATCTCATTGGTGTAACCGGCGTCCATCAAGGCGTGCATAATATGCTGCTTGTATAGGTTGGTGGAGCCGGAAGCGTGAGAAATAATAAAATCTGAGGTAATGGGGAAGCGCCCGGCCACCTTGAGCATCATAATCTGCCCGGCCCGTTTGCGGGCGATGGAGGTGCGCTTGCACAGCCCTTCCAGCCGATCCGGCGCGTCTGCCAGATAGCAGAGAATGTGCACCTTTTTGCCGGCCTCATTATCAATGGCGCTGATTTCCACGCCGGGGATCACATTCACCCCATAGCGTTTGCCGATCACTTTGCCGCGTACGGTACCTGCAAGGCAGTCATGGTCAGTAATGGCGATGGTGTCAATGCCGCTTTTTTGGGCAATGACGATTAGATCCTCGATCCCCACAGAACCGTCGCTGAGTTTTGTATGACAATGTAAATCTGCGGCCATAACCATACTCCTTCCAAAGGATAACCGTGAAAATTAGACAAAATTTGTCCTGTTCGTATATTTTACCATTCTAAAGCCGGTGTTGCAAGAGTTTTCTTGTATATTCTACCAAAAAACAGCGGTCTTTTTTTGTCACTTTTGCTCAAAATCATTCAACGCCCGGTACAATCGGCTTACCGGCAAGCCCACCACATTGAAGTAATCGCCCTGAATCTCTTGCACCAGTAGGCTGCCATAGCCCTGTATACCGTAGGCGCCGGCCTTGTCCATGCATTCGCTGGTGGCAATGTAGGCGTCGATCTCCGCCGCCGTCAGGTCAAAGAAGCGCACCCGGGTCTCGCAGGAGAAAGTCAGATGCCGTTCTCCTTGTACCAGGCTCACGCCGGTAAACACGCTGTGCCTCCGCCCGCTTAGGCGAGCGAGCATTTGCCGTGCCTCTGCCTCATCGGCGGGCTTGCCCAGAATCATACCGTCTACGGCAACCACTGTGTCGGCGCCGATAACAATCTGCGCGCCATTGTTCAGAGGCAGCGCCTTGCGCAGGGACAGCTGCTCCACGGCTGCTGCCGGAGCGATACCGGCGGGCAGGCTCTCGTCCACATCGGTACCCTGTACGGTAAAATCCCGGGTAATATGCGCCAGCAGTTCACGCCGCCGGGGCGAATTGGAAGCTAAGATTATCATAACGCACCTCGCTGATACAGTCCTCGGGTGTAGGGGAAATCGGGTTTTTGCCCGGCAGCGAACAGATCCAGCACCTGCTGCACCTGCTGCTGACTTTCAACAGAAAAATAAAAATGTGCATAGGCGGTGCGCATTTCTCGCATACGGTCGCCCATATAAAGCGGTACGCCGTTGAGCAGTTGGGTGCAGCCGTAGGGATTGCACACCACGGGAAAGGTGCAGCCCTTGCGGTCGGTCAGCCGGCCTTGCTTTTGGCAGGCGGCGCAGCCGATGTGCGCCTGTACCGGACAGTTGCGCGTGAGCATTAGGGGCAGATGACCGTACACCAGTGCGCCCACATCGTTGCCGTTTGCCGCCAGGCGGTTTACATCCTCTTGTCGCAGCTCAAAGCTGGCCAGTGGGTGGGGCAGCAGATGCGCGGTGCGGCTGTTAAACACATTTAGTCCAAAGTCGCCGTAAGGCTCCAATCCCGCCGCCCGGGCGATTTGTACCGCGCCCAGGTCCGGGCACAGGGCGTTTTTTACGCCTGCCGCTTTCAGTATTGCCAATTCCTGGCAGATTTTATTCTCTATGCCAAAGACGCCCCGGGGCAGTTCCACGCCGGCGTTGTGTGCCAGCAGGGTGTTTGCCGGTGTGCCCAAGGACAGAAAAATCCGCCGAAAGGGGTGGTTCTCCGGAATTTGCGCCGCGTTTGCAAAGCGGGCGGTGTAGTAGGGCTTGCCTGCCGTGCCGCCGGCGGGCAGAGGCGGTAAAGGCCGACGCTCCACCGGTGCAGGCGGTGCGGCTTCCAAACGGTCTGCAATCTCTCGCCGCAGGGCATTCACGGCCGCTGCCGGTAAAAACAGGCCGTCGTCTATCTTTATGTCTATCTTATTTACATAATAAGGGGTGCCGCCCCATTTGCCCAGCCGTTGCGCCAGGCTTTCCGCCGTTAGGGCAGCGTTGCGGGCAGGCTGGGGCACATCGCCGTCGGCCGTTACCGTGCGACCGTCTTCTAAAGTGGCACGCAGGGTCACCGGTTCCCCGGCGCGGCAGGTGGCTTGCAGGTTCAATCCCAGCAGGGGCTGCTCTTTTTCATACGTGTGCGCCAAATCTCGCAGCACATCCTTGGCCGCGGTCACATCCGCCTTGCTGCGCACGCCGAACATGGCGCTGCCTCGCTGATCGGTAAAATAGCCGTCGGTAAACCCGCTGCGGGAGAATACGCTTTGCAGCTGCGCCTCGTCCGCCGGGTCCAGAACGCCGGCGATAGCGTGCTTTACCGCCGTTACGGCGGCAGCCACATATTCCGGCCGTTTCATACGGCCCTCAATTTTTAAGGACAGCACACCCAGATCACCGATTTTTTTCAAGTGGCGAACCAGGCTTAGATCCTTCAAGCTCAAATCGCAGCTGCCGCTGGCGTCTGCGGAGAAGGGCAGGCGGCAAGGTTGGGCACAAAGGCCCCGGTTGCCGCTGCGGGCGCCCAGTACAGAAGACAGATAGCACTGCCCGCTGACGCACATACAAAGCGCGCCGTGCACAAACAGCTCCAGCTCCATTTGGGTGCTGCGGCGAATCTCCTCGATCTCGGCGGCAGTCATCTCTCTGGGAATGACCGCTCGGCGAAAGCCCATTTTCTCCAGCGCTTGAAACCCGGCAGGCGTGGTAACGCTGCACTGGGTGGAGGCGTGCAGGTGCACACCCGGGTACACAGCTGCCAGTGCGGCAGCCAGTCCCAGATCTTGCACGATAAAAGCGTCTACCCCGGCGTCCAGCGCGTTACCGGCAGCCGCAACGGCACCGGGCAGCTCGCTGTCGCTGACCAGGGTATTTAGAGTCATATAAACTTTTACGCCGCGGGTGTGGCAATACTGTACGGCCGCTTGCAGCTCCTGGGGCGAAAAATTGCCGGCGCCCCGCCGGGCGTTAAAGGTCTGCCCTCCCAGGTAGACCGCATGGGCGCCACAGCGAACACCGGCAATTAACGACTCCATGCTGCCTGCCGGAGCCAAAATCTCAAATTGCATATTTACTTATTCTCTGCAATGCGCTCACGCAGGGAGCTGATCTCCCGGTTGAGCCGCTCAATCTCACGGCGCGCCACATCCACTTCCATCCGGGCGCGGGCGCTGTCCTCCAAATAATCCTTGATCTGGGCACGCAGATTGTCGGAAGAAGCGGTGGATTTTTTGCAGGTGTCTGCCTTGTCCAGCGCAGTGAGCACCGCCGCTTGGGTTACGGAAAGACTGGGGTTCTCATTGATAATGCTGCGCATTTCCTTGTCCAGCTCCTCGGCCAACTCCTCCACATACTCCGGTGCGTCATCGGTGAGCACCGTGTAGGCGGAACCGCCGATCTTTAAGTGTACTCTGTTTTTTGCCATTGCCATCACCATTGCCCTTTCGGCTCTATCTAAAGTTACAGTCGCGGCGCCGCAGCCCCGCAAGGGAACTACGCACCTATCGACAAAATATCCTACTTTTAGTATAGCAAGGAAAGAAAGGCTTGTCAATCCAAATTCCCGCCCGCCGAGCGGAAAATCCTTACAGGTTTCAAAGTGTAACGATTTATTCACAAAAAGCCGTAAAATCGTTCAAAAATAATCTCTATACTGTAAATCGTAAGGCGAGAGCCTTATGGGAAAACTTTTTCCATCTTTTTCTATCATATATCCTCTATAACGGAAAGGGCCGCAGTGTTATGCTGCGGCTCTTTTCGTTTTTTATCGTGTTCTGTATCGTGAGCTGCGGGCTTATTTCTTTTGCCTTTCGGTTTGTTTCTTTGTCTTTGGCGCGTAGTCCTTCATGTCCGGCAACGCACCGCCGGCCACCGCCCAAAAGTACAGGCTGGCCACGCTGCAATAGGGACTGAGCCTGCGACGGTACTTCTCAAACAATTTGCGGTCGATTTTGCGATGATGGTATACCATGCGCATGCCACGATGAATGGCCAGATCGCCGTAGCTAAGTATGTTGGGTCGCTGCATACAAAACAGCAGAATCATTTCCGCTGTCCACACCCCAATGCCGTTTAAGGACGAAAGTGCTTTGATAGCCTCATCATCCGGCATGGACCAAACGGCCTCTATATCAAAGCTGCCGTCCAGCACCTTTTGGGCAAAATCGGTGATGTACTCTGCCTTTTTGTAAGATATGCCCAGCGCCTGTAATCCCTCCACACCGGCGCCCAGCACCGTCTTCGCATGCACGGTGCCCAGTGCGTCGCACATACGCTGCCAAATGGTGGCCTGGGCCGTGGTGGAGATTTGCTGGCCGATGATGTGGTGCACCACTGCGGAGAACAGGTCCGTGTCCACCGTGCGGTGCACCGGGCCTATGCGGTCGATCACCTCTGCCAGGCGCTTGTCCTTTTGACGCAGAAAATCAAGTTCTTTTTCGCCGTAAGTAAAATACATGGTTTTTCTCCGATCACGTTTGATTTTTGTCTGTGCTTGTATAAGTTCTTTCTTTTTTGCATCGCATCTTTTCCAATTTTTTACTTTTCCTTGCCTTGAACTGATTTTTAGCAAGATATAATGAGGGCAGAAAGCAGAAAGGAAGTGACTCTATGCTCTGTTCTTTATGGACCCGGGGGTGTTCTGTGTTGCTGATCGGCGTTCTTTTATTGGGAAATGGGCTGCCTTGGCAGCGCGCGGCAGATGATCCGTATGCTTTTGTGCCGGAGCCGGAGAGCACGGTACAGATTGCCTGCGTGGGCAACAGCGATTTGTATTCCGGCTTTGTGCCGCCCGTACTGTGGGGAAATCAAGGGTATAGCGCCACTGTGTACGCCTCTGCCCGTCAGTCGCTGACCAAATCTTACGCCCTGCTGGAGCGTGTGTTTGCCACCCAGTCTCCGGAGCTGGTGGTGCTGGAAACGGATATGCTCTATGACCACAATCCGCAGGAAAGAGAAATGCCCCGGGTGCTGGCCCGTCAAACGAGGGCGAAGCACCTGGGACAGGATATGCGCAATTTAGCCTCTGTGTTTCGGCAGACCGGTGCACAAGTGACGCCCGGCGATTTTCCCTCTATTCGTCGCACCCACGGCTACCGCTACAGTACCAAGGTTACCCGGCTGGCAATGCCGGACTATATGGCAGACACCGGGGAACGGGAGCAGATCCGTGCGGAAAACCGAAAAACAGCGGATCGGATTTTGCAGCTTTGCCGGGAAAACGGCGCACAGTTGTTGCTGGTGGAGCTGCCCACCGTAACTTCCTGGAATGCAGCCCGCCATCGAGGTGTGGCGGAATTTGCAGCCGCTCGAGAATTGGAATTTCTGGATTTGAACCTGCTGTACGATCAAATGGGATTGGACGGCGCCGTCGCTTTTCGGGACGCAGGCAATCACCTGAATGTAACCGGTGCTACCGCCGTTACCGCCTACCTGGGGCGGTATATTGCCCGCCAGTACCGTCTGCCGGATCTGCGCGGCAATTCCCGCTATGCCAACCGTCAAGAGGAATGGGTATGCTACCGCCGGTTTGTAAACGGAAATGTATAAAACAGCGGAGCGATGGAGGTATGGAACCGTATAATCGCTTTTTGCCAAAAAAGGCGGGAGCAGTCCCTTGTGATCAATGGTATTTGGCTTTACAATCGAATGTTGGTGTAGACCCCGTAGTGGTCGGACACATAGCCGCCGCTCAGGTCGTTTAAGACGGTATAATCGCTGCCGGTGCCCAGTGTGGTGTTCTCTTTCTGTACTGTATTATATCATAATTGTAACACGGATTTATAAAAGAAATGTGAACAAAAAGCAAAGCGCAAGGAAGGATATGTCTTGCGCTTGATTTACGATTATGGGCTTCGTCTTTTCTTTACCTTGCAGTACAGTTCTTTGGCATACATTGGACGATAACTTAATCGGTGTGTCGGTTGGCTCCCGCATTTTTTCAGCCGCTGGTTGTCCATACTTGCTTGATGCAAAATCGCCTGACGCAGGTGCGGTTTTTTTGCGTGTCCCTTGCAATTTCACAATTGGGGCGTATATAATAGATACATTCTATTGCGCGAGGACGATCATGGAAAAGAACTGGACCACCGGCAGCGTGCTGCAAAGCATTTGGCGTTTTTCGCTGCCGTATTTGCTCTCTTATTTTTTACAGACGCTATACGGTATGGCAGATTTGCTGATTATCGGCCGTTTTGGCACGGTGGCCGATACCACCGCCGTGTCCGTTGGCTCCCAGGTGATGCACATGCTCACCGTTATGTTGCTGGGGCTGGCGATGGGCACTACCGTTTGCATCGGCCAGGCGGTAGGCGCCGGAGATCGGCGGCGTGCCGGGCGCTTTACCGGCAACACCATTACCCTGTTTTTTGGCTTGTCGTTGGTGCTTACGGTGATTTTGCTGATCCTGCGGCACACGCTGGTAAGCTTGGTGTCTACCCCCGCAGAAGCGGTGGAGGGCACAGTGGCCTACCTGACCGTGTGCTTTTTAGGCGTTCCCTTTATTACGGCGTATAACATCATCAGCGCCATCTTCCGCGGTATGGGCGACAGCAAGCGGCCCATGTACTTTATCGCCGTGGCCTGTGTTTGCAATATCGTGCTGGACTGCCTGTTTATGGGGCCGCTGCACATGGGCTCCACCGGTGCTGCTCTGGGTACCACTTTAAGCCAGGGGATCAGTGTGGCGGTGGCGCTGCTTTTCTTAAAACGCGGGGGTAGTGGCATTCGCCTGCAAAAGGCGGATCTGAGACCCAGTCGCCCGGTTGCCGGCGCCATTTTAAAGATCGGCGTGCCCATCGCCCTGCAAGATGGGCTGATCCAGGTGGCGTTTATCATTATTACTGTTATTGCCAACCGCCGGGGGCTGAATGATGCCGCTGCCGTGGGTATTGTGGAGAAAATCATCAGCTTTTTGTTCCTGGTACCCTCGACCATGCTGTCTACCGTGTCTGCCCTGGGCGCCCAGTGTATCGGTGCCGGCAATCCCCGACGGGCGGTGCAGACCCTGCGCTACGCTCTGTTGCTAGCTGTGGGCTTTGGGGTGATCGTGACGGTAGTTATTCAGTTCGTTTCTGAGCCGGTGGTGGCGCTGTTCACCTCGGATACCACCGCTGCCGGCGCACAGGTTGTGCGCCTGGGCGGGCAGTACCTGCGAGGGTATATTTTCGATTGCATTTTTGCAGGCGTGCACTTTTGCTTTAGCGGATACTTCTGTGCTTGCGGCCGCTCCGGCCTGAGCTTTTTGCACAATATTTTGTCCATCTCGCTGGTGCGCGTGCCCGGGGTGTACTTGACCTCGCTGCGCTTCCCGGGCACCCTGTTCCCGATGGGACTGGCTACCGCAGTCGGTTCTCTCTTGTCCGTGGCCATCTGTCTGGTGGCTTTTGCCCTCTTGCAGCGCAAGGCCCGACGATCGCCAACGGCGGAATAATAAAGAACGCACTCGACTTTTCCCGGTCGGGTGCGTTTTCTAGATTTACAAACGAATGTTGGTGTAGACTCCGTAGTGGTCGGACACATAGCCGCCGCTCAGGTCGTTTAAGATGGTATAATCGCTGCCGGTGCCGCTGGTGAAGATAAAGTCGATGGGCTCGCTTCCGGTATCGCAGTAGCCCCACTCCTGGTAGGTCGTGGTTTTCTTGGCAGGGTCGGTGCAGTCTTGCAGCCGGGCGGCGATTCGACGGTAGGCCTCGTCCTCTTGCGTTTCGTTAAAATCACCGGTGAGCACCACGCCGGCATCTTTGCCGTACTTGGCCTGCAAGGCGGTTAGGTGTTCGATGATTACCTCGGCGCCAAAGTCCGCTGCCTGCTGGGAGGCGTTATCCAGGTGGGTGTTGAGAAACAGAAGCCGCTTGCCGGTGGTGCGGTCTTGCAGCACCACATAGCTGCAAATGCGGTAGCAACCGGCTTGGCCGGGCTGTCCGTTTTCGTCCGTGTAGGTGTAGCGGCTGGCTTTGTTCGGCGTTTCACTGAGCCAAAAGGTGTTCTTCTCTAAAGCGGTGTACTTGGTTTTATTCCAAAAGACCGGGTTCATCTCGCTGTTCCAGTCCGTAGCGTCGCCGCCCCGCTGCACGCCGTAGGCATCGTAGTTCGGCAGGGTGGTTTGCAGCGCTTTGTACCAGTAGATGTTCATTTCCTGGGTGCCGATTAAGTCCGGCTTGCATTGGTTCATATAGGCGGCAAAGCGCGCGCAGCGGGTCATACTGTCCGTATCGTCAAAGCGGTTGCCAAACACACTGGCCACATTAAAAGTGACCGTCCGTACATCATCGGTCTCACTGCCGGGCGCAGTGTATTGCGCCGGTTGCGCCTTATAAAGAAAACAAAGGGAAAGCACAATGGGCACCGCCAGCAGGGCTGTTACGCCTGCGGCAGCCGGGCGTATTTTTTTGCCGCTGACTTTGGTGTGCAGCAGAAATTGCAGCAGATAAATGCCAAAGGTCACCGCCAACCCGACCTTGGCTCGGGCGCCGAACCCAATGGCTAAAAAAGCCGCCAGTGCAAAGACGGCGGCGTTTATCCCAAAGGCGGTCATATTCCGCCGATCGCCGCCCTTGGCCGCGGTGAACAGGGAACAGATCAGTTCCGCGATTCCCAGCACCAGCGCGCAGAAAACGGCTGCCACCGCAAAGCCGTAGCCTTTATCGGTTATCATGGGTCGCAGGTCCGCACCGTGGTTGGACAGGCAGAGAATGATGGTGATCAGCGATACATTCTTGTGCCCGGCGTAGAACATAGGCAGGCACAGTGTGCCCAGGGGTGCCAGCAGCGCCAGCTGGCGCAGAATGTGCCAAGGGGTCTGCATGGTAGAATTTTTCAGTCGGTGCCAAAAGCCGGCTTGTTTGCCGGGTGTGGATGTGGTACGCATGATTTCACCTTCCATATTTATATTTGTATTTTGTGCAGCGGGTTTGTGGCAAGCAAATACGGATGCGTTGGCAGGCAGATGGTATCCGCCCCCGCTGTGCAGGCGGAGAGAAATTTGCTCACCCCACCATAGCGCCGATTTGCCAAAATCGGGCACACCATCCTACCTTGATTATATAAGAAGATCAGCCGGGTGTCAACGGATAGAAAAATAAAAGGCCACGCCGGTTCGTACGGCATAGCCAAATATGGACTTTTTGTATTTAGAATTTCAGGCGCAACTGGGGGTCCAGCCAACTGGTTTGGGTGGCTTGGTGTACCGTGTCACCGGGCAGGCTGCCGTCCGGCAAAAACGGCTGCTATTCGTTTGAGTAGCCACTGGCTGTAAAACGCCGGAATATCCGTGCGCATACCGGTTTGAATAATCATGGTTTCGCTCCAAGGCAGCGGGCGACGGGGACTTGGCCGTGGGAGATGGGCTTGTCGGGTAAGCTGCCTTTATTTTTGGCGTCGTATCTTTTTTACATTCCGGTTCATCAGATGCCGACCCAAATGCCGGTACAGAAAGGTTTTTAGCGGGGACATTTCCTGATGATGAGCCTTTAGCAGATCGTCCGGTGCGTCATAAATGCCAAAGTCCTGATTGATCCCCTCACTTTGGATATAGGTGTTGTTCCGGTTAAAGTCAATGACCGGGTGCTGCAAGTCCTGGACCGCCACGCCGTAGCCGCAAAAGGCGCCGGTGCAGCCGCTGTTTTGCTGTTGCAGCCGGGTCAAATAGGGTTTGTCCAGAATGTATGCCTCCAGTTCGTACCACCGATCATCCAGGTACACCTCCACCCAACTGTGAAACACATTTTGCGGTGCGTTTTTGTACACAAAGCCGGTCATAGCACCCTTTTGCAGCGCCTTGTCAATGGTAAAGCCGTGCACCCGGCAGGGAATGCGGCACGCCCGCAGCAGTGCCATAAACAGGGTGCCCTTGGTGTTGCACTGGCCGTAGCCGTCTGCCAAAACCTTGGAGGCGGGAATGCTGTCGTCTGTGTTGTAGCCAAACAGGATCTCGTCCCGCACAAAATTATAGATCGCCTGCACCCGCCGGAATGCATCCAGGCGGTCCCATTTTCTTTTTGCGATCAGTTGCCGGATGTTTTTGCTGGAATAGTCCAGCATTTCGGTCTCTTTTAAGTATCTGTCCATGGCGTTCTCCCCACCGCTTTCGGTGCGTATGATTTCCTTATCTGCCTTAATTATATGAAAAATACGCCCCACCGTCAAATAGATAGAAAGAATCGTCTAGATCGTACGCTGGAAGGGCTCGTCACTCAGTATTGAAAGGTCCAGTGGACCTTTCTCCCAAATTTTTTCGCTTTGCTCAAAATTTGGACACTCGTGTTCGAATCCCTACAACCCAAAACATAATAAAAAGCCGTAAAACGCAAAAGCGTTCTACGGCTTTTTGGTACGCTGGAAGGGATTCCTAAGATTGCGCAGTCGCTACGAAACAGTCCACCGGACTGTTTCTCCCAAATTTGTTGCTCGCGGTGCTCGCCAAATTTGGAGCCTCCGCGTCGTCACAAGTTCCATATCGCTCCAAACCACTTTTGTTTGTACATAAGGCAAAAGTGATTTGTCACTCATTCCACTGCTCCTCCGCTCAAAAACGGTCGTACGGTAGTGCGTCCGTTTTTGTATACGGTGTGCTGCGCACACCCTCTCAGGGTTCGAATCCCTACAACTCAAAACATAATAAAAAGCCGTAAAACGCAAAAGCGTTCTACGGCTTTTTGGTACGCTGGAAGGGATTCCTAAAATTGCGCAGTCGCTACGAAACAGTCCCCCGGACTGTTTCTCCCAAATTTGTTGCTCGCAGTGCTCGCCAAATTTGGAGCCTCCTGTCGGGGGTTCGAATCCATTGTGCACGGCATAAAAATAACAGGTAGATATCAAAAGATATCTACCTGTTATTGGTACGCTGGAAGGGATTCGAACCCCCGACCTTCTGGTTCGTAGCCAGACACTCTATCCAACTGAGCTACCAGCGCATATGCAAAAGCACTACTGCGCTTTTGCTCAAATAATATAGCACATCGCATTGCAAAATGCAAGCCTTTTAGGCGATATTTTTTAAATAATCTTCTAAAAGGTCAGCGGCCAGGGCACATAATTCGGCGCAGGGACGCTTTTTGTAGTAGCCCTCCGTGCGGGGTTCCGCCTGGGGCGTGGGTTTCACATTCGGGTCCAGTCCCAGGAGCACCCGGCACACCAGGGAGCCGGTCTCCGCTTGAAAGCCCTTTGCCACCTGCTGCACCATGGCGTAGACCTCGCTTTTCGGCCGATCGCCGTAAAGGGCAGACAGTACAAAAGTCACGCCGGAGATGGTGCCGCACACTTCACGCATACGACCCATACCGCCGCCAAAGCCTATGGTGAGCCGGGCGATGGTGTCCGGGTCCATACCAATCTTATCTTGGAACGCCAAAGCCACCGCTTGGCTGCAATTATAGCCGGACTTGAAGTTTTGCCGAGCCAGATCGCCTTTGGTCATCAGTCCGTACCTCCGGGCATGACCTCCGGCGCAGTTTCCACAAACTTGGCGGAGATGGTCATATCCTTGCTGCCTACGGTAAAGGAATAGGTGGAGTCGGTGGATTGCAGTTCGCCGTTCATATACCAGCCGTCAAAGTCATAGCCGTCTCTGGGGGTGGCGGTGAGGGTCACATTGTCACCCTCCTCGTATTTGCCGCTTCCGGTGACGCTGCCGCCGCCCAGGGTGCGTACCTTTACCCGCACGCTGCTGTCTTGGGTAGTGGTCGTCTGTTTTTTGGTGGTGGTCTCTTTCTTCGTGGTGGTTTCCGTGGGCTTCTCGGTGGTGGTTTCTGCCGGCTTCTCGGTGGCATAATTGTTATTGGTATAGTCCCGGTCGTCGCTAACAGGGACAGAGACGGAGGTGTCCGGCACCGTGGTGGTTTCCTTGTTGTGATTGCCGGAGGCCACGGCGATGATGATACCCACCACCACGGCAATGAGCACCACGCACAGCACGATAATGATGATCATGCTCTGCTTATTCTTTTGCTGCAACTTTTTTTCTTCCTCCGGGTTCGGCCGGGGGGCAGGTGCAGGTGCGCCGTCGGGTGTTGCACCGGCAGGCTGCTGATCTGCTTGCGCGCTCAGCTCATTTTCATCATATAGGGGGGAACCGCATACTTCGCAGATATAGCGGCTGTCATCGTTCTCCGCTCCGCAATTTTTACATCTCATATCTGAAACCTCGCTTGTTGATTTTCGCTTGATGAACAGGGGCGAAAAATGCCCCTATCTATACAAAAGTATAGCACACTGCCGTGCAAATCGCAATAAATATGTTAAAAATACAGGCGATATGAAAAATTAAACACTAATTTTGTAAATGGGGCTTGACTTTTTGGTAAATTTAATATAAATTTTATATGTACGTTTTTGTAAAACGGATTTCGACTTTTGAAAGGGGAAACTATACGTATGAAGAAATACGCATTCAAGGGCCTCGGTTTGGTGCTGGCAGTTGCACTGATCGTTGGCTGCTTTGCCGGTTGTGCAAAGATCAACTATGTAACCGACGGCGCGATCCAGGCAATCAATGAGGTGAAGGACGGCAGCTGGAAGACCAAGGGTCAGAAAGACGCTGCTACCAGTGAAGCGGATTATGATAAGCCCGTTATTGAGGAATTCAAGGCCGGTACTTACGGCGGCGTTGAGTTTAAGGATGTGGCCGCTGTTGCCGAATATTACAAGCAGGCTTACGACTACACCAAGACCCTGACCGCCCAGTATAAGGACGAGAAAGGCCAGACCCAGACCTACTACAAGATGCTTTGCGAAGAGGATCTGGATGTACATGACATTGCCATTGACGGCAGCGTGAATAAGACCATCAACAACATGGTTCCCGGTATCGTAAAGCCCATTTACCATCCCGGTTTGAACGGTCTGGTTCCCTCCACTAACAGAGATCCTAAGCTGGATACGGACGAGTGGGACGGCAAGGGTGAGTCCCTGCAGACCAGCCGCCTGGTGGCTGATGATCTGGTGACTGCCAATGTGAAGGACAATGGCGACGGCACCATCACCCTGCAGATGCAGCCCAAGTATGTAAACATGAGTGCACCCGGTAAGGACGCACAGGGTCATATGTTCCAGTCTTTGGGCGCCATTGATTCCACCGTGGACAACATTAAGCCGCTGACCTGGTCTGAGGGCACTACTGCCGATAACTGCAAGGTGCATTACTACGGCGGTACCGCTACCGTGACCATCAACACCAAGACCAAGGAGATCACCAAGGCCGATTATGTGATGGAAGCTCACGTAGAAGTATCTCACGCTTGCATCGCTGTAATCCGTGATAAGAACGCCACCGTAGATTGTACCATGAAGTGGTCTGCTCCTGCCAGCGAAAAGTACATGCAGGAAAGCAAGGGCGTTACCAGGGCGTAAACACCTGTTCCGATTTTACAAAAAGCAAAAAAATTCCGCACCCCCCGGGTGTGGAATTTTTTGTTTGTGTGGGTGGATTATTATTTAGTATCACCTCTGGCGCAATCCCCCCTGCGGCTGCGCCGCTTCCCCCCCTTTTGCAAGGGGGCTCAGATGTTGTAACCGTTTTGCCTCCCTTGTAAAGGGAGGTGGCAACGCCGTCAGGCGTTGACGGAGGGATTATTCCGCCCTACTATCGTCCATTGCAAGGCACCATAAACTTTCGTGGTGTGCGGGTTGGAATAAATTCACTGCGGATTTATGTTGCTTTGACGGCGGTTATCCTGTATAATGAAGTGGAACGCACCCTCAGGGGCGTATCCCTTATATTAAGGAGAATAGAATGAGCGAAAAAATACCAAATTATAATTATGATGCAGACGAGGTACTGAATGATTTTAAGTCCAAGTTTGCCTGGCCCAAGCGAGATGAAGTGCAGGCGGTGGTCAAGCCGGGCAAAATGCCCTTGCGGCTGCTGCTGTGCGCCCTGATCACCGCAGTGGTGGGCGGCATTGCCTATTATATGATGCTGCCGGCACTGAATGTGCACGACACCCAGTTGTATCTGTTTTTGATTTTGTTGGTGGCGGTATTTGCCGGGTCCTTTTTCCTGGTGTGCCGGGCCAACAAGAAGGCGGAGCGCCTGGAATATGTGAAGAAAAAGACCCTGATACCGGTGATTATTGTGGCGGTGATTGCTGTGGTGATGCTGGTGGGTTTCCTGGTAGGTGCCACCATCTTCCGTGCTTCCGCTTACAGCGATCTAATGACGGTGCAGAACAGCGACTTTGATCGGGATTTCTCCGATATCAGCTATGATGAGGTGCCCCGGATCGACGCCTCTCGGGCCAAGACCCTGGCGGACCAGCAGTTGGGCTCTCTGTCTCAGTACAAGAGCCAGTATGTGGTTGCGGACGCCACCACGCAGATCAACTACCGGGGCGTGCCCTGCCGTGTGGCCAGCCTGCAATATGCGGATGTATTCAAGTGGGTCAACAATACCAAAAACGGCCTGCCCGCGTATATCCTGATTGATGTGGTGAGCCAAAAGGTTACTGTGGTCAACTGTGTGGAGCAGTTCGGCAGCGGTATCCAGTATTCCCCGGCGGAGTATTTTAACGAGAAGTTGATTCGTCACCTGCGGTTCCAGTACCCGACCAAGCTGCTGGATACCCCCAATTTTGAGATCGACGAAAGCGGTCACCCCTATTGGGTGACGGCGTCCCTGACCAAGAAAATCGGTCTGTTTGGCGGCACGGATGTGCAGGGTGCCATTGTAACGGACGCGCTTAGCGGCGAAAGCAAGTATTATCCCATTGACACCGTGCGCAAGGACAAGAGCCTGAACTGGATTGATGTGGTGTATAGTGACCAGCTGCTGATTGAGCAGTACAACTATAACGGCAAGCTGAAGAAGGGCTTCTGGAACTCGATTATCTTCCAGAACGATGTGAATGTGGCCTCCAGCGGCAACGGCTATATTGCCATGGACGATGATGTGTGGGTGTACACCGGCATTACCTCTTCTAAGACGGACACCTCCAACTTCGGCTTTATCCTGTGCAACCAGCGCACCAAGGAGGTGCGGTATTACCAGAACGGCGGTGCCATTGAAACCTCTGCTATGGAGTCTGCCCAGGATGCGGTGCAGAACTTTGGTTATGCAGCCACATTCCCCATTTTGCTGGATATTGAGGGTCAGCCCTCCTACTTTATGAGTCTGTACGGCGACAGCAACACCGTCAAGGGCTATGCGTTAGTCAGCCTGGAGGATAAGACGGTGGTAGGCACCGGTCTGATTGATACCAACAGCGACGCCAAGGCGCTGAATACGGCGGTGGAGAACTATATCAACGCCATGAAGGACAAGGGCTGGATCGCCAAGACAGTGAACGCAGCGGATTATGTAAAGGACGAGGCGGAGATTGCCACGGCCGGCGGAGAACAGACCGGCGGTGCGGCAAAGCCGTCTGCAAAGCCGTCTGCGCCTACGGACAGCAAAACGATCACCGGCAAGATCACGGACATTAAGTCCTCGGTAAACGACGGCAACACCGTTTATTACTTGCAGGTGGACGGCGTGTATTACTATATCCGGGTCACCGATTGTATGCAGGTGCTGCTGCTGCAAAAGGGCGACACGGTAGAGATTACGCCACAGGGTGACGCCAAGGACGGCTTTGTCCAAGCTGCCGCAGTGAAAGCAAAATAACAAACAAAAATCCCCTGTACGCCGCTTGGCATACAGGGGATTTGATTGCCTGACAGGCCACAGAACGGTCTGTCGGGCATTTTTATTTGATTTCCGTAAAGGGAGACGGCTTGGCTAAAAACGCCTTCAGCGCGTCCATTTGCTCCATGGCATTGCGGTAGCCGGTTTGATAAATCTGCTCCAGCTTGTCTGTATTGCGCTCTAAGGTGGGGCAGTGCAGCGGATGGTCCGGTGCAATCACAAAGGCATCGCCTCGGCCTTGGGCGTCCCACACGGCTTCCAGTTGGCGGTTGTATATTTTATACCGGTTCAGTATCGCCCGGGTCATCAGCGGATATTTGCGGAATATACGCCGAATCAGACGCTCATGACCCATAGGCTGCTTTTGATAATTTCGATCTTGCGTAAGCACCACTACTGCCTTTTGGCACCCGTCCTCGTAGGCGCGAGCTAGGGGAATGGAGTCGGTGACTCCACCATCAAAGTACCGGTCTTTGCCCAGCACAACCCCCTTGGTGGCGCCGGGCAGGGCACAGCTGGCCCGCAGAATGGGGCAGCCCCGTTTGTGGAAGTCCTTGGGGTACATATATTCCGCCTTGCCGGTGAGGGCGTTGGTAACCACCACGCATAAGGTGGTGTTCGCCCGGTCATAGGCCTCTTGGTCCAAGGGGGACAAATCGTAGCTTAATTCCCCAAACAACCACTCGCCGTTTAAGAATTCGCCGTTCTTTATCATGTTTTCCAGGCTCATAAAGCGTTTGTCGCCGCTGTACTGGATGGAAATATCGTGTTGACGACCCCGGCATTTGCCGATGTAAGACACAGCATTGCAGCTGCCCGCCGACACGCCGATTACATAAGGGAAGGTGATCCCCTGATCCATAAAGGCGTCCAGCACGCCGCTGGTGTAAATGGCACGGTTGCCGCCGCCCTCCAGCACCAATCCGCAGGAATACATAGAATACCTCCAAAAAAGTTAGGGGACGGCGAAAGCCATCCCCTCATTGCATTGTATTTTGCTTATTTGGCAGCCTTTTTAGCAGGTGCCTTTTTCTTAGGTGCGCTCTTTTTGGCGGGCGCCTTTTTCTCAGCCGGCTCTGCCTTTTCCTGCACCTGGGTGTCCGCAGCGGCAGTCTCTACGATCTCCAGATCGTTATCGCACTCGAAGAAGTCGCTGTCGTCGAAATACTCTGCCTCTTTGGGAGCAGTCAGCTTCTGGATCGCAAGATATACGGCAACGGCCACGCCTGCAATGGCAACGATGGCACTAATGACTTTCAGGATCGTTTTGAAATTCATAATAATGAACCCCCTTATAAAATCTGTTTCTATTATAAATGGATTTGGCGGCAAAGTCAAGCGCCAAAACAGCAGAAAGATGTCTACTTTCGCAAAAGCCGCGGCCGGTGACAAAAAAAGAACGCTCCCTGCAAATGCAGGAAGCGAAAATTCGATAGAAACCGAGTGTCGGCGCTTATGCGCGGTTCAGTTTGCTGACCAAATTGCTCTTTTTGCGGGCTGCGGTGTTCTTGTGCAGCAGGTTCTTGGCAGCGGCCTGGTCGATCTTCTTGCAGGCAAACTGCACAGCCTGGGTCTTGTCCTCAGCGTTGGCATCAATAGCGGCATTTGCCTTCTTGATGGCGGTCTTGAGGGCGGTGTTGCGGGCCTTGTTGTTGGCGGCCTTCACAGCGTTGACCTTGACTCTCTTTTTAGCAGACTTAATGTTGGGCATGGTTTTCACTCCTTTAGCGGTGGATTAGGTAGAAGGGCATAGCCCCGTTTTCTTTTTAATGCCTAAACATCATAGCACACGCAAATCTAAAATGCAAGTATTTTTTTCTTTTTGGACATACTTTTATTGAAAAACTATAAAAATCAGGTGAAAAATATGGAAAATCGCACAGATTTGGCACTGGAAAGCTATGAAAATCAGCGAAAAACTGTGCTGCCCGGCGTAAAAGTGCGGGAGCAGGATGGCATTTCCGTGGTGGAAGTGCTGGATGCCAGAGGCGAAAAAGCCCTGGGAAAACCGGTGGGCAAGTATATCACCTACCGGGTGTCGCCCATGGCGCAGGAGACCCAGCTGTTTGATGGGCGGCTGGAGCGGATCGCCGATCTGCTGCGGGGGCTGCTGCCGGATCACCCCACCGGGGTATTGGTTGCCGGGGTGGGCAACACCGCCATCACTGCGGATGCGTTGGGGCCGGAGACCAACCGCTATGTGCTGGCCACCCGTCACATTGCCGGAGAACTGCGCCGGGCGCTGGGACCACTGACGGATGTGTCTACCGTTACCACCGGGGTGCTGGGCAACACCGGTATGGAGAGCGCCGAGGTGGTGGCGGGTATGGTTCACACGGTGCACCCGGACTGCGTGCTTGTGGTGGACGCGCTGGCGGCATCGTCGGCGGATCGGCTGGGCACCACGGTGCAGCTGTCCAATGCAGGCATTGCCCCCGGCTCCGGAGTGGGCAATCATCGGCGGGAGATCAGTGCCCGGGTGCTGGGTGTGCCGGTGGTGGCACTGGGTATTCCCACGGTGGTCAGCAGTCGGGTTTTGGGCGGTACGGCGGAGGAGATGTATGTGACCCCCAGAGAGATCGACCAGCTGATCAACCGGGGCGCCAAGCTGCTGGGTATGTCCATCAATGTGTGTCTCCAGCGGCACTTGCAGCCCCGGGATCTGTACACGCTGGTGGGATAATCCGGCGCCGGCGTGCATATTCTTATATGAGAATAGAAGCAGGACGAAGCCAAAGGAGCTGGATATGAAAAAAGAACGGGCGGCCTTCTTTTGCAATATTGCGGCGGCGGTATTGGTCACGGCGGTGCTGGTGAGCGCGGCACCCCGGATCTCTGCCGTCGGCGCGGTGGGTCAGCGGGTGGCGGCGGTGTTTTCGCCCACCTATTTCAGCAGCAAAATAAATACAGAATTTTCTACTATAAAATCGGCGCAAACGACGCATACTAAGACTACCGCGACCCGGGAGGCGCAGGCAATGCACCCCATTTCAGGGAAGGACAGCGACCCTTATGCGCACATTACCGAGACCCCGGCGGATGTAGCTAAGTTGATGCAGCAAGAGAAAAAAGTGATCGGCAGCCAAAAGCAGGTGGGCAAAACCAGCGAGGAGAGTTACCAGGGCGGGGGGACGATCTTGTCTTTCGGTTCGCTGGCAATTCAGAGCAAGATCCCCGCTTCGTTTTATCGTCCGGACATAGAGGCACTCCTTAAACAGAAGGCGGCCCTGTCCGTGCCCAACGCGGCCAAGCCGACGGTGCTGATCTATCACAGCCACACCACAGAGGGCTACACCCTCCTGGACGCGGGTTATTATACCAAGTCCACCGACCTGCGCAGCGACAGCAGTACCCAAAATATGGTGCGGGTCGGGGACGAACTTTGCGCGTATCTGGAAAAGTGCGGGATCGGCGTGGTGCACGACCGCACCACCCATGACAAGGACTACTCCGGCGCCTACGACCACTCCCGCAAGACGGTGGCGGGGTATTTGGAGAAGTACCCGTCCATAGAAATCACCATTGATGTGCACCGGGACGATATTACATACGATAATAAGACCAAGGTAAAGCCTACCGCCAAGATCAAGGGAAAAAAGGCCGCCCGGATGATGATCATTGCCGGGTGCGAATACAATCGGGTCAAGAACTTCCCGGATTGGGAATACAATCTGCGCTTTGACCTGGCAGTGCAGCAGCAAGTGGAGAAACAGTACCCGGGGCTGATGCGCCCCATTCTCTTTTCCGAGCGTAAGTATAATATGGATATGACCCGCAATTCCTTTTTGTTGGAGGTGGGCACGGACGGCAACACGCTGGACGAAGCCTGCTATTCCGCTCGGCTGTTTGCCACCGCCTTGGCTCAGGTCATCCAGGATTATGAAAAATAAGGAGCCGTTATGAAGAAACACCCAACCCCCATCTTGCTTCTGCTGTGTACAATGCTATTGATCGGCGGCACGGCAGTGGCCTACTGCAACACACGCAGCTTCGGTTTTGAGCCGGACGCCAAGTGGATCACCTATAATGACGAGGGCTTTACCGTGTATGACTTTCGGGTAGAATACCGGCAGTTAGCAGAGGGCTGGCAAAGTTTTTCAAATTTTTTTCCAAAGAAAATTCAAACTTGTTTTTATGATAAAATGGAATTCTGATTGGTGCGCACGGCGAATGCCGTGCGCTTTTCTCTGCTGTATATAATGTATATAAATAATAAAGGATTTGGAGAAACGCTCGGCAGAGTGTGAAAGAACTTGAAAAAACTTGAAAAAAAGTGTTGACTTTTGCCTTGCACTTTGGTATTATAGCTAAGCGCTCGAGAGAAGAGCGGCCGGCCGAAAGGCTGGTTAAGGACCTTGAAAATTAAACAACGACGAGAAAGTAAGGAACCCGATAAGATTCTAAAAGAGTTTTATCAGTACTGCGTATCGAAAGATACGAACACAGTAATTTTGAACGTTAGAGTTTGAAATGAGAGAAGCTCAGATTTTTAAGATTTGATTGGTACACTCGCAAGGGTGTGTTAATACAATAGTTTTAAGAGTTTGATCCTGGCTCAGGACGAACGCTGGCGGCGTGCTTAACACATGCAAGTCGAACGAAGCTTGATTACGGATTCTTCGGATGAAGTATGATATGACTGAGTGGCGGACGGGTGAGTAACGCGTGAGTAACCTGCCCTTCAGAGGGGGATAGCGTTTGGAAACGAACGGTAATACCGCATAATGTATTTTGACCGCATGATCGAAATACCAAAGATTTATCGCTGAAGGATGGACTCGCGTCTGATTAGGTAGTTGGTGGGGTAACGGCCTACCAAGCCGACGATCAGTAGCCGACCTGAGAGGGTGACCGGCCACATTGGGACTGAGACACGGCCCAGACTCCTACGGGAGGCAGCAGTGGGGAATATTGCACAATGGGCGCAAGCCTGATGCAGCAACGCCGCGTGAAGGAAGACGGTTTTCGGATTGTAAACTTCTGTTCTTAGTGAAGAATAATGACGGTAGCTAAGGAGCAAGCCACGGCTAACTACGTGCCAGCAGCCGCGGTAATACGTAGGTGGCAAGCGTTGTCCGGAATTACTGGGTGTAAAGGGAGCGCAGGCGGGTGATCAAGTCAGCTGTGAAAACTACGGGCTTAACCCGTAGACTGCAGTTGAAACTGTTCATCTTGAGTGAAGTAGAGGTTGGCGGAATTCCGAGTGTAGCGGTGAAATGCGTAGATATTCGGAGGAACACCGGTGGCGAAGGCGGCCAACTGGGCTTTAACTGACGCTGAGGCTCGAAAGTGTGGGGAGCAAACAGGATTAGATACCCTGGTAGTCCACACTGTAAACGATGATTGCTAGGTGTGGGGGGTCTGACCCCTTCCGTGCCGGAGCTAACGCAATAAGCAATCCACCTGGGGAGTACGACCGCAAGGTTGAAACTCAAAGGAATTGACGGGGACCCGCACAAGCAGTGGATTATGTGGTTTAATTCGAAGCAACGCGAAGAACCTTACCAGGGCTTGACATCCAACTAACGAAGTAGAGATACATTAGGTGCCCTTCGGGGAAAGTTGAGACAGGTGGTGCATGGTTGTCGTCAGCTCGTGTCGTGAGATGTTGGGTTAAGTCCCGCAACGAGCGCAACCCTTATCTTTAGTAGCCAGCGGTCCGGCCGGGCACTCTAGAGAGACTGCCAGGGATAACCTGGAGGAAGGCGGGGATGACGTCAAATCATCATGCCCCTTATGACTTGGGCTACACACGTAATACAATGGCCATCAACAGAGAGAAGCAATACCGCGAGGTGGAGCAAAACTTCAAAAATGGTCTCAGTTCGGACTGCAGGCTGCAACCCGCCTGCACGAAGTTGGAATTGCTAGTAATCGTGGATCAGCATGCCACGGTGAATACGTTCCCGGGTCTTGTACACACCGCCCGTCACACCATGGGAGCCGGTAACACCCGAAGTCAGTAGTCTAACCGCAAGGAGGACGCTGCCGAAGGTGGGATTGGCGACTGGGGTGAAGTCGTAACAAGGTAGCCGTATCGGAAGGTGCGGCTGGATCACCTCCTTTCTATGGAGAACAAAGTGTCGCAAAGACGCTTGTATCCAAGGTCAGATCGAGTTTCCGACTTGTCGTTGTTTAATTTTGAAGGCCCTTAGGGGTTTTCAACCCGAGATATGGGGGTATAGCTCAGCTGGGAGAGCACCTGCTTTGCAAGCAGGGGGTCAGCGGTTCGATCCCGCTTATCTCCACCACAGGTTTGGGAAAACCGAATACCGATTCGCTTTAGTGATTCGCGAGAGTGAATCAAAACATGGGCTTGTAGCTCAGGTGGTTAGAGCGCACGCCTGATAAGCGTGAGGTCGGAGGTTCGAGTCCTCTCAAGCCCACCATGTACCTTGAAAACTGAATACAGGTAAATGTGAAATGGAAACAACGAGATAATGTAACAAATATCCAATTGATTTTTTGAAATGGGTAAACACTACAATATAGTCGAGTTGAGAAATTAACAAGAACCAAAGGACACATAATTCTGACAAAGGTCAAGCTAATAAGGGCGCAAGGGGAATGCCTTGGCATTGGAAGCCGATGAAGGACGTAGCGATCTACGAAAAGCCCCGGGGAGGCGAAAGCAGCCATCGATCCGAGGATATCCGAATGGGGAAACCCGGCGGAGCAATACTCCGTCATCCTTTTGTGAATCCATAGCAACTGGAAGGGAACCGCCTGAACTGAAACATCTAAGTAGGGCGAGGAAGAGAAATCAACCGAGATTCCGCTAGTAGTGGCGAGCGAACGCGGAAGAGGCCAAACCAAGAGTAGTAATACTTTTGGGGTTTTGGACAGCGTACGGTATTAACTGCGGTTAGTAGAATGAAATGGGAAGTTCAACCACAGAGCGTGATAGTCGCGTACACGAAAACTAAAGTTAGCCAGCTGGATCCAGAGTACCGCCGGACACGTGAAACCCGGTGGGAAGACGGGGGGACCACCCTCCAAGCCTAAATACTCTCCAATGACCGATAGTGTATAGTACTGTGAAGGAAAGGTGAAAAGAACCCCTGGCGGGGAGTGAAATAGAACCTGAAACCTTGTGCCTACAAGCACATAGAGCGCGTCAATGCGTGATATGGTACCTTTTGTAGAATGGTCCGGCGAGTGAATGTCACTGGCAAGGTTAAGCTCTTCAGGAGTGCAGCCGAAGCGAAAGCGAGTCTGAAATGGGCGTTTTAGTCAGTGGTATTCGACCCGAAACCGGGTGACCTAGCCATGAGCAGGCTGAAGTGGAGGTAAAACTCCATGGAGGGCCGAACCCACTCCCGTTGAAATGGTAGGGGATGACTTGTGGCTAGCGGAGAAATTCCAATCGAACCCGGAGATAGCTGGTTCTCTCCGAAATAGCTTTAGGGCTAGCCTCAATTAACATTACCGCAGGTAAAGCACTGAATGAGCTAGGGGGCGAAAGCTTACTGAACTCTATCAAACTCAGAATGGCGGATAATGAATGATTGGGAGTCACACTACGTGAGATAAGTTTCGTGGTGGAAAGGGAAACAGCCCAGACCCACAGCTAAGGTCCCAAAGTACAGTTAAGTGGAAAAGGATGTGAAATTGCGCAGACAACCAGGATGTTGGCTCAGAAGCAGCCACTCATTCAAAGAGTGCGTAATAGCTCACTGGTCGAGTGATTTTGCGCCGAAAATTTAACGGGGCTAAACTGTACACCGAAGCTTGGGAATATACATTTGTATGTTGGTAGGAGAGCGTTGTGTAAGGGGTGAAGTCGTAGCGAAAGCGGCGGTGGACTTTACACAAGTGAGAATGCCGGAATGAGTAGCGAGAATTATGTGAGAATCATAATGGCCGAAAGACTAAGGTTTTAGAAGGAAGGTTCGTCCGCTTCTAGTTAGCCGGGAGCTAAGGCGAGGCCGAGAGGCGTAGTCGATGCACATACGGTTGAGATTCCGTAGCTACCTTGCATTTAAGCGAAGGGACACATTTGAAGGGCATGACCCGGGCGTTGGTTGACCCGGGCGTAAGGGACCGAAAATAAGTAGGGAAGCATGCTTGGATGGTGGCGAGAAAAGCTTCGTGTATATAAGCAGGGTACCCGTACTGCAAACCGACACAGGTAGTCAGGAAGAGGATTCTAAGGCCATCGGGAGAAGCGTTGTTAAGGAACTCGGCAAATTGACCCCGTAACTTCGGAATAAGGGGTGCTCACGCGAGTGAGCCGCAGTGAATAGGTCCAGGCAACTGTTTATCAAAAACACAGCTCTCTGCTAAATCGTAAGATGACGTATAGGGGGTGACACCTGCCCGGTGCTGGAAGGTTAAGAGGAGGGGTGCAAGCTCCGAATTGAAGCCCCAGTAAACGGCGGCCGTAACTATAACGGTCCTAAGGTAGCGAAATTCCTTGTCGGGT
>ENA-OUPA01000094-OUPA01000094.1-human-gut-metagenome-genome-assembly--contig:-NODE-94-length-72435-cov-8.1638_pt1 | contig 72435 bp, 51 predicted proteins | sample MGYA00237939_ERZ548770 | MGnify/ENA primary metagenome ERZ548770 (study PRJEB26490, sample SAMN05356877) | human gut metagenome | biome: terrestrial biome; feature: human-associated habitat; material...
ACGCCGACCAGCCCGCCGATGGCGCCGACGCCGACAAGCCAGCGGACGATTCCAACGCTGATAAGCCCGCCGGCACGCCGAGCGCAGACGGAAGCACCACGCCGAGCATGCCGAGCGACACCACCTTCGACAAAGACGAAATCGAAAGCGTGCTGCCCGACGACGTGAAGGACGAGGTGGTAAAAGACTTCATCGAATCGGGCGACGCGCAAGATAAGACGGAGATCACCGAAGAGATGATTGAGAACCCCGTGAGCAAATCCGACGCCGACTACGTGAAGAATGTCTACGAGACCGGCTTGAAGGAGGGCGAACGGCTGGCCCAGACGGGAGATCTCGTGCCCCTCGCCATCATTGCGAGCATCGCTTTAGGAGCAGCGGCAGCGGGCGCCATCGCTTTCATCATGAACCGACGCACCCGGCGCTGAGCCCACCACGCTGCCCGAAACAGGAAATTACCGCGCAACGGGCCCCTCCCCCTTTTTGCGAAACTTGCGAAACTCTGCGAAAGATGCGAAACTCTGCGAAAGATGCGAAAGGCTTGGGGGCTACACCAGAAGTGTTCGCGTGTCTGGTTACTCCCCCTTTGAGGTGAGGTGCCAGCCGTTGCAGTAGGGGCAGCGGTAGACGTGCAGGGGCGGGGCGCCGTGTTCGGCGCACTCGGCGGCGGTGAGTTCGGCCTCGTAGCGGCTGGCATAGCGGTTCTTGCGCTCGCAGGCCTTGTGGCGAAGGGCCGCGGCGCGCTCCTCGTCATGGCGCTGGCTGCGCGCGTTCTCGCTGGCGAACAGGTCGTCCATGCCGCCGAGAGATGCGGCGAACTCCGCTTTCTGCTTCTGCCACGCCGACCGCTTCTTGCTGCCCACGGACGCCTCCTTTTCCGCAACACCTTCCCACGGCACGGGCACTGCAAACCATGCTATAACCCAACCTAGAACTAGCACAATCGTAGAATATCCTGCCATGCTTATCGCAATGCTAACAGATCATATTTTCCTGTCGATCTGACAGTCGTCTACCGTACCATAAGAGCCAGAAAAAAGAGTATGATCGCAGCCCTCTATCATGAAGGAGAGAACTCATGGAGCGCGCCTTTTCCCTTTCCGTCTCCGTCCCAACACCATTCCGAATCCCGCATAGGGTACTGGCCCTAATCGGCGTCATCACATTCATTCTTGCCTGCGGCTTGGCCGGCTGTGCCTCGAATGCCGCCGATAGCGACAGCTCTGCCACCGACGGCAACGCCACCGGCGAAAAGACCCTCCGCGTGGCTATGGAACTGGCCTACCCGCCCTTCGAAACGAAGGACGACGCCGGCAACCCCGAGGGGCTGGCCGTCGACTTCATCCGCGACTTCGGAGCTGCCTACGGCTACGACGTGCAGATAGAGAACACCGCTTGGGACGGGCTTATCCCGTCGCTGCAGTCGGACAAGGCCGATCTGGTCATCAGCTCCATGACCATCACCGACGAGCGCAAGCAGTCCGTGGACTTCTCCGACGCCTACGCCATGGCCCAGCTGGCCATTCTGGCGAACGCGGATTCCGGCGTGGCCTCCATCGACGACTTGAACCAGCCGGCCAAGAAGGTGGCCGTGAAGACCGGCTCCACCGGGGACGTGTACGCCACGAAGAACCTGACCAACGCTGAAATCGTGCGCCTGGCCGACGAGAGCGCGTGCGTGACTGAAGTAGTGCAGGGCAAGGCCGACGGCTTCCTCTACGACCAGCTGACCATCTACCGCAACCACCAGGCGAACCCGGATACCACCGAGGCCGTGTTCATCCCCTTTCAGGATGCCGAGGAATGGGGCATCGCCGTGAAAAAGGGCAACACGGAGCTGCTCGACCAGCTGAACGCCTTCATCGCCCAGTCGAAGACCGACGGCGAGTTCGACCGCCTCACCGAGAAGTACCTCTCCGAGGAAAAGAAGGCCTTCGACCAGTACGGCTTCAAGTGGTTCTTCGATTTCGAGTAATTTCCAGTACCCTGTAGAGAGCACGCGCAGAAAACCTGAGCGCTCGCCACGGGCGCTCTTCCCAATTCCGAAACTTAAGGAGGCGAGCGGGCCGATGCCTAATTCCACAACTACATCGGCGCCCCGCCGCACGCGCCGAACCCTCCGCCCCTTCACCGCCGCCGCGGGCGCGCCCGTACCCCTGGTGAAGGCGGCCCTGAACTACCTGGCCGTGTGCGTGGCGGTCATCGCCGTGGTATGGGCATCGCTGGCCGCGGCGGGCATCTCGCTGAACTTCGACTTCGTGGCCCAGTACCGCGCACGCATCTGGGACGGCTTCTGCATGACCGTGGGCATTTCGGCGGCGTCGCTGGTGGTGAGCCTGGTGCTCGGGGTTTTGGTGGCCGCAGGCCAAGGCGCGCGCTTCTTGCCGCTGCGCTACCTGTGCGACTTCTACGTGAAAATCATCCGCGGCACGCCGCTCATCGTGCAGGTGTACTTCTTCTACTACATCATCGGCACGGCCTGGGGCATCGACAACCGCGTGCTCGCCGGCATCATCATCCTGTCGCTGTTCTCCGGCGCCTACATCGCCGAAATCGTGCGCGGCAGCCTGCTGTCGCTGGACGCGGGGCAGATGGAAGCGGCCCGGGCCGTCGGCTTCACCCACGCCCAAACCTTGCGCTACGTGGTGGCGCCGCAGCTGGTGGCGCGCACGCTGCCGGCACTTACGGGGCAGGTGGCCTCCATTATCAAGGACTCGTCGCTGCTGTCAGTCATCGCCGTCATCGAGCTGACCCAGACCATGCGCGAGATCACCGCCACGAACTACAACTTCTTCGGCGGCTTTTTGCTGCTCGGCGCGCTGTATTTGGTGCTCACGCTGCCCATCATGGCCGTGAGTCGCCACTTCGAGAAGAGGCTCGACTATGCGCATTAGAACCGACACCGCCGCTCGCCTCTTATCCCATAGATGCTTTCTCGGCACAGTCGCGCACCGCATGTTGAGTGAGAGCACGCGCCCCCTCCCCTTCCCGGAGGTCGACTATGCGCATTAGCTTGGACCACCTGTGCAAATCTTTCGACGGCGTGGCAGTCCTGCGCGACATCACCTTCGACGAAGAGGTGTCGGCGCTCGCCATCATCGGCCCCTCCGGCGGTGGGAAGTCCACCCTGCTGCGCATCATCGGCGGCCTGGAGACACCCACGTCCGGCGCCATGGCGGTGGATGGCTCCCCCGTCTCCCTCGACGAGACTTCCCTGCGTGCCTACCGCGCCACCTTGGGCTTCGTCTTCCAAGACGGTGGCCTGTTCCACCACATGACCGCTTTGGAGAACGTGGCGCTCCCCTTGCAGGTGGTTCATGGCGCGAGCTCCGATGAGGCTGATGACCGCGCTCGCGAACTGCTCGCGCGCCTCGGTTTGGAAGACTCGCTAGCAAAGCGCCCGACCCAGCTGTCCGGCGGCCAAAAGCAGCGCGTCGCCATCGCCCGCGCCCTCGCAGCCCGTCCGCGCCTCCTTCTGCTGGACGAGCCCACAAGCGCCCTAGACCCAGAGTTCACCACCGAAGTGCTCGACGTCGTGCGCGACCTCGCCGAAGTCGGCACGCGCTTCATCATCGTCACCCACGAGATGGGCTTCGCCCGCCACGCCTGCGACCACGTCGCCTTCCTCTACGGCGGCCGGCTTCTGGAATACGGCGCCGCCGCCCGCCTCTTCGATCACCCCGAAACCCCCGACCTCACCCGCTTCCTCAGCCGCCTTCTGGAATGGAGCATGTGAGGAGAGAGGAGGGGGTTACGCCCTCCACAGCTCGTTGTCGCGCACGGCGTTCATGAACCAGGCTCCGTGTTTAGCCACGTCGCCCACCCATGAGAGAACGCCGGCGCTCCAGCGAGCGAGGGCAACGAACTCGACGGTGTTGTCCAGAATCGTCGCCTCGTCGCATAGGTCGAGAGCGCGCGACAGGTTCCCCAGGGACGCTCGGTAGCGACGTAGCACCGCCCCCTCGTCGATATCATGACCGCCTACGGCCACCCGATGGGCAATGCGGTCGAGGGCCACTGCGGCCGTATCGACGCCGATGTAGTACAGCACCACCCGGTATCCAGCCTCCCGCGCCCGGCTCATATTGCGAAGCACCGCGTGACCCGTCAGCGTCGTTTCCTGGTTGAAGCTGCGCCGGCGAGAGAGGCACTCTTCTATGAGGCGGACCGCCTCACGCCCGGCACGCAGCTGATCGGCGCTGGAGGCCGGATCACCGCCCTGGGCCACGACGATCTCGTCGGAGTTCACACGCGCCATGGTGCGCGGCATGTCCTCCGTGCGCCAAAGACCCGTGCGATAGAACGTCGATTTCCCCGCCCCGTTCACGCCGGCGAAGACCACGTACACGGGCTGCATCAGAACACGCCCTCCTTCACCAGCTCCCGCTGGCGCTGCTGCAGAAAGAAGTCGAACACGGCCATATAGAAGGAAGCCTCTTCCTGGCACCGCGCCGCCTTCATCATCTCAGTTGGGGGGAGGCGCCCAAACGCGTGCCGACATGCGTCGTACAGATCGTGCGCGCAAGCAACGGCTTCTGCGCGAGCCGCGGCCGCCGATCCCTGCGAGTGCTCCCCAAGTGCGTCGGCCACACCCACGCGCGGCCTCCCCGCGCGAGGGGAGGCCATCAGCCTTTGCAGCACGTCCTCTTCCCGAATCATCCACTCGCGGCCGTTCTTCGCTGCAGGAAGACGTCCCTCCTTGATAAGCGCTCGCACCCGGGACGGACTCACCCCTAGCTGTCGAGCACTTTCCCCAACCGACAACATGGCATCCTCCTTCAAACTAATCATTGCGTTAACGCAATGATATCACAAGGAGAAACCATTCTTTTACTCAGGCATCACGGGCGCCCGCCGCAGAGGCCGCGCGCCTCCACCTTGCAGGAAACGGCCTACTCCAGGCCCATCTCCTTCTTCAGGCGGGCCAGATCGTCGTCGACGGCGGCTTCAGCGCCGGCGGCGGCGTATTTCTTGGCCAGATCCTCGGTGGGATCGGCCGGCTTCTCGGACAGCTCGGCCACGGCGTTGGCGCGGTCGAGCATCTCGTCAGCCTTGGCCTCCATGCGGTCGAACGCGCTGCGAGCACCCTCGGCACGATCGCCAGCCGAGGTCATCTCGTTCACCTTGGACTGAGTTTTCGCCACGGCGGCCTTCGCCTTGATGGTAGCCTTCCGCGCGTTCAATTCCTCGATGTCGGCTACCAGCTTGTCGTGCATCTGGCGCATCTTGTCGGCGTTGGCCTTCGCGCCCTCGTAGGCCACGGTCAGCCCCTCGGCGCGCCCGGCCAGCTCTTGCTTCTTCGCAAGGAACACGCGAGCGTCAGCCTCATTGCCAGCGGCGAGCGCCTTGCAGGCCAGTTCCTCGTACTTCTCCGTTTCCTCGCGGTTCTCATCGAGGAGCTTCTTGCAGCGCTTCTCCTCGGCCATAACGCCGGCGGTGGCCTCGCGCACCTCGGCGAGCGATTCAGTCATCTCGCGCAGGTACTGGTCGACCATCTTCTCGGGGTCTTCGGCCTTGTCCAAAAGCTCGTTGATATTCGCCTTCACGATGGAGGTGAAGCGATCGAGGATTCCCATGTCAGTCTCCTATCTGGCCCGAAGGCCGGGTTGAATACCGCAGCGCCACCTAGGGTCGCGGCTTCGTCGGCTGCACCGGCGGCGCGTCCGAAGCGCCTGCCTGCGCGTACTTCTTTTCCAAATCCGCCAGCTCGGCGTCGGCCAGCGACTCCAGCGGCGTGTTCAGAATCTCCTGCATGCGCTCTGCCTCGCGCTGCTGCGCCAGACGGCGGTTGCGCACGATGAGGAACACGACGACGGCCACTATTATCACTGCCGCGCATACCGCGATGATCGGCAGCGGCGAAGGCGTCACCGTCATGACACGGTCGGCCGTGTCGGCAAAGGCGTCGGAGAAGATCTCCTCTTCCGTGAGGCTCATGTCGTCGTAGTTCTGGCTGAGGTAGGCTTTGAAGATGTTGATGGCCTCGTCGTCGAGCACCGAGCCAGTCATCGCGCCGGCCCAGTAGGCGGCGTTGAACCGCCCGTTGCCGTCGTCGCAGAACACGAGCACGAAATGGGCCTGATCGGTGAACAGCTCGTCGTACTTCTCCTGGGCGATGGACTGCAGTTCCTGGTAGGAGCGCACCGATCCGTTCGGCAGGATGTACACGTAGGGCTGCACGCCCGTTTCCTCGTAGAAGTGGCGCAGGCCGCGCTCGAGCTTGGCCGGGTCGTGAATCCAGTCGCCGTCTTCGTCGGTGAAGTAGCCGGTCTCGTTCACGGAACCGGGGGGAAGGGCCGTGCGCTCCACCGTGGATGCGGGCACATTCGCGCCCGTGCAGCTGCCGCCGCCGAGAGCCACCACCAGCAGCAGCACGAGCAGCACGGCCGCAACGATGACGAACACGGTGCCGCATCCGCTGTTGGAGGACTTGCCCTGAGAGGAGCCGGGTTGCGGGCCATTGCCGCCGGGGCCGTCGCCCGATCCGGGCTGCTGCGGGCCGCTCGGCTGCGAGGGCATTTGCGGCGGCATCGCGCCACCACCGCCACCGCCACCTCGGCTCGAACCCATCAGGCCGCCGAGGAACCCGCCCCAGAAGCTGCCGCCCCCGAAGCCTCCCCCATAGTAGCCGCCGCCGTGATAGCCCCCGCCGAAACCAGAGCCACCATGCCCGGCCGAGCGGCCGCCCGACCCCGAGCCGCCAGAGAATCCGCCGCCGAAACCGCCGCCGCTACTTCCAAAGCCTCCGCCGAAGCCGCCGCCTCCCGAGAAGCCGCCGCCTCCGCCCGATCGTCCCATGGCCGCGAGCCTATTTCACGATGAGCACGGGCACGTTGGTCTTGTGCAGAACCGAGTAGCACACGCTGCCGAGCATGCCGCGCACGGCGCCAAGGCCGCGGTGGCCCATAACGATGCAGTCGTAGCCGCCCTCGTCGGCGTAAGCGGTGATGGAATCGTGCGGCGAGCCGTTCACCACGGCGATGCCAATGCCCTCGGCGTCGCCCACCAGAGACGCGATGTTATCGGCAATGGCGTCCATATCGGCCTTGATGGCCTCGTTCTCCACTTCGGAGATCACGTCCATGTCCATGGTGTCGCCCATGACGCCGGACATGCGCGAGGCAATTTTGAAGGTCTCGGCGTTGAAGTCGTGCCAGTCGACCACCGACAGCACGGTGATCTGGGCGCCAGGCACGCCGGCCGCCAGGTCGAGCGCCGCGGCCAGCGCGTTCTTCGCCGGGTCGGACTTGTCGTAGGGAACGAGAATCTTCTTGTACATGGGGGGCCTCCTTACCCTCGCGGCACCACAAGCGACGACGCCCGCGAACTGCAAGCTTATCAGCCGAATGCAGCTTGCGTACTCGAGCATCGCCGGACAATGCTTACCCTGCGGCTCATCCTAATGAGCCACTGCCATTTTACCACGGGCCTTTTCCGTTCCCCCGCCGCCGCCCACCTGTAGACGCGACGTTACACGAGGGCGACTGCCGCACAACCGGGCATAGCCGTGCACAATTGGGCATAGCCGTGCTGTCTCGACATCGCTCGCCGCGATCCGTAGCCCGAGGCGGTATTTTGCCAGTACGACGATTGTTCCCCGACATTTTTGGCCCTCGGGCTGCGGTGTTGCAAGAGGGTAACTTTTGAGAATCCTAAGAATGCCCTGCTCAGCCGCTTCTATGCGATTGTTCACTCAAGCTTACACCGTAGCCCGATGCGGGTTTTTGTCGCCAACGCCGGAAAGCCGTGGCAAAAAGCGGCTTCGGGCTACGGTTGGCGGCGAGAACCGAGGCTTCGGGCTGCGGCCGATGGCAAGATCGGCAGCTTTCCGCCTCACGCCCTCTCATCCCAACAGCAGCCGCCGCCCACGTTCTATTGGGTTAACCCTTTAACAGCAACAGACGAAATGGGAACAATTGAGTTAAATTCGACCCCCATTTTTAACTCAATTCCCCCCCATTTTTTCCTATCCAGTTAAAATGCACCCACGCTTTTACCGTTTCGAACCGCGCCCGCCTCCTACCGCGGTTCCTCGTTGTTCAGCAGGCGGTGGCGGGAGACCAGGATATGGAACACCGTGTAGGCGCCCAGCACGAAGGCGCCCACATAGCCGAGCACGCCGAGCAGGGGCACGCCGAGCAGCTGCGGCTGCATGGCCGTGGTGCACAGGATAGACGAGCCCAGAAACAGCCCCGCCGACAGCGTCGCCAGGGAGATGCGCCCCACGGAGGCGTAGGCGGTAGCCAGAATGCGCGAGGACACTTCGATGTCGCCGTTCACCTTGATCTGCCCGCGATCGAGCATCTCCAACGTGTTCGACAGCTGAATCGGCAACTTCGCCAAGGCCTCGGCCGAGGCGGCGCTCGTCGTGGCAAGATCGATCAGCTGCGTCGCCAGAAACTTCGGGTCGGCCTGCTGGGCGATGACGTGCTTCGACACAATCTCGATGACGCTGATATCGGGCGCCACCTGGGCAATGACCCCCTCGATGGTCACGAACCCGCGGGCGAGCATGGTCACCGACGAGGTCATCATCATGTTCTGGCCGCGCAGCACCTCGATGACCTCGGTGAGCACGGTGCCCACGTTGATCTCCTTCATCTCGGCAGTGCTGTACTCGGCGAGCAGCCGCGAGAGCGCCTCCAGCAGCGCCCCATGGTCCACCGGCCCCAACACATGCACAAGGCCCATCACCGCTTCCTTCAGCAGATAGGCGTTATCGGTGGCCACCGCCGTGAACACCTTCCCGACGAGCATCCGCTCCGACACCGTCAGCGTGCCCACCATGCCCAGATCGATCCACACCACGTTCCCATCGCGTATGAGAATGTTGCCCGGATGTGGGTCGGCGTGGAAGAACCCGTCGTCGAGCACCTGGGTCACGTAGCTTTGGCACACGCGGCGCGCGAGCGCGTTCACGTCGATGCCCTGCTGGCACAGCTCTTCGGTGTGGGAGATTTCGGTTCCCCGGACGAACTCCATGACGAGCACCGACTCGCAGGAATATTGCGGATAGGCCACCGGGGACGTGACCCCTTCCTCGTCGGCCAGCTCGTCGTGGAAGCGCATGAGGTTGTGCAGCTCGGAGGTGAAATTCACCTCGCTGGCCGTCGTGCGCTCGATTTCCTCGATGAAGCCCTCGAGCGACAGCAGGATGTCGCGATGGGAATTGGAAGCGAACTCGCCCAGGGCCAGCAGGTGCTTCATGAGCATGATGTCCTCGGCCATCGATTCGGCCACGCCGGGACGTCGCACCTTCACCGCCACCGTTGTGCCGTCGAGCAGCGTCGCCTTGTGCACCTGAGCAATGGAGGCCGCGCCCAAAGGCACCGGATCGATAGAGGCGAACACCTCGTGCCACGACTTCCCGTATGCGCGGTCGATCTGCTCGATCACCACATCGAAGGGCATCGGGTTCGCGTCGTCGCGCAGCTTCTCGAAGGCATCGCAGTAGGCCTTGGGCAGAAGGTCGGAACGGTTCGAGGCCAGCTGGCCGATTTTCACATAGGTGGGACCGAGCGCCTGCAGCACCTCCACCGCCTGGGCGGGAGTCAGCCCATGCAGCACCTTGTACTGGCGCATGATGCGCACGATCTCGTTCATGCGCTTATGCGAAGTCTTGTCCTTGAGGGAAATCTCGGCGACTTTCATGAACTCTTCGAACGTGGCCATGGGCGTTCCTCCTTTCTGGAAAGCCCATGGTACCGTGCGAAATGAGAAGCGATCTCCTCGTCAATTCACCTGGCATCAAGCTGTTTCCCGTAAAAACACGAAAGCAGGAGGCTCATGGGTAATCAGGATTCCATGAGCCATCTGCTTTCTCGGGAAAGGCAATTTGCAAAGGTGGGCCCGTCATGATTGGCGAGCCCACCTGGCAGGCGCCCGGTAGTAGAAGAGGCGCCTGATCAAGCGGCCCTAGGGTGTGAAAGGGCCGCCATGATCATCAGTATGCGCTAGCGTGCGTGCTTGCCCGCCTTCGCGCGGCGCGTGCGCCGTCCGGCGCCCATCGCCACAACAAGGCTCGCCATCGCCAGCAGTGCCATAGTCGCCATCAGCGGCATGAGCTGGTCGCCGGTCTGCGAAAGACGCGTCTTGTCACTGTCAGACTTACCGCCCTTGTCGTCAGAGCTGCTCTTGTCGCCAGCACCAGCCTTGTCGTCGTCCTTCTTCTCCTGATCCTTGAGCCACTGAGCGTGATCAGGGTGTCCCTCGTCCTCAGGGCCGTAGGAGCCGTTGCCGTCGGTGTCGATATTCTTATCCGGAATACCGTCGCCATCGGTGTCGATGTTGATATCGGGCTTGCCGTCGCCGTCGGTGTCGACATTCACATCGGGCTTCGGCGCCGGATCGGCCTTCGGGTCAACCGGGTCGGGAACGCCGTCCTTGTCCTTGTCGACGATGTTCAGGTCGGGCTTGCCGTCGCCGTCGGTGTCCACATTCAGGTCGGGCTTGCCGTCGCCGTCGGTGTCGATGTTCACGTTGGGCTTCGGCGCCGGATCGGCCTTCGGATCCACTGGGTCGGGCTTGCCATCCAGGTCGACGTCGACAATGTTCGTATCCGGAATCCCATCGTCATCATTGTCGATGTTCACGTCCGGCTTACCGTCGCCGTCGGTGTCCACGTTGGTCGTCGGCGTCTTCGGGGAATCGGGATTCTTCGGGTCAACCGGGTCGGGCTTGCCGTCGCCGTCGGTGTCGACGATGTTCACGTCCGGCTTACCGTCGCCGTCGGTGTCCTTGTTCACGTCGGGCTTGCCGTCGCCGTCGGTGTCCACGTTGGTCGTCGGCGTCTTCGGCGAATCGGGATCCTTCGGGTCAACCGGGTCGGGCTTGCCGTCGCCGTCGGTGTCGACGATATCGACGTCGGGTTTGCCGTCGCCGTCGGTGTCCTTGTTCACATCGGGCTCACCATCGCCGTCAGTATCCACATCGGTATCAGGAATGCCGTCGCCGTCATTGTCCTTGTTGATGTCCGGATCGCCATCGCCGTCGGTATCGATGTTGATGTCGGGCGTACCGTCGCCGTCGGTGTCGACGTTGTTGTCGGGCTCACCATCATTGTCGGTGTCTTCATTCAACAGAATGGTTGTAACCGTAACATTATGGTCAGCGTTGATATCGTTGAAGCCCTTCGAACCCGTCGAGCGATCGGAAACTTTGTCGCCCTCGTAATTGAAGGCATCGTCGCTCTCCTCGGCATCATTACCGTCTACGTTGACATTGATAATGTAGGGCTTGTTGAGCACCTTGGTCGTAGTATCGTCGGTTCCCTCGGTGCCATCGCCCTCGGCAAGTGCCACAGGTTCGGCATCCTCCACAATGCTCCACGTAACCTCATGGTTCGCGCCAGCCTTGAAGGACTTCGTCGGCGTAATTTCCAAGTGGCCGTATCCTCGCACGTTGGTCGTCACCGTGTAACGCGGCTCAAATCCACTGGGCTCCAGGGGTGCCGAAGCCGTGGGCTCCAGCACAACGGTAATCACTCGGTTGCCCGTGATGTTGGAAACAGTATAGCTCGTGACAGAGGTCGCCTGACCATCAACGCTCGTCACCTTGTAGCCATCGAGGGCTTCCCAGCTCAAATTAGCAGAACCGCCGTCAGCCACAAAGCCCTCGCCGTCAGTCTTCGGAGCCTTGGCGATCTCGTTGCCATCGGCATCCACGAACTTCACCGTTACCTTGTGCAGCTTGTCGTCCTGGCGATCGGACACCGACTTCTTCGCTTCGTCATCGTCGGCATCAACGGGCACAAAGTGCGCAATCACCATCTGATCCTCGGTGATGTTGGTGATGCTGACCGAGAAGTTGTTGCCGCTCTTCGAGGGCTCGGTGAATACATTGGCCGTGGCATCGGCGCCATTGGTACCGGCTGCATAGGCCTCCTCCACAAATAGGCTGGCCAAGCTGAAGCTTTCGGCAGACTGAGCCGCAGGCTCGTCTTCAAACTCGACCACCACGTCGGGCTCGGGCTCAGGCTCGGGCGCTGGCTCGGGCTCCGGAGCAGGCTCAGACGCATTGGTGTCTTCCGCGCTCGCAGAAGAGTCGGGGTCTGCCGCAGTGCTGTCATCGCCTTCGGCGGTCGAGCCCTCGTCCTCCGGATCGACGCCAACAGCATCCTTGGTCGTATCCACCGCGTTCTGGGCATTGTCGGCAACACCCGCCGCGACAGCCTTGTCGGCACCGGTGACAACCTGCGCCTCATCGGCCTCGAGAGCAAGAGCGGCGGCCTCGGCCTCAACTTCAGCCGTCGCCGGAGCCTCTACCTTGCCAACGATCTTCTCAACCGTACCGTCCTTCTTAAAGATATAGGTGAACATCGTCTCCGCCGAGCCGGGTTCCGCGCTCTCGATGGCCCGCCTATCGGTCACCTCGATAGCGCCGACTCGATAACCGTTCTTGGGCTCTGCCACGATATTGTTGTAGTTGCCGTACAGACCCACCGTACGAGACCGAGCAATGGTACCGCCGTCAGTGGCAGCAACAGGCGTCGTTGCCGTCGGGTTGGAGGTAACCACCAACGTCTCCACCTTGTTGACCACCGGCTTGACGTACACCTTGACGTCGGCATCTTCCTTAAGCGTCACCTTGACTTCGGAATTGGTCTTATCGACCACCGCGTTCTTGTCGCCGGCGACCTCGACCTTATCCACCTCGTAGTACGTATAGTCCTCAGCGTCGTACTGATCGGAATTCTCAACCTTGTAGGTAACCGTGTGAGTCTGATCCTCGTCGGTCTTCTTGGCCACGAAACCGCCGTCGATCTCGCCAGCACCGCCGATGATCTGGGTGGTCACCTTGACCCATTCCTCAGGATCGGAGAAGTCCGGCACCACGTAGCCCTCGGGAGGGCTGGTCGGATCGGTCGGTGTCGGGTCGGTGCCCGGCTCATCGCCGCCCTCGTCGGCCAGCTCGTAGAAGTACACGTCTACCACGTGGTTGGCGTTCTTGCCAAGCCCGTAAGACGAGGCATCCTTTACTTCTTTCGCCTTGCCGGCCGTATCGAGACCGCCTCGAACAGTCTTGCCGTCAATCTTGATCTCGTAAATCTTGTACTGCGAATCGGCCTTGTTCCACGTAAACTGCCAATCCCGATTCCGTTCCTCATCGTTTAGATAACTCTTATTGTAAGGGATGGTCTTACTGGCGGTAGTTTGGTACTTGTCATCTCCGCCGTAGCGATTCACCGTAATGGTGTAGAAGCCGTCGGTTTCCTGGCCGCCCACCGTGGGCATCACGCTGCTGGCCACGTACACGGCAACCTTATGATCAGCCGCAAGGCCCTTGAAGCTGAAGCTATTTCCCGTTACGTCAACCACCTGGCCGTCAACTTCGACCTTCGTCACACGACATTTGCCACACACGTCCCATGAAATGGTGGCATCGTCGCCCGCCGTCACCGTCTTGGTAGGATCGATAGAGCAGTCGCCCGCGCGGTCGCCACCATTGCAGCCGTGAATCTCCGTCGTCACGGTGTAAGCCTTGCGGGGCACATCGGGCTTGGGGGTAGGCGTGGGCGTCGGATCATCGGGATCCGACGGAGCAACGGCATCCTTGGTGAACTCAACCACGACGTTCACGTTGGCCGTCAAGGGGCTCTCCACCTTGTAGGAGCCCTGCGAAATCAGGTCGTCGCGTACCACGCCATCGACCATCACCTTGGAGACATGGCTGCCATTTGCCGCCTGCCACGTCACCGTCGGCTGCGTGCCCTCCTTCTGCTTCAGCGCCGGCGAAACCGTGCCAGTTCCAGAACCCTGAGAAGTCACATTCACGTTCAGGTAGCGGTCGTAGTACAGGCTCAGCTCCAACACGGGACTGCCGGTAACCGTACCTTCAAGTACGTTGTTCGCGCTATCCGGATTGAACCAGTAGGACGCACCTTCATTGGTGATCTCCGCCTTCTTGTCCACTTCGGCTACCGAAACCGTCTGCTCGGTCGTTCCTGTATACGTCTTGGTAAGGGAGGTCACCGGGCGATACACCGCATTGCCCTGGGCGTCCTTCGTACCCGTGTTGTACAGGTAACGCACCGTATAGTTGGTATCGTTGCGCGGCGTCCATTTAGCCATAAAGGTGTGGTTCGTCTTCTGGAGCACATTGCCCTTGCCGTCGGTCGGCGTATCGGCCAACGTGTATTCGCCCGTCTCCTCATTCGTGACGGTCTTCAAGTACCAACCTGCAAAATCGTAACCCGTACGCGAGGGCGTGGGGAATTGAGTAAGGGAGGTCGTCGGATAAGCGGTCGTTGTGGAAGTCGGGTAAGCGATGTCGTTCACGCGGCTACCACCAGCGGAGTCAAAGGACACGATGAACTTGTTCGTGTCATACTTCCACATAGCGTACAGCGTCAAATCGTGCGAGGGCATCGCGGGAGCCGCACCCGCCGTAGCCGACGAGCCCGAAGGCACCTTGATGGCATTGGCGTAATTGTCCATGGGGTTCTTGGTGGTTGACCAGCCCTGGAAGATGTAACCGGGCTTGGTAGGAACGCCACGTCCGGTAACCGGGATATTCAACGTTCCAACGTTGGTTCCGAAGGCAACATCAGCGATCTCCCGAACATTGCCCAGTGCGCCGCCGTTGGCATCGAAGCGCACCTTGTAGTTGCCCACTTCCCACTGAGCAACCAAATAGTAATTGCGCTTGACAACGTTGGCGTCATCGTTGGGGTTGCCATCGGGGTTCTTCAGAACAAGCGTCGCCGATTGGTCAGCAGGATCGATCAACTGGGACGGTGACGCCGAAGTAGTACCAGCATCTTTGTTCACCAGCGCCGCCGAAGCCGTATCGGAGTCAGCCTGCACCAGCTTCCAACCTGTGAAGCTGTAACCCTCGCGGGAAACCTGGATGTTCTGATCCTCGATCTTGGTCTGGATGCTGTTGCCCGAAACAACCTGGCGCGTCGTGGAGTTTACCTGACCGCCCGTCGAGCCTTCGATGGAGCCGCCATTAGCAAGATAGATAAGGTTGGCATAAGCCTTGGAGTAGCTCGGACGAATGACAATCGTGTGGTCGTCGGGAACGGGAACGTCGGTGCCGGGGTTAACCGGATCGCCACCGTCGCCCGTCACCCAACCAGAGAACTTGTCGTCGGGATCCTCCGGATCATCAAGGTCGCCCTCATCAGGAAGCACAATAATGGGCTTCTCGCCGATAACAATGTAGTCGTCGATGGGATTGCCATCGGGATCTTGCACCACAACGCGCGTCGGCTGGAAGACCGCCTTGTTGCCCACATTGCCGCATTCGTCGCGCACCCACACAACAACCGGCTCCACGTCTACCAGATCATAGTCGAAAGAGTACTCGTGGACGGGAGCGCCGATAATCTCCCAGTCGTCTTCAGTCGGCGTCGCGTTCACGTCGTTGGTCACCCAATAAGCCGCTACGCCGGAGCCGCGGTTATCCTCGATGAACGTGATGCCGTCATCATCGATGCCCATGCCAGTGTCGGTCAGCGTGATAGTGGCCACGTTTTTGGCAGTATTGGCGCCCTCGATATAGGGCTCCTTCTCATCGAGGAAGACCGTGAGGAAAGTTTGCGATGCCTTGGATTCGTTGCCCTTCTGATCTTTGACAGTCAGTTCGAAAATCCATTTTCCCGACGTACTCTTGTTGGTAAAGCTGTACGGAGTGATGGCCTTGGGATCGGTTTGCCAGCCGCTGTCATAAACCGTCTTGTTCTCCGGGTCGTAAATCTTGCCACGCCACTGAGCAATAGAGCCATCTGCGCCAGCAAGGGTTCCGGGCTTCGACTGATCCACAAAGTAGACCGGAACGCTCTGTCCATCAGCAAGATGCTTCTGGTGCACCGTCATCAACTGATTGCCCGTCTCGTTGTTAATGAGGTAGAAGTTCGCCAACGGCAGCTCAGACTGAATAGGTGCCTGGTTGAACTTCTTGCCTTCGACGTGGTTTTTATAGATGTACTGGGCCATCTGGGTGACATAGTCATCTTCCATGGCGATAAGGCCATTGTCAGCACCCAGACCCTGATGGGTGACGTTGCCCGCGTTGTCTTTGATGGTGTCAGTAACGATGTTGCCGTCTTGAGCGTTCGAGATATAGAAGATCTCGTTTTCGTTCATGCGGTTGATGCCGTCCTGGTAGGAAGGGCTTTCCTCATCGGGAATGTTGGGGTCGTTAGAGCTGCCCACCAGATTGATGAAGTACTTCTGCTCGGCACCCTGATAATACTGGGTAGTCTTCAGAGCATCGAAAGCAGAAGCCTCGTAGCTCATTTCAAGATCGGTATATATGATGGAGGAAAAACCCGTGCAACCATGGCTCGAATAGCCTACCCAAGGGCCAAAGCCATTAAGTGTTTCACCGCTGTAGAATTGCGGAATCGAAACATTGCGAAGAGCCGTGTTTAGCTCAGATAAATTGCCAGAAGCGTCATAAGCCTGCGTCTGCACCGTTAGACTGTCCTGCTTCAGCTCGACGGTAAGACGAATTTTCTTCTGCGCACCCAAGCTCACAACCGCACCAGAACCTGACACATTAGCACCAGCCGTGAACGCCGTCGTTAGAGAGTCGGCCGCAACGCCGTCAAGCTTTTTTACAACCATGTTTCCGTTGCCACTAACGGCATCCGCCGCCGAAAAATAAAGGAGATAGCCATAAACTTTGCCATTAATGACAGCGGAATTCATGAAGAAGCCAAACCCAGTCAAGGTGTGACTATTGATGACAGAGGCATCAAGGTTAAAACTAAATGAACGAGTCGAGCTACTTGTAGCGGGGTAAATCATCCAATCGGAATAAGCATTCGTCCCATAACCCGCAAAAGCCATATTCGTCGCATTGTTTTCGCCGGATTGGTACACATAAACATGACGATCCAAATCGGCCACTGCGCTAATCGTAAACTTGTTGGTTACTTTGTTCACAACATTGGCAATGGTGTTTGATCCGCTCATATGAGAATCAGCCGTAATTCTCTTCGGTTGCTTTGCCTGCTGATCTGCAGACAAAGCAAGGGCATTGTAGGTTGCGTCGTTCCTATAGTGATCGTACACATACCAACCATCAAGATTGCTCGTGTCGATAGACACAGCCGTGTTGGTAATACGGAAGGCCGAAGGATCCATACCCTGGTCGATGAGCTTCTGCGTAAGCTCTTCCTTAAAGTCCAGGAACGTTCCCGGATAGTCGGAGGGCACGCTTACCGCGATGTCCACCTTCGGCGTGGGGTTGGCGCCGACGTCGACGGCGTGGGCTTGGCTAGCACCAAGCGTCAGAGAGGAGAACCCCCCCCCCAGGACAAGAAGCACGCTTAGGAAACAAGCGAGAACGCCTTTGCCCTTTCTTTTCGCAATGTCCATATACAACCACCAATCCTTTATAGACTGTTGATACACGACTGATCGACTAATAATTCGCCTTTTGTTTCAAAATGTCAACAGAATGGCTTATGAATGGCAACTTTTGATAGGGCATCGCGTCAATATGATAGGGTATCGACAGCCAAAAAAGCGGATCAGGCGCCCAGTGCACGCAGGGGTATGACGTAGATTCCCTCTTCAGCTTGGTAAGCGTACTCGCCCGTGCCCGTCAGAACCGCCATGAACTCAGGGGCACGTTTTGCAAAATCCGAAGATTCCAGTTTGCATTTTCCGAAGATTTCACTTTGCAAAATCCGAAGATTGCAGTTTGCATTTTCCGAATTTCGACAGCGCCAGGTGCCGTCAGGCTAACGCACGGAACATACTTGATCAATTGCATGCGCAGAAAACACCCGTCGGCACGCGACGGAAAAGCGGCGTGGCAAAAACAGGTGGTTTGGTTCCCAGCGAAGGGATTTTCTCGCTAGTTTTGGCAAAACCTTAGGTTTGGTTCCTGCCGAGCCTGTTTTCCGCTCACAACTGGCAAGATCGGCGATTTGGTACCTCTATTTCAGCCAAATTCGGAAGTTTGGTATCCGATGCTCGGAGAAACCCCAGGTCGGGAAATTCACTTCTCGCTATTCTGGGTACCAAACTAGCTGTTTTGCCAGAAGGTGGGTACCAAACCGGCAATCTTGGCGCGCCTGGGTACCAAACCCCCTAATTTTGTCGGCAATTTTTCGACACGAGATACCAAACCCCGCAGTTTTGTCACACATCATGCGCCGCCAGGTACCAAACCCGGGAATTCTGCCATGCGGAAGGCGTGTGGCATTTTTGCGCCTCGGGCTGCGGTGTATTCCGTAGCTAACAAATGGCCACACTCGTTTCACCTGGGGTTTCCCGAATTTTCGAAAAGTCATCCATCGCTTACACCGCAGCCCGAGGCCGCTTTTTGCCAGGGCCCACATCGGCCCGCAGCCCGAGGCCGTTTTTTGCCAGGGCCCGGGGCCGTCCCGCAACCAGAGACCGCCCCTGTCGCTATTAACGCAGTTGAGGCCAATCGAACAAAATTGTCACTGTGGCAATTAAGTAAAATGGTTGGTCGATGAGGTGTGTGCATAGGTTTTATGGCAAAATAAGCTGCTGTGCTACTGAACGCTGCACCGAAAGCGCAGCGCAACCACGCAAGAAGAACGCAGCTTAAACACGCAAGAACAAGGAGAAGCACATGGGACTCCTCTCAAAATTCGAGGGCAAGATGGAAGACACCGTGGAAGGCGCCGCCGATCGCATGGGCGCGGCCCCGCTGTCTCCCGTGCAGATTGCCAAGAAGGCCGAGAAGCAGATGCGCCGCGAGAAGATGGTCGGCGCAGGCAAGCAGTACGCTCCCACGCTTTATACCGTGCTCGTCAACGCCGACGATGACCGCCGCCTTCTGGGCTACTACCCCACCCTGGCTGGCGAGACCGAAACCTACCTTTCCGCCAAAGCCGCCGAGCAGGGCCTCGTCATGGACGGCCAGCCCCTTGTGCGCTTCATCGTCGACGATGATTTGCGCCACGGCAAGTTCGACGTCATCGCCGAGATGGTGGCCTCCCCGCTGGTTGAGCAGCTGCGTCAGGAAGAGTACGCCCGCTACGGCATCCGTCCCGGCGGCGGTCCGGCCCGCGCGGCCGCCCCGCAAGCGGGCTACGGCTACCAGCAGCCCGCTCCCGCTCCGGCGCCAGCACCCGCCGGCGGCTACGACTACCAGGCCGCGCCCGTCGACGAGTACGTGGAAGACGACTACTACGAGGACGACGAGCCTCGCCAAGCCTATATATACGACATCACCAACGACCGCGCCTTCACGCTGCCCGGCCAGGCCGAGACCATCGGGCGCGAGTCGAAGAACGACATCGTCATCCCCGACATCAACGTCTCCCGTGTGCATGCGGAAATCCGCCAGGACGAGTCCGGCGCCTGGATCCTCACCGATTTGGGCTCCACCAACGGCACCTTCGTCAACGGCCGCCAGATCAAGTCCACCGCGCTACATGACGCCGACCGCATCATCGTGGGTACCACCAACCTCGAGTTCCAGCTCATCTAGCCCGCCCGCACCTCAGCGAGCCAAAGGAGGCTATCGGTGATCGATCTCGTTCTGCTCATCGCGCGCCTGTTGTTCGTGGCGCTGCTCTATCTGTTTCTGTTCGCCATCATGCGCACCGGCATCGGCATGGTCAAAGGCTCCCGCAAGAAGGAGCGCGGCTGGACGGTATCGGTGGAACGCGGCCCCAAGGAGCTGCGCGGCGTCTCCATCGCCGTGCACGGGCCCGTCATCGTGGGCCGCTCGCCGGGCGCCGACATCGTCATCGGCGCCGGCTACGTGTCCGGCCGCCACGCCCGTTTCCAGCTGATGGGCCAGAACCTCTTCGTAGAAGATCTGGGCTCGAAGAACGGTACGGCCGTGAACGGGCGCCCCGTCCATGACCCGGTGGCCCTGCGCAACAAGGATCTCGTCACCATCGGCGACGTCGACATCCGCGTGAGGAACCAGTAATGGCCCGGGCAAAGCGCAAGAAGAGCGGCGCTACTTTCGGCAGTCGCACCGACGTCGGCTGCGTGCGCGAGCACAACGAGGACTCGCTGGCCGTTGCCCCGCCGCTGTACGTGGTGTGCGACGGCATGGGCGGCCACGCCGCAGGGGAAGTGGCCTCGGAAATCGCCGTGGACGTTATCTGCGACCGCGCGCCGGCGCACCCCGATGCCTCGGCTTTGGGACAGGCCGTGGAAGAGGCTAACCTCGCCATCATCCGCGCCGCTCGCGAGGGCGTCGGCCGCGCCGGCATGGGCTGCACCTGCACCGCCGCCATGCTGGAGAAGGACAAGCTCGTCATCGCCCAGGTGGGTGACTCGCGGGCCTACCTTCTGCACAAGGGGCAGATGCAGCAGCTCACCCGCGACCATTCCCTGGTGGCCGATCTTATTGAAGCCGGCCAGATCACCGAGGCCGAGGCCCGCGTTCATCCCCAGCGCTCGGTCATCACCCGCGCTTTGGGCAGCGACCCGCGCACCCAGCCGGACTTGTTCGAGCTGACCGTGGAAGCCGGCGACCGTCTGCTTCTGTGTTCCGATGGCCTTTCCACCATGCTGGAAGACGACCAGATTGCCAAGATCCTCGCCAGCCACAGCGAGCCCCAGCGCTGCGCAGCCCAGCTGGTGAACGAGGCCGTGGGCCGGGGCGGCTACGACAACGTCACTGTCATCGTCGTGGACGTGACGGGCCTGGCCGAGCAGCACCGCCGCAAGCTGACGCGCAAGAGCCGCGCGACGGCCATCATGCTGGCGCTTTTGCTGGTGGCCATCATCGCCGGTTGCGCCTACGGGTTCAACTACCTGGCGTCCAACGCCGCCTATTTGGTGGCCCAGGATGGGAAGGTCGCCGTGTACCAGGGCGTTCCCGGCGACATTTTCGGATTCTCGTTCAATCACCTCGACCGCGTGACCGACGTGGCTCTGGACGACTTGCAGCCGGGCACTGCCAACCGCCTGCGCGAGGAGGGCATCAAGGTGGATTCCCTGGAAGCCGCCAACAGCCTCGTCGCGGAATACGAGAAGGAGATCGCCGACCGGAAGGCCGCCGAAGAGGAAGCGGCCCGGGCAGCAGCCGAGGCCAACCAGCCTGAGGAACCCGCGAAGGGTACGGAAGGTGCTGGCGGCGGCGCGGCCGGTGGCGAGCAGGGTGGCACGGACTCGCAAAGCACTGAACCCCCGGCCGGTGCCGGCTCCGGCACGACCGGCAAGGGCACGGGCAACCCCGACGCTGGCGCAAGCGGCAGCACGGCCGGGAGCACCTCGGGAGGAACCAACCGATGACCCGGCGCAACATAGAGCTGATGCTCCTGCTCATCGCCTCGCCCATCGTCATCGTGCTCTTCGCCATGATGGTGGTCACCGGCGGCCAGGAGCTGTCCTTCAACACCCTGGGCGTGCCCCTCGGCATCTTCGCCACATTCCTTGTGGCCCACATTGCCGTGCGCTTGCTCGCCCCGGCGGCCGACCCGGCCATCCTGCCTATCTCGTTCGCGCTGTCGGGCGTCGGCATCGCCTTCGTCACCCGTATTGTGCCCGATTTGGCCGTGAATCAGCTGCTGTGGCTGTTCATCGGCATCGCGGCCATGATCGCCACGCTCGCCGTCGTGCGCAACCTGGACAAGCTCGCCAATTACAAGTACACGCTCATGATCGTGGGCATTCTGCTGCTGCTTTCCCCCATGTTGCCGGTCATCGGCTACGAGTCCGGCGGCGGCCAGCTGTGGCTGCGCTTCGGCAGCTTCAGCTTCCAACCCGGCGAGCTGGCGAAGATTCTCATCGTGTTCTTCATCGCCGCCTACCTGGCCGCCAACCGCGAGATGCTTTCGGTGTTCACGTGGAAGGTGGGGCCGCTGTGGCTGCCGAGCCTCGCCACCCTTCTGCCCCTCATCGTCATGTGGGCGCTCGCCTTCATCGTCGTCGTGCTGGAGAAAGACCTCGGCCTCGCCCTGGTGCTGTTTTCCGTGTTCGTCATCATGCTGTATGTGGCCACGGGGAAGAAGCTCTACCTGGTGGTATCCATCGGGCTGGCGGCCATTGCGGCCGTGGCCCTTTACGGCATGATGGGCCACGTGCAGACCCGCGTCGCCATTTGGCAGGACCCCTTCGCCGAGGCCCAGGGCGGCGGCTTCCAGCTGGTGCAGAGCTTGTATTCCATCGCCGACGGCGACCTGTTCGGCACCGGCATCGGCCGGGGCATGGGCGGTCAGCCCGTAGCCGAGGGCGGCATCCCCGTCGCCGAGAGTGACTTCATCTTCCCGGTCATCGCCGAGGAGACGGGCCTGCTCGGCGCGGCCGGTGTGCTGCTGCTGTATTTGTGCTTCGCCATCCGCGGCATTGTCACGGCGGCCCGGGCGAAATCCGACGTCAGCTCGTTCACCGCCGTGGGCCTCACCTCCATCATCGTGCTGCAGGCGTTTATCATCGTCGGCGGCGTCACGCGCCTCATCCCGCTGACCGGCATCACGCTGCCCTTCATCAGCCAGGGCGGCTCGTCGCTCATCGCCAGCTTCATCATCGTCGGCTGCCTGCTGCGCTGCGGAGACGAGGGCACCGGCGTGAATTCCGAAATGCGCCAGACCGGGGCCATCGGCGCCCACGGATCGGACGCAGTGCTGGGACGCGTGGCCTTGGGCAAGCGGCTCACCGGCACCATGATCGTTTTCTCGGTGCTCTTCGCGGTACTGGTGGCGAACCTCACCTACCTCATGGTCATCAAGGCGCCGGAGTACCAGAGCATGCCGTCGAACAACCACACCATCGCCAAGGAAGCGCGCATGGAGCGGGGCACCATCTCTACCGCCGACGGCACGGTGCTCGCTACCTCGGTACGCCAGGAGGACGGCTCCTATAAGCGCGAGTATCCGGCTGGCGAGCTGGCGGCGCACATCGTGGGCTACACTTCCCAGCGCTTCGGCACCGCCGGCATCGAGGCCGCCTACAACGACACCCTGCGCGGCGAGCAGAACTTCGCTAGCTTCACCGACGTAGTGAACTCGCTCGCGGGCATCCAGACCAAGGGCAACGACGTCGTGCTTTCCATCGATTCCCGCATTCAGCAGGCGGCCCAGGACGCCCTGGCCGGGCAGGTGGGCGCCGTGGTGGCCTTGAACCCCGAGACCGGCGCCGTGTACGCCTTGGCCTCCTCCCCCACCTTCGACGCCGCCAACTACGAGGAGCTGCTCACGTCGGCTGCGGACGGCGGCAGCGACTCCTCCGAGCTGTTCAACCGCGCCACCCAGGCGCTGTACGCGCCAGGCTCCACCTTCAAGATGGTGACCCTGGCCGCCGCGCTGCAGAACCACATCGCCACGGCGGACACGGTGTACGACTCCCCCGGCGAGATGGACATCGGCAACGCGCCGGTGACCAACGTGAAGAAACGCTCCTACGGCAAGATCACCCTGGAGCAGGCCATGTGGTACTCGTCGAACACGGTGTTCGGCCAGGTGGGCGTGCAGCTCGGCAGCGATTTGCTCGTGCAGATGGCCACAAGCTTCGGGTTCAACGAGGCTATCCCCTTCGACCTTCCCCTGGCCACGTCCCTCATGCCCGACCCCGAGGAAATGACCACCTGGGAAACGGCCTGGGCCGCCTGCGGCGAGCCTGTGGGCGAGCATGAGAGCCCCGCCGGCCCCCAGGCCACCGTGCTGCAAATGGCGCTGGTGGGTTCCGCCATCGCCAACGAGGGCGCCATCATGCAGCCCTACCTGGTCGACGGCATCTACAACGCCAACGGCGAGCGCAGCTTCTCGCCCATTCCCGTGAAGCTGAAGCAGGCCATGGACGCCGACACGGCCGCCGCCGAGATCGACATCATGAAGGGCGTCGTCACCGAAGGCACTGGCGGCAAGGCAGCGCTCGACGACGTGGCCGTGGCCGGCAAGACCGGTACCCACGAGCGCGGCGACGGCAGCGACGACAGCTGGTTCGTGGGAATGGCCCCCGCCGCCGACCCCAAGGTCGTGGTGGCCGTCGTCATCGAGAAGGGCGAATCGGGGGCTGGCGCCAGCGCCGCCCACGACGTTCTGGAAACGGCTCTCGAAGTGACGGGGGCGCTGTAGTACAATGGCAAGACTCACCAGAGTTCGCATACTTAAACCGCAAACGCACTCGTACATGGAACTTTAAGGAGTATCAAGGTGACCGGACAGGGAACAATGACGGGCAAGGTCTTTGGCGGCCGTTACGAGATAAAGGACCGCATCGGCATCGGCGGCATGGCCGAGGTGTACCGTGCCCAGGACAGCACGCTGGGCCGCGTCGTCGCCGTGAAGGTGATGCTGCCCCAATTCGCCGCCGACCCCTCTTTCACCCAGCGCTTCCGCCAGGAGGCCGCCGCCGCCGCGAATCTGCAGAGCCCTTACATCGTGAACGTGTACGACTGGGGCCAGGACGACGACACCTACTACATCGTCATGGAATTCGTGCGCGGGTCCGACCTGAAGACCGCCATTCAGCAGCGCGGCGCCATCAACCAGCGCAAGGCCGCTGAAATCGGCTCCCAGGTGTGCCAGGCCCTCACCGTGGCCCACAACCAGGACATCATCCACCGCGACATCAAGCCGCAGAACATCATGGTGCAGCCCGACGGCAACGTGAAGGTGATGGATTTCGGCATCGCCCGAGCGAAGAACTCCGTGAACGACAAAACCTCCGCTGTGCTGGGCACCGCCCATTACATCTCGCCGGAACAGGCCCAGGGCAAGGACCTCACGGCCGCCAGCGACATCTACTCGCTGGGCATCGTGCTATACGAGGCCACCACGGGGAAGCTCCCCTTCGATGGCCCGGACGCCGTATCGGTGGCCATGCAGCAGGTGAAGGACGAGCCGGCGGCGCCTTCTTCCATCAACCCGAACATCGATCCGGATCTTGAGGACATCATCATGGTGGCCCTTTCGAAGGATCCGGCGCGTCGCTTCGCCACGGCTAACGACATGCGCATCGCGCTGATGGACTACCTGGCCGGACGCCCCGTCACCCTGCCGGCTGGCGCGATGAGCTCGTCGTTCACCGAGGCCCAGACCCGCATGATGGGCGCGGTGCCGGGTGCGGTGCCGGGCATGACGAGCACCCAGGTGATGCCCCCGGTGGCGGGCGGCACGGCGGCTATGTCGCCGAGCGCCACGGGCAACTTCCAAGCGACGAACTTCCACGACGCCAACACTAAGAAGAGCAAGAAACCCGTCATCATCGCCCTTTGCGCCATTTTGGCCATTGCGCTGGTGGCTGGCATCGCGTTCGCCGTTTCCGGCGGCTTCAAGCCGGCGGCCCCTGCCGACGAGCTCATTGAAGTCCCCAGCGTGGTGGGCAACACCGAGCAGGAAGCCACCTTCACGCTGGAGCAGGCCGGCTTCCAGGTGCAGATTACGACCAAGGAAGACGAATCCGTCGACGAGGGCACGGTGCTGCAGCAAGACCCGGCCGGCGGCACCAAGCAGCAGAAGGGGGCGACCATCACCCTCACCATTGCCGTGGGGCCCGACACCGTGGACGCGCCCAACTTCAAGAACATGACCATGGACAAGGCGCGCCAGGCGGCCGAAGACGCCGGCCTTAAGGTTGTGGAAGCCGAGAGCAAGTACTCGGAAGATGTCGCCGAGGGCAAGATCATTTCGCAAAGCCCCGCCGCCGGCGACCCGGTGAAGCCCGGCACCACCATCGAGGTCGTCACCTCCCGCGGAAGCGAGCTGACCACCGTGCCCAACGTCATCGGCATGACCGAGGAGGTGGCCATCGACAAGCTGCAGTCCGAGGGCTTCGGCGCCGAGGTGAAGGCCCGCGAGTACAGCGACAAGCAGGGCGAGGGCCGCGTCATGAAGCAGGATCCGCTGAACGATAAGGTGAAGCCCGGCGCCACGGTGCAGATCACCATTTCGAAGGGCCCCGAGCCGGAGCCCGAACCGGAACCGGAACCCGCCCAGCCGTCGAACCCCGGCACCACCGATCCGGGCACCAATAACCCCGGCGGCACCACCGATCCGGGCACGGGCGGCGGCAGCGGCAGCGGCGGCACGACCGACCCCGGCACGGGCGGTAGCGGGGACGCCGGCACCACCACCCCTTCCACCAACTAGGATCGGATAACGAAACCGTGAAGACCGGGCGCCTCCTCCTTCGGGATGGAGGCGCCCTTCTATAATGAGGCCATGCCCAATTTGCTCGACATATTCGATAAGTTCATCCACGCCGACTGGTTCAATACCATGCTCGGCGTCGTGATCATCTGCGCGATCACCTTCGTCGTCGCCCGCATCACCGTGGCCTTTATGCGCCGGGTGCTGAACAAGACCTCGCTTCTGCCCTCCAGCTCCATTTTCATCAACTTGGTGCGCATCGTGGTGTGGGTCATCGGCATCTGCTGCGTGCTTTCCATGTGCTTCAACGTGAACATTTCGGCCATGATCACCGGCCTTGGCGTTGTCGGTATCGCGGTGTCGCTGGGCTTTCAGGACACGCTCTCGAACCTCATCGGCGGCCTGACCGTCAGCGTGTCGCGCACGGTGGAACCCGGCGACAACATCCGCATGGGGCCTTCTGGCGTCACCGGCGTCGTGCAGGACGTCACTTGGCGGTACACCTCCATCAAGGACAGCTCGGGCACCATCACCAACATCCCCAACTCGCTTATGACCTCCACGGCTGTCTGCAAGCTATCCCCCTTGAACGAGATTTCCATTCCCCTGGTGGTCACCACCAACAGCGAGCGGCTCACCGCCACGGCCCACCACATTGAGGACGCCGCCGAGAAGGCCGTCTCCCGCGTGAGCAAGCTGAAGAAGCGGCCCAGCGTGTCGTTCTCATCCATCAGCGATTACGGGTTCAAGGGTTCGCTGAGCTTCACTATCGCGGAGGCGTCCAAGGCCTCCTCTGCCACCGATGCCGCCATCCGCGCCGTGGCCCCCTACGTGCACAACCATCTCATTGAAGAGGCCATGGGCGACCTAACCGGGCAGAAACTTACCGACGCCACCGGCTCGCTCGTGCCCGTGAAAGACGAGGAAGGCGCCTCCAGCAACTGAGTTCGCGTAGCGCAGAACTTCATGGCGCTTTTGGGCACAAAAATAGCCCTGCCCCACGCCAGAGGATGAACCCACCTCAAAAGGTGGGTGCTCGCATCGGGTCTCCCGGCTTTCGCATCAACGGATGCGAATCTCCGTTCCAACCGCTTCTAGAGCTCCCTCGTCACAATACGTCGGTCCATCGCAATATATGGCGGGAACAGGACTTACCTTCAGTATACGCAAAACCCGATGACAGGAAAGTCTTGACATGCGACGCAACATAAGCTGTTGGGCAAACGTTGCCCGCAGTTGCCCCCAGTTACCTGTTACCATCGTCGGGAGCTACGCTCGTGCCAACTTTATGACAGGAGCGCGGCCGTCAGCTACACCAACCAGACTGCGCTACAATGACGGCTATGGAAAATGATTTCGAAAACACCACCATCTCCCTGTTCGGTACCGTGCCCGACTCCATCGTAGACGGTCCCGGCCTGCGCTACGCCGTGTTCGTCCAGGGGTGCTCGCACCACTGTCCCGGCTGTCACAACCCCGAAAGCCAGCCGGCCGAGGGCGGCACCGAAACGACGCTGGCGGCCCTTCTGGCCGATATTCGCGCCAACGGCCTCGTGCACGACGTGACCCTCTCCGGTGGCGAGCCCTTCGAGCAGCCGGAGGCCTGCGCGGCTCTGGCGGCCGCGCTGAAGCGCGAGGGTTACGGCATCTGGTGCTACACGGGCTACCTCTACGACGATCTTGCGGGGCGGACGGATCCTGCCATCGCCAACTTGCTCGACCATATCGACGTGCTGGTGGACGGCCCCTTCGTGGAATCGCGCAAGTCCCTCGAGCTGAAGTGGTGCGGCTCCTCCAACCAGCGCCTGATCGACCTACCGGCCACACGACGTGCCGGCTCCGTCGTGGAATGGCAACCTGCCTCGTTCTCGCTGGAAAAACCTTCTAACTGGTAAGGCAAGAGCCTCTAAAGGCTCAGCCTTGCAAGCACTTTTACTATTTCTGGAAATCTTTGTCAGCCGATGGGTAGACGCACCGTAAAGCGAGTACCGACATCTTCCTCGCTTTCCACGAACACCTCGCCGCCGTGGTAGAGGGCGGCGTGTTTGACGATGGCCAAGCCCAGCCCCGTGCCGCCCAGTTCCTTGGAGCGACTCTTCTCCAGGCGGTAGAAGCGCTCGAAGATTTTCTCCAGCTTGTCGGCGGGAATACCCGCGCCCGTATCGTTCACGCGGACGATGCCGATACGGACGCCCCCCTCGCCGCTTGCGCCCTCGCCAGCGGGGACGTCCTCCTCGCACACCTCCACGAGCACGCGGCCGCCTTCGCGGTTGTAGCGGATGGCGTTTTCCACCAGGTTGTAGATCATCTGCTTGAGCAGGGTCTCGTTGCCCTGGACAGTAACTGGTTCCGCCTTGAGATGCACCTCCACATCGGCATCGGCGGCCAGCTTGGTCAAACGTCCCACGACGCGTTCGGCCACGGCGCGCAGGTCCACCGCCTCGGCTTCGTCGGCGCCGGGAGCCATCTCGTCAAGACGTGACAAAATGAGCACGTCGTCGATCAACGCGCGCATGGCCTGGGATTCCTCATAAATGAGCTGGGCGAACCGGGGCACATCCTCGGGGGGCACCAGACCGTTGGCCATCAGCTCGGCATAGCCGGAAATCACTTGCAGGGGCGTCTTCATTTCATGGGAGACATTGGCCGTGAACTCGCGGCGCATCTTCTCGGCCCGGGCCAGCTCCTCGTTGCGCGCGAGAGCCGAGGCCGATCGCGCCGGCTTGTCAGCGCCCGGCGTAGGCGCTGACGCAGGTGCCGCAGCCGCCCGAGCATCGCCGCAGCGGGACTTATCAGCGGCACTCACGAGGCACTCTTCTTCAATCGATAGCCCACGCCGCGCACGGTGGCGACGGCTTCTTCGGAGCCGGGGGCCGCTTCGGCCAGCTTGCGACGAAGCGTCTTCACGTGCATGTCCACCGTGCGCGTCTCGCCGACGAAGCTTACGCCCCACACCTGCTCGAGCAGCTGCTCGCGGGTGAGCACACGGCCCTTATTCTCCATAAGCGTGCGCAGAAGGTCGAACTCCTTACGCGTGAGGTTGACTTCACGGCCGTCCGCCATCACCGTACGGGCGGACGGCGACAGCTTGATCGCGCCGACGACCATAAGGTCACTGGGTTCCGCTATCTCTTCTGCGGCGCCTTGGGCCGGACGATTCGCACGGCGCAACAGCGCGTTCACCCGCGAGATGAGTTCCATCATGCCGAAGGGCTTTGCCAGATAGTCATCGGCGCCGGCGTCGAGTCCCACCACTTTGTCGAACTCGGTGCCTTTGGCCGTGAGCATCATGATGGGAAGGTTCTCCGTGGCCGCGTTGTTGCGCAGGGCCTGCAAAAGCGCAAGGCCATCGTCGCCGGGCAGCATGATGTCCAGCAGCACCGCATCGGGCGGCTCGGCCGCGCACCGCTCAACAAGACCGTCACCGTCATGGAACGCGCGCACTTCCATACCCGCCTGGTGCAGCGCGTAAGCCGTCAGGTCGCGAATGTGCTCGTCGTCCTCCACGTAATAGATGAGCGGGGCTTTGCTCATGGGGATCCTTTCTGGAACAGGTGCGCGGCCATTGTAGCGCAACAGCCGCGTAGCGCGGAGGTGGGCGGCGAGACGTCAGAGAGCCGTGGGGTGGACCGAACAGCCCGCGCCACCTCAGCGCCGTCTCGGCGCAACCGGAAACCTACGCGAAAGCGACCGACGGCGCGGGGCGGTGCCATCGGTCGCGAGGTGTGGGGCTAGGCGGCCGCCGCGTCGGGGGCCAGCGGCGTCTCCAGCGCGTCCGCCAAAGGATCGCGGGGACGGCGCGGCTTCTCGGGGAGAATCGCCATAACAATCTTCACCATCACCGACACAAGCGGCAGCCACAGCACCGTCATGGTCACGTTGAACAGCGTGTGCGCGTTGGCAATCTGCCGGGCGATGACCTCCACTTCGGAGCCGGCCGGCGGGATGGCGGCCACCACCGCGGCGGCAGGGCCGATGAGCCACACGAACAGCAGGCAGCCCGACAGGTTGAAGATGCAGTGGGACAGGGCCACGCGCTTGGCGTCGCGGGACTGGCCGATGGCGGCGAGAAGCGCCGTGATGGTGGTGCCCAAATTGTCGCCGAGCAGGATGGGAATGGCGCCCTCCAGGCCGATGATGCTGGCTCCATCGACGCCCGGCGTGGCGGCGAAGTTCTGCAGCACGGCGATGGTGGCGCTGGAGCTTTGCACCACGAGCGTCATGAGGGTGCCCACCAGAACGCCGAGCACCGGCACGCCCGTCACCTGGGCAATCATGTCGGTGAACACGGGGTTCTCGGCCAAGGGCTTCATAACAGCGCCCATGGTGTCGATGCCGAGGAACAAAAGCCCGAAGCCGAAGACGGCGGTGCCGACGTACTTCATCTGCCCTTGCTTGGCAAGCTGCATGATGAGGAAGCCCACAAGCACGATACCGAGCACGTAATCGGACAGCTTGAAGGCGATGATCTGCGCCGTGATGGTGGTGCCGATATTCGCTCCCATGATGATGGGGATGGCCTGGCGCAGCCCCATGAGGCCGGCCGCCACGAAACCGATGGCCATGACCGTGGTGGCGCTGGAGCTTTGCAGCACCGCCGTGGCCAGCGCACCGGCCAGAACGCCGAAGAAGGGGTTCTTCGTCACGGCGGCCAGAATGGCGCGCATGCGCTCGCCAGCTGCCTCCTGCAAGTTGTTGCTCATGAGGTTCATGCCGTACAGGAACAGGGCCAAACCGCCGAACAGTCCCAGCCCGATTTGCAGCAGTTCTTCCACCTACGCGTCTCCTTCTTACAGCGACTCGCCCCTTGCGAGCCGCGCTCATCGGCGGATCGCACCCTTGCGGCCCGCGCTCGTCTCAGCAGGAAAGGAGTATGAAGCCCCATTGAGCAGCCGCCGTAAGAGCCGCGTAAAATGAAAGTAAAATCGTACGACGTTGCAATTATCCGAAGCGACCGGCGACGTAGTCGGCGGTACGAGGATCGGTGGGGGCAGAGAAGATAGTGTCGGTATCGCCAGCTTCCACCACCTCGCCCAGCAGGAAGAATGCCGTCTTGTCGGAAATGCGCAGGGCCTGCAGCATGTTGTGGGTCACCATGATCACCGTGTAGCGCTCCTTCAGCTGGCCGATGAGTTCCTCGATCTTCGCCGTGGAAATGGGATCGAGGGCGCTTGTGGACTCGTCGAGCAGCAGCACCTCAGGCTGCACGGCCAGGGCACGAGCGATGCACAGGCGCTGCTGCTGGCCGCCGGACAGGCCGAGCGCGTTCTTCTTCAGGCGATCCTTCAGCTCGTCCCAGATGGCGGCCGCGCGCAGCGATTCCTCTACGATGACGTCCAGGTCGGCCTTGGCACGCACCCCATGGCTGCGGGGGCCGAAGGCGACGTTGTCGTAGATGCTCATTGGAAACGGGTTGGGCTGCTGGAACACCATGCCCACGCGACGGCGCAGGTCGGTGGCATCCAGCGTGCGGTAGGCGTCGGCGCCATCGAGGAGCACCGAGCCTTCCACACGGCAGCCTTCCACCAAATCGTTCATGCGGTTCAGCGTCTTCAGCAGCGTGGATTTGCCGCAACCGGAGGGGCCGATGAGCGCCGTCACCTGGTTCTCCGGGAAGGTGAGGTTAACATCGCGCAGACCTTGGAAATCGCCGTAGAACAGGTTCAGATGCTCGACGGCCATCTTCGCAGGAGCGGGTGCGGCTCCTGGAACCTCAGCCACCGCGGTAACGCTCATCTCATTCGCGAGTTCCTTCAAAAAGCTCGTCATTTCTTGCTCACTTCCATCTTTGTCGCCACCAACCTCATGGCGGCGTTCAGTAAAAGAACGAGGACCAGCAGCACCACCGAGGTGGCGTAGGCCTCGTTCACATGCAGGCCCTCGCAGGCCAGGGTGTACATGTGCACGGCCAGGGTGCGGCAGGAGTCGAAGAGGGCGAAAATGCCCTGGCCGGCGAAGTCGGGGATTTGGGCCACGGTGCCGGCGGTGAACAACAGGGCCGCCACCTCGCCCACGCAGCGGCCGAGAGCCAAAATGACGCCGCCCAAAATGCCGGGCACCGCCGAGGGCAGCACGCAGCGGGCCACCGTGCGCAGCCGCCCGGCGCCGAGTCCGAAGCCGCCCTCGCGGTAGGAATCGGGCACCGCCATGAGTGCCTCCTCGGTGGTGCGCATGATGACCGGCAGCACCATGATGGCCAGGGTGCAGGCACCGGACAGAAGCGAGAGGCCCCAGCCGCAGGCCGTCACGAAGAACAGCATGCCGAACAAGCCGTAGATGATGGAGGGAATGCCCTGCAGCGTCTCGGCGGTCACGCGCACCAGGCGCACGAAGCGGCTGCCGCGGCGGGCGTACTCCACCAGATAGATAGCCGCACCAACGCCCACGGGCACCGCCAGCGCCAAAGCCAGCAGCGCCATGATGACCGTCGAGGCGAGCGCCGGCAGAAGCGACACGTTCTCGGAGGTGTATTCCCACTGGAACAGATCGGGGGTAAGCGCGGGCACGCCTCGCACCAGGATGTAGCCCACCACGAACAGCAGCACGGCGGCGGTTACCGCTGCGGCGGCATAGGTGAGCCAGCGCAGCAAGGCCGACACCGCGCGGCGCCGACGAGGCACGCGAACAAGGCGCGTCTCCAAGGCGTCTTCCTCGGCGAAGTAAGCGGGCATCAGATTGACGGCGCCCAAGGCTTCCAAGATCGGCGAGCAAGCGACCGCCGTGGGCCGCGGGCGGCATAGAAACGCCCGCACGCGCGGAGGTAACGGCCAGTTGAAGCCATCGTTCATCGCGCCTCACCTCTCTTCCGAATAACGCTGAGCAGCATCGTGGTCAGCAGGACGAACACGAACAAGACGACGCCGGTGGCGATAAGGGCCTCGCGATGCAAGTCGGCAGCGTAGCCCATCTCCAGCACGATGTTGGCCGTCATAGTGCGCACGCCGGACAACAGCGAGTCGGGGATAATCGGCATGTTCCCGGCCACCATGACCACGGCCATGGTCTCGCCAATGGCGCGTCCCAACCCCAGCACAATGGCGGCCATGATGCCGGAGGCGGCCGCCGGGGCCACCACCTTGAACACCGCGTGCTCGTGGTCGACGCCGAGGGCCAGGGCACCCTCGTAGTAGCGAGCGGGCACGGCGTCTAAGGCGCTTTGGGCCACGGTGATGATGGTGGGCAGAATCATGATGCCCAGAATAAGACTGGCTGCCAGCACCGAGAGCCCCGTGCCCGGCCCGAGCAGACGCACGAAGGGCACGATGACGACCAGACCGAAGAAGCCGTAGACCACCGACGGAATGCCGGCCAGCAGCTCCACGCCGCTGCGCAGGAAGGAGCCCACACGGCCCCGGGCGAACCGCGAGAGGTACGCCGCCGTGAGCAGGCCGCTCGGCACGCCTACGACGATGGCGCCGGCCGTGACGTACAGGCTGCCCACAATCATGGGGAAGATGCCGAACAGATCGTTGGCCGGGCGCCAGGTCATGCCGAAGAGGAATTCCGGCAGACCGATTTTCGCCATGGCCGGCACACCGTTGACCAGCAGGAACAGGCAGATCAGCGCCACGGCGGCGATGGAGAGGGCCGCCGCTGTGGCGAACAGGACCCGGGCGACGCCCTCGCGAAGGGCATGCGGGCGCTTGGGGGCGCGGACAGGTGCGGGGGTGCCGGAGGCCGCGCCGCCGGGGGCTCCGGCCGCAGGGGCACCGGGGGCGCCGGACGCAGAGGCACCCGCCGACGGTGCCTTCAACAGGGAGAACAACATAGTCGTGCTCGCTTGGGCGCTAGGCGACGTCGGCCCAGTTGGTGACCGCGCCGGTATAGATGTCGCACACCTGCTGAGATGTCAGCTTGTCGACGCTCGACTGCGGGGCCACAATGACCGCGATGCCGTCCAGGGCGATGGCGGTGTCCTCGGCGCCAGCGCCGGTCTCGGAATCCTTCAGATCGCGGGAGGCCATGCCGATGTCGCAGGTGCCATCGAGCACCATGTTCACGCCCGTGGTGGAATCGGACTGCTGCACCTCTACCGTCACCTGAGGGTTAGCCGCCTGGAAGGCTTCGGCCAGCTTCTCCATGACCGGCGTGACCGACGAAGATCCAGCCACGACCACTTTCCCACTGGCGCCGTTGGAAGCGAAGGGGGCGGCCGCATCGTCGATGGCGATGTAGTTGTTGTCGCTCACCACGGCCTGACCCTCGGCGCTCATGATGAACGCGAAGAAATCGGCGGCCGGCGCGGCAAGCTCGCCCTTCGTCACGATGTTGAAGGGACGCGAGATGGCATAGGAGCCGTCCTTCACGGCGGCAGCGGTGGGTGCAACGCCGTCGATGGACACCGCCTTCACCGTGTCGTCCAGCGAACCGAGAGAGATGTAGCCGATAGCGTTGGGGTCGCCGGACACCGACGTCATCATGACGGCCGTGGAGTTGGTGATGGCGGCCGCGGGCGTGGTCATGTCCACCTTGTCGCCGTTGGCGTCTGCCTGCTCGATGCCGAGCAGCTCCACGAAGGCACCGCGGGTGCCGGAACCATCCTCACGAGAGTACACCGAGATGGGGCCGCTGGCAGATGCGCCGCTGTCGCCAGCCGCGCTGGCCGCGTCGCCCGCTGCAGCTGCATCGCCAGCCGAGCCGCCCGCGCAGCCGGTCAGCGCCAGCGCGCCGCACAGAGCCGCCGCCCCAACAAGCGCCGCCAGCCGCCGCAACCGCCACGGCAAACGAGAAGATATCGAAGATGCTTTCATGTCGTCGTTCCTTTCACGTGCGCGGGCCGGTGCCGAACCTTCGCGCATCCGCTCCCCGTAGGGGTGACCTCAGTCGCCCCTGGATTCCGACAAAACCGGCACCGGGGTTCGAATGGGCTACAGGTTCACAAACCACCGCCCGCAAGGGCCATTCAACTCGCGGAAGCGACCCACAAGGGAACAGCCGCTTCCGTGCATCCATGATGGCCCCGTTCCGTAAAAGAACCGAGCAACGCCCGTAAAGAGTCCTTGTCGGTTCCGAAAAGCTTTGGTAAAGCATCAACGTTAAGCTCGCCCCGTGCGGCCGAAGCGCTTACTTGACTGTCATTTGACTGAGAAGCTGTTTTTCACCGTATTTCCTGATGCTTCAAGAAGTTTTACCAGATCACTGGCTTGCGGCTTTACTTGACTCTTACATGACCGCATAGGGCCCATTTTCGAAAATGCCAGCGAATCGCTCCTCCGCGAGGCCTCCGTTTTCGGAAAATCGCAAGTGAATGCCAGTTGAGGGTCGAAATGGTCGACTTCCGATTTCCCCAATCGGCCATTTCGGAGTCGAAGTGGCAGAAAAATGCCAGTTGAGGGCAGAAATGCGCACTAGGCGAAAAGCGGATCGACCATTTCGGGGTGGAAGTGGCATTCACTCACGATTTTTCGACAACGGGCGACGCGGATGCGGTCGGCGCGGGGAACAAAACGGGGCTTTCTCGCGTCATTTTTGTGGTTCGGGGAGAGTAGGCTTTTCTCGCCAGATGTCGCCTTTGAGGTTCATCGGGTTTTATAATACAATTTAGTATTACATAAGGAAGACGCCTATGGACGAGATACGCATCCACCCCCATGCCCTCAGGCACGGCTTGTCGAGGGAAGAAGTCACGTACGCTTGGCTCAACTTCGCTCGAAAGCGGCCAAGAGGCGACGATTGCTGGGTTGCAATCGGCTTTACCGGCGCTGGACGCGAGATCGAGATGGTTGGCATGGTCCTGGCTGACGGGGCAACGTTGGTCATCCACGCGCTCTCGCCGGCAACAAAACGAATGAAGCGCGAGCTCAGGCTGGAAAGGAAGTAAACGATGGAGTACACCCTCAGAAGCGGCAAGGTAGTCACCGACGAGCAGATAGAGGCCATGGCCGAGGCCATCGAGGCGGGCTCGCTGCCCGGGCAATGGTCGGGCGAGGTGGTGGTCGGCCGGCCGCGGCTGGCCGATGAGCCCCTGGACGTAATCAGCTTCAAAGTGCCTCACTCGGCTGCCCTCGCCATCAAGCGTGCGGCCGAGCAGGAGGGCGAGTCGCGCTCGGCCTTCTTGCGCAAGGCGGCGCTGGACAGAGCCGAAAGCGTCCTGGCCGCCAGCTAGAACTGGGGAGTACGGAGGCGGCGCCGACCGGATTGCCGCGATTGCCGCCGATCCAGTTCCGCTCGGCACGAACGACGCCTCCCCTATCGGCGAGGCGCGTTCCAACTAAAAGCACGCGGTTGAGCTCGCACACATGCTCGTAACCTTTCTTTTTTTAAGAGAGGCCAGAAGATAGTGCAGCTTCCTACCTTTTCTCCGAAAGGACGGTGAGCAGGGCGGCGGGGACTTCGGGGGCGAGGCAGTGCAGGAAGGTCTCTACGGGGTAGGCGAAACCCGTTTCGGCGCGGTAGGCCATAAGGGCCAGAAGGCCGCCCGTCGCATATTCGAAGACGATACGGAATGTCGGGTCATCGGTATTTGAGGAAAGGCTTACGCCCAGATCGGGCAGCACGTCTTCCAAAAGACGGCGCTTCACCCGCTTTTGCGCGAGCGCCGCATTGGGGCCGTTCAGCACCGCGCACAGCGTATCGACGCCCTGAGCGTTGTGTTGCACCAGATCGGGAATGTTTGGAGTGGCGGGACTAAGGGAGAAAGCACCCTGTCGGATGAGCGAGAGCAGCGCCCGGGGAATCTCCACGGGCACCACCGCATCAAGGGCCGCCTCGGCCAACTGCTCGGTATCGGCAAAATAGTAGTAGAACGTGCTGCGATTGCACCCCACCTCCTTGATGAGGGACGTAACCGTCACGGCGCTCGCAGGCTCGCAGATCAGCCGATCGGCCATGGCGACAATCAAGCGTTCGCGCACATCTTGGGTTGTTGCGTCTTTCCGAGGGCGTCCCATCACGGCCTCCTTCTTGCGAGCGGTAATCCGACAGAGCGCCGCTCTTTACTGGTTTTTCCCGACAGACTGTTGGATTACTATCATAGCTGAAATCTCATGCGCGAAAGGAGTTCAGCAGTGAACGCATGCACCCCAGCCATCGCCATCGACCGCGTCCAATTCTGCTACGGGCGCCCCGGGCCCCGTTGTCACGATACTCCCCTCGTGCTGAAAGACATCTCGCTTTCCGTGGCGGCGGGCGATATCCTCTGCCTTTTGGGGCCTTCGGGCTGCGGCAAGACGACGCTCGTGAACCTCATCATGGGCGTGGACGTACCCACCTCCGGCACCGTGCGCGTACTAGGCGAAGGGGCCCCCTTCCGCGCGGCGCGAGCACGCATCGGGTTTATGCCCCAGGACGACGCGCTCTACGAGGACGTGACCGCCGAGGAGAACCTGCGTTTCTTCGCGGCGCTCTACGGCGTGAAGGGCGAGTGCCTCACACGCCGCATGGACGAGCTTTTCGCCTTCGTGCGCCTGGACGAACATCGCAAGAAGCTCGTGCACGACTACTCCGGCGGCATGAAGCGGCGTCTCTCGCTGGCGGTGGCCCTGGTTCACGAGCCTGCCGTACTCGTGCTGGACGAGCCCACCGTGGGGCTCGATCCGGAGCATCGCCGCTACATTTGGAATCATCTGGAAGCGCTGACCGCCCAAGGGTGCGCCATCGTAGTGACCACTCATGTCATGGACGAAGCCGAGCGCTGCGCCCGCATTGCCATGATTCGCGAGGGACGGCTGATCGCCGATGCCTCGCCGGCGGATATCCTGGCCCGCACGGGCACGAACACCTTGGAAGACGCCTTCCTGGCATTAGAAGAGTCGGAGTCGCCGGATACGGCAGTGGAGCCGAACGTCTCGCCGTCTCTTGGCGAAAAGGAGGCGTGTCATGACTAGCGTGTTCGCCATTGTTCGCCGCATTCTCACGCAGTTCGCACTGGATAAACGCACGCTGGCGCTGCTGTTTGTAGCGCCTCTCGTGGTGTTGTGGTTGCTGTCGGTTATTCTTGGCGCCGACACGGTAGGCCCTAAAATCGCCACCGTGGACTTACCTGCTGAGTTTCAAACGCAGTTCGAGCAGACCGATGCGCGCATAACCGAGGCCAATGCCGACGAGGCAAGCGCGCTGCTCGCCGCCAACGACGTGGCAGCCGTGCTTTCCATGGAAGGCGAGCACATGCTGAAGGTAGAGCTGGAAGGCACCGATTCCACGAAGTCGGCGGCCGTGCTCGCCGCGTGCGCCGAAGCCTTGGGCGAGTTGCGCGGAGAAGCCGCCGAAGAGATGGAAGACACTGTCGCTGACAAGCGGGCCGAAGTGGAAGCAGCTATCGACGAGGCGAGCCAACAGCGCGAAGAGGCCCGAACAGCGCTGGAGGGCGTGATGATCTCGATGCCCGCTGAGGCGCGCCCCGGTCTCGCCGAAGCACTGGGAGGCCTCTTCGACGATGATACGGCGCTTTCCGCCGAAGACTTCTCGATGAATGTGAGCGACTACCTGCCCATAGAGGACATGGAAACCGTTTATCTCCACGGCAATGAGGACTGGCGGACGTTCGACTTCTACGGACCGGTGTTCATCGGCATCTTTCTGTTCGTGTTCACCTTCATTACCAGCGGCATGTCGCTCGTCACCGAGCGCATGGGTGGCACCATGACGCGCTTTCTCGCCACGCCGGTGAACGCAGGGCAGATTCTCGGCGGCTACACGCTGGCCTTCGGGCTTCTGGCCTGCGTGCAATCGGCCATCATCTTGTGGGTGGCACTCACGTTCATCGGATTTCCCAACGAAGGCAATCTGGGACTCGTGGTATTCACCTGCGTCTCTATGGCTATGGTATCGGTAGCGCTCGGTCTTCTGGTATCGGGGCTGGCCGCTACGCCGTTCCAGGTTATCCAGCTCATTTTGCTGTTCGTCGTGCCGCAAATTCTGCTGTGCGGGCTATTCGACCTTTCCGGCGCGCCCGACTGGCTCGCAGCCTTGAGCGCCTTCGTGCCCGTGACCTATGGCGTGGATGCCCTGCGAGCCGTCATGCTGCGCGGCGCCGACCTTGCCGCGGTAGGGTTCGACCTGGCCGTGCTATGGGGATTTCTCGCCCTGTTCTTCGCCCTAGCCGCCGCCAGCTTCCGCAAGAAACGTGTCCGAACAACATGCTGAAGATCCTTCCGTTGTGTCATCTTCGCAAATGCCATTTTCCGATTTTCCCGAGACAATGCCAGTTGAGGGCAGAAATGGTCGACAGGCGCGGGACGCCTCTGCCATTGCGGGCCTGGAGTGGCAGAAAAATGCCAGTTGAGGGCAGAAATGCGCAGTGACCCCCAAACGGGTCGACCATTTCGGGGTGGAAGTGGCATTTACTATGCGAAAAGACAAAAAGAGGGCCGTCGTTGGGACGGCCCTCGGGGCGTTCGAATACTTAGAAGCTCGGGCGCTTGAGTGCTCGGGTGCTTGGGACGCGACGCTCTACTCGGACGACGTTCTACTCGGCTGCCGGCACGTCGTGCTTCACGCGGTCGTGCTCTTCGGCGCGCTTGGCGTCGTTGAAGCGATCCAGCGTGCCTACCAGGTAGCCGGTGATGCGGCGGATGCGCTCGAAGGGCTGGTTGTGCTCGTCCTCGGTGCGGCCGCACTTGGGGCAGACGTCCTCGATAATGCCGTTGTAGCCGCACACCGGGTCGCGGTCGACCGGGTGATTGACCGAGCCGTAGCCCATGCCGCAATCCTTCATGTAGCGGATGACGCTTTCGAAGGCCTCCAGGTTATCGGACGGATCGCCGTCGAGCTCGATGTAGCTGATGTGGCCGCCGTTGGTGAGCGCGTGGTAGGGCGCTTCCAGGGCAATCTTGTCGAAGGCGGAGATGTCGAAGTACACCGGCACGTGGAAGCCGTTGGTGTAGTAGTCGCGATCGGTCACGCCGGGGATGACGCCGTAGCGCTCGCGGTCGATGCGCACGAAGCGGCCGGACAGGCCCTCGGCCGGCGTGGCGATGAGCGTGTAGTTCATGCCGCGCTCCTTCGAGATGCGGTCGCAGTAGCTGCGCATGTGGCCCACGATCTCCAGGCCAAGGCGCTGGGCCTCGGCGGACTGGCCGTGATGCTGGCCGGTGAGGGCCACCAGGCACTCGGCCAGACCGATGAAGCCGGTGGTCAGCGTGCCGTGCTTGAGCACCTCGCGCTGCTCGTCGGTGGGCGAGAGCTTTTCGGAATCGATCCACACGCCCTGGCCCATGAGGAACGGCGCGTTGTACACGTGCTTGCGAGCCTGAATCTCGAAGCGCTCGTCCAGCTGACCGGTCACGAGCTGCAGCTTGGAGTCGAGCAGGTCGAAGAACAGGTCGATGTCGCCCTTGGCACGGATGGCCAGACGGGGCAGGTTGATGGACGTGAACGACAGGTTGCCGCGGCCGGGCGTCACCTCGCGATCGGGGTCGTACACGTTGCCCATGACGCGGGTGCGGCAGCCCATGTAGGCGATCTCGGTTTCCGGCGTGCCCTTGTAGTACTGGGCGTTGAACGGGGCATCCAGGAAGGAGAAGTTCGGGAACAGGCGCTTGGCCGAGCAGTGCATGGCCAGCTTGAACAGGTCGTAGTTCGGATCCTCCGGATTGTAGTTCACGCCCTCCTTCACGCGGAAGATCTGCACGGGGAAGATGGGCGTCTCGCCGGAGCCCAGGCCCTCTTCCGTGGCCAGCAGCATGTTCTTGATGACCATGCGGCCCTCGGGCGAGGTATCCATGCCGTAGTTCACCGAGCTGAACGGCGTCTGCGCGCCGGCGCGGGAATGCATGGTGTTCAAGTTGTGCACCAGCGCCTCCATGGCCTGGAAGGTCTGACGGTCGGTGTCGCGGGAGGCATTCTTCTCGGCGTAGGCCACCACACGCTCGGCCGTAGCGGCATCCACGCCGCCCTCAACGAGCCCGGCCACCACGGCGGCGCGGAACTCCGGATCCATCTCGAGGCTGGCAACCGTGCCGGTCTCGCTTTCCACGCGGGCGAGCAAATCCTCGGCGAAGGTGCGGTCGTCGGCGATGTCAGTCAGCAGGTCGACGGCCTCGGCCACGTGCTTCTTGAACAGGCGGCGGTACGTCTTGCCCACGCCCACGGCCAGGCCGTAATCGAAGTCGCACACCGACTGACCGCCGTGCTGGTCGTTCTGGTTCGACTGGATGGCGATGCAGGCAAGCGCGGCGTAGCTGGAGATGTCGTTGGGCTCGCGCAGCACGCCGTGACCGGTGGAGAAGCCGCCCTTGAAGAGCTTCCGCAGCTCAATCTGGCAGCAGGTGGTGGTCAGGGTGTAGAAGTCCATATCGTGAATGTGGATATCGCCCTCGCGGTGTGCCTTGGCGTAGCGCGGGTCGATGACGCACATCTCGTAGAACTGCTTGGCAGATTCAGAGCCGTACTTCAGCATGGTACCCATGGCGGTATCGGCGTCGATGTTAGCGTTCTCGCGCTTCATGTCGGAATCGGCGGCCTTGGAGAAGGTGATGTCCTTCAGCGTTTGGATGAGGCGGGAGTTCACGTCGCGCACGCGGCTGCGCTCGGCGCGATAGAGGATGTAGGCCTTGGCGGTCTGCACGAAGCCGGACTCGATGAGGGTCTCCTCGACCAAGTCCTGCACGCCTTCCACGGTGGGCGTGCCCTCGATGGCGCCGCTCTCAAGCTTCTCGACGACCGTGGCGGCGATCTTCTCGGCGGTGTCGCGCCCCTGCATGGCCGCACAGGCCTGGAACGATTTCTCCACCGCATCAGCGATCTTTTCCGGATGGAATTCCGCCGTGCGCCCGTCGCGCTTGATGATGGTCTTGACCATAACTTCCTACATCCTTTCTTCGACGCGGCTGTCGCGTCGTATTCGCACCGCTTCTCGCGGCCTTGCCAACCACAACATGCAGAAGCGCGGCAATGTTTTCCCTACCACTGCCCTTCGCGATTACCAAGGGGGTAGACCCTCTTTTCGCTTTTGTTTTCCAACAGGCTTTCCACAGGTTATTCACCATCGGAACCACAATATATTGTGTTTTGCAGTTCTAAGGGCGGATACATATAGTACTCGCGAAAGTGTTCGGGTGCAATCGAACAAGATGTGTTTTTCGGCACCAGAAAAGAACAGAATTAATTTCGACGTGTGGTCGATGAGCCGCTTGAAAGTTGTCAACGATGTAGGCTCGCGCGAGAACCGACTACGGCTGAAACGCGACTTGCAGGCGGTTGGGGCGCGACTTATGGGCAGTTGGGGCGCGACCGATCGAGTAAACCGTACTTCACGCGGACGCGGGCGAGTTGGTCGAGTAGGGGGTTCGCCACGACCAGCAGCGTGAGAGCCGTGGCCGCCCCATGAATGGCGTTCACCGGCAAACCGGCGAGGTACACCGCCGCAGCCAGCTCTGGCGTGGGGGCTGTGGAAAGATAGAAGAACGTGGACGTATCCAGAATGGGACCCACGAGCCCCACAATAAGCACTAACCCCACGGTTGCCAGCGCAATACGACGCGGCCAGGAAAGGTTCGCTCGCGGGAACACACGGGCGTCGGCAAGCAGCCCTGCCACGAGCCCCGCCACTCCAAAGGCGAGCATCTGCCAGGGCGTCCAGGGCCCCTGACCGAAGATGAAGTTGCTGGCAAGCGCCGCCACCGAGCCCACGAGGAATCCGGTTTGGGGGCCCGCGGCGAGCCCTGCGATCATGATGATGGCGGCCATGGGCTTGAAGTGCGGCACCCAGATGAACGCCGCGCGGGCCGCCACGGCGAGCGCCGTCAGCACGGCCACCACGGCAATTTCGCGCGCTGTGGGGCGTCGCCCTTCGAAGGAAACGAAGAAGGGCACGATAGCGTACAGCACGATGAGCGTACCGGAGAGGTAGTAGCCGTTGCCGGGCACAGCCATACCCGCGACTGCGGTCAGCGGCGCGAGCACCAACGCCGCAAGAATCGTCAGGAGCGTCTTGGCGCGGGCACGGCGGCGCGCAAGAGAGAGCTCGGCAGGGCGCCCGTCTTCGATCAGCTTTGGCACAGCTCCACCACCTCTTTCACCGTAACGGCGTTTTCGAAGAGCCCGCGGCTTATGCGATTGGCTGCCGTGGTGTAGAAGCTGTTCGACACGAAGAACTGCCGTGGTGGGTTGGTCGTCACCACGTCTCCGTCGAAGAACAGCGCGCACCGATCGGCATAGCTGGCGCAGAATTCAATGTCGTGGGACACCATGAGCACGGTCGTGCCCCGAGCAGTCAGGCTTCTCAGCAACGCAGCGAGCTTATCTTTGAAGAAAGCGTCGAGCCCCTTGGTCGGCTCATCAAGCAGCAGCAACCGCGGCTCGCTCAGCAGCACCTTGGCCAGCGCCGCCCGCTGCACCTCGCCGCCGGACAGGTCGAAAGGATGGGCGTCGAGCAGCGGCGCAATGTCCGTCAGTGTCGCCACTTCCCCCACCGCCGCCGCGCGCTGCTCCGCCGTGAGACCGCGCCCGTCCAGCATCTCTTCCAAATCTCCCCGAACAGTCTTCTTCACCATAAGGTTCAGCGGATCTTGCGGAAGCAGAGCCACTCCGCCGCGGAACAGCTCGGCCTTCTTCCACTCCTTCAGCCGTCGCCCAAGCACGGTGATCTTCCCGCGATAGGGCCGCGCAACGCCGCAGATAGCGCGCAGCATCGTCGACTTCCCCGTGCCGTTGCCGCCCACTACCGCGAACAACGACCCTCCCGGCACAGTCAACGTCGTCCCCCGCAGCACATCGGCGCCATCGCGCTCGTAGCGAAACCACACGTCCTTGAGCTCCACCGCCGCCCGTGCGGGCGCTTCGTCAAGCACCTTTTCTTCCGGAAGTACCCGAATCCGAGGCGGATGGGCGGCAACCTCACGAGTCAACCAAGCCCGCCCCTCCCGCACGGTAAGAGGAGTTCCAACCTGCAAAGCCGTTCCCTCTTCAACCATGGCAGAGTAGGCCCGCGCTGTCGGGAGGGGGGTCCGCGCGCAGTTCATTGAAGTGCATACAGAAACGTCAGCGACCCTCGAAGAGCCCTGCACTTCAATGCTGTCTGAGCACGACGCCCCCCTCCCGACAGCGCGGGCCGGAGGAGCGCACGGCGCCCCCTCCCCACTGCGGCGGCCCGGCCGATCGCACGGCGCCCCCTCCCCGTCGGCGCAATCCGGTCGATCGCACGGCGTCCCTTCCCCACTGCGACGACCCAGCCGACCTTCCACACCCCAAGCGATCCGCGCCGCCGCCGGCAGCGCCAATGCCATGGGGCTGACCGCACAATGCAGCTGGCCCGCAACAGCCCACGGCTCCCCGTCGGCGACGACGCGCCCCTCCTCCAGCACCACCACGCGGTCGGCCAGCCCATACACCTCTTCCAGCCGATGCTCGCTCATAACCACCGTCGTCCCTAGCTCGCGATTGATCCGGTGTACCGTAGCCAGAAAGTCGCTGGCGGCAATGGGATCCAGCTGACTCGTGGGCTCGTCCAGCACCAGTACATCGGGCCGGGCCGCCATGACCGACGCTAGGTTCAGCAGCTGCTTCTGGCCGCCCGAAAGCTCGCCCACGTTCTTATGGAACCAGTGCTGGATGCCGAAGTAGCTGGCCATCTCCGCCACGCGCAAGCGCATGGTGCGCTCGTCGCAGCCGAGGCTTTCCAAGACGAAGGCCAGCTCGTGCCACACTTTGTCGGTCACGATCTGCGCATCGGGGTCTTGCATGACGAATCCGATGCGGGCCACTTGCTCGCGCTCGGGCACGTCGGCGAGAGGCACGCCATCGAACAGCACCTGTCCGCTTTGGTGCCCATGGGGAGCGAGCGCCGACTTGAACTGGCGCAAGAGCGTTGTCTTCCCGCAGCCGCTCTGACCGCATACCAGCACAAACTGGCCCGGCTCGATGGCCACAGAAACATCGCGAAGGGCATCGCGGGGCGCCTCCGGGTAGCGAAACGTCAGCTCTTCGAAAGCGAATAACGCCACAACGCCCTCCCTCCGCAATTGATAACCGCAGGAATAGCCAGAAAAGCGCCATAGCAAACGGCCCCCATAAGCACGGCCGCTCCCGCAGAGGGCCACACGATCGTCGAAAAGTAGGTGATCGCGAACCCTCCCTGGGCGAACGCGGCCACTGCGCCAACCAACAGCACGCCCATTGCCACGGCCAGCACCGTATCGCGCGCCTCCCAGCGGAAGAGCGCGAAGTGAGTGCGCCCCGGCAGCCCGAAGCCACGGGCCGTCATGGAATCGGCGGCCACCACGGCGCCTTCCAAAGCGTCGGCCGACAGCGACAAGAGGACACTGCCCCCGTCGCGCACGCGCGCCGCCACGGAGGCGCCTTCCGCCGGGCCTTTCCCAATGCAAGCCCGTGCCGTCATGAGGGCGTCGGCTTTGCGGCGGTAACTTGGCACGAGGCGCAGCACCATGGTGAGCACCAGCGACAGCGCCGGAATAGCGCGGCCGAACAGGTAAGTAAACTTGTCCGAAGTCATGACCAGGTGAAAGGAGGCGAACCACAGCATCATGGCCACGAGCATAAGCCCCGTGGAGGCGCCCAAAGCCAGCGCTTCTAACGTGTAGGGACGGCCACCCCACCAGCGGAGGAGCACCGTGGCGCCCTGCGTGTTGAACAGCGGCGCCGACAGCGTCACCACAAGCAGCACCACCGCGAGTCCCCCGATGAAGCGCCAGGCTCCGCAGCCACGGAACGTCAGATAGCACACAGCCGCAAGAAGAACGGACATCACCTGACAAATGGGGTTCGCAAGCACCATGGAAAGCACGATAGCCCCCGCGAAGAAGCCGAACGTCACCGCGGGATGCAGAGACGCAAAGGCGCAACGGCCTTGGTATGGCAGGGTGCTCATGGGCGACGCGGCTTCTCGGCGAGAACGTTACAGGACCGGTGCCACATCGAGGCCCGCAACGGTGGCGGCCAGCACCCCGGTGTAAGCCGGGGTCGCCTGACCGGCGCCGCGCAGGAACTGGACGCCAGCCGCGCGCAGCTCAAGGGCCGCGGGCATCATGGTGTCGGGGCTGTAGTAGGGGTTCTCGGTCGTGGGGCCCTGTTGCTTGGCGTCGCGCTGGAACACCTGCAGCGTGGCCATGAGACATAAATCCGCTCCGCGCGCCTCCAGTGTCTCGCGGGCCGCATCGGCCAAACCGCGCGTCTGATCAGGGGTGGCCAGCGTGGAGAAGCCGGCCACCGCCGCGCCGTATTCCGCCATGATTTCCACGGCCTCGCGCCAGATGCCCCGGCCGCTCGCCAACATGCCGTCGCCCTGCACATCCACCGAAGCAATGATGGGGGCATCAGTCACCTTGCGCAGGCCCATGAGCGCACACTTCAGATCATCGGCCGTCGTGAACCCGTTCAAAAAGAACGCATCAAAGGTGCGGCCATCGAAGAATTGCGCCGCACGAGCGTACTGGTCGCGATTTTCCACAAGCGACGCCTTGGAGTCGGGATCCAGCGGCAAACCGCAGGGGGCGATTTCCACAAGCGTGTGCTGAGGCTTGAACTCCGCCATGACCGCAAGGGCCGCCTCGGCCAGCGCTTCGCCTTTGCCCTCGGCGCCAACGGCCACCAAGCGCGCCGGCGTGAAATCAGCCACGGGGGTGACCATACACTGCGGGCCGGCCACCGTTTCCATGCGGTAAGCTTCTTCGATGGTTTCCGGCTCCACCAAAAGCGCGAGCGCCTGATCGCACACCGACTCGATGCCGGCCCGACGCAGGGCCTCCTGAATCGGCGACGAAACGACGAGCATGTCCTTGCCAAAGCGCAGCGCGAGATCGGCCATGGAGAGTTCCTTTCCACGAAGTTGCTGCCTCCCATGATACAAGATTGCGTGCCCGCAAGACTTTTCCAATGCCAACCTCTTCCAAATGACCTTCCGCGCAAGCCGTGCAGACAAGAGAGCCTAAATCATGTACGAAATCACGATCTGTAGGGTCGAAGGGGTGCTGCAATGGCGAAATCGACCCAAATTGAGCCCAAAATCAGAGGTTTGGAGCCCTTTTTGCCTTTCTTCGCATACGCAAAACCCTATAGATCGTGATTTCGTACATCGAAGGGGCATGTTTAGGCGCTGGGAACCAAAATGAGGGACGGAGACAAGGGAGGGAAGCAATCTACCGGAGGCAATCTACCAAACATGTGAAGAAAATTCTCAGAGGGCGAACGGGCTTATGACGCGGGTAAACGGGCTCTGACAAGGGGTTATGTGCTATTCACCGTCGAATTGGCACCGTTCTTCGTGGAAAATGAAGCACATTATGGTGACCAAAACAAGTCTTGACCTATAATTCGTTTCAGCGATTTGGAAGTTCCCCTGCTTCCATCGCTCTGCTTCAATCCCCTTGAAAGCAGAATGCGGCACTCGATGCCGCTACCCCCTCCTCCGAGGCGGCGAGGCACCCCTCCTTGCCGCCTCACTTCTTTTTTGGCGCTGCCCTTGAAACAAGCGCCGTGCTCGCGACGATGAGCAACCTGCCAACCCTGTTGGCACAAGCCGGTGGAACTGGATCGGAGTTCCGCCGGCTTTTTTGTAGGCATCAGTTTTCTGCGTCTGCTGAATTCTGGAAATAGTTGCGAGTTTCGAGCAGCCGAACCGGGCAAATCTCACAGTGACCGCCCAAATCCGGAAGTAGATGAGAGTTTCGAGCATCATTTCGCACCGCACGCGCTGATTTTGTCCAAATCGCGCCCGAAACTCGCATCTATTTCCGAAATTCTCCTTCGCTATGCTCGAAACTCACATCTATTTCTATCGAGAGGCAAAATCCGGCAAACATATCCTAAGCCGCAAACAAAATACGCCAGCTCTGCCACAAAGACATGAGCTGGCGCTCGGTTCAAACCTATCGACTCAGGCAGAGCCGCGGTCAAACTATTCCGTAGCATCCTCCGCATCAACCACGGCCACAGCCTCTTCAGCAGCCTCGGCGAGGTCGGCAGCCTCGGCAACTTCGGCACCCTCTTCGGCGTCATCTTCGTCGCGGTAGCGCTCGTCGATCTCGTCGTCGGTGTAGGCGACCGGCTCTTTCAGGGCCGCCATGAAGTTCGGGGCCTCGCCGATGTAGGCGGCCTCGGATTCGAAGGTATAAGCGCCCTCGTCATCGACCTCATACAGGTAGGCGATGGCGTAGCCCTCATCGGCACCCGGCACGCCGCCCTCAGCAATGAGCGCATCCTTCACGCCATCGTCGGTTTCAATGTAGCCGTCGTAGCAGAAGGCGTAGCAGTCGGCCCCGCGGGCGCCGCGCACGTTCTTCTCGGCCGCCTCGAAGCACTCCTCGGCGGAATCGCCCGGGTGCGACTCGATGAACAGGTTGTCCTTCACGACGAGCGTGGTGAAGGGAATGACGTCCTCCCCGCCCTCGATCTTCTCTTTGGCCTCGTCCAGGGCGAAGACGAGCACGCGCTCCAGCTCGTCGGGAATCTCCGGCACCTCGGTACTCGCGTTCTCAATGTTGCGATCGGCCACGGAGGGCCTCCTTTCCTTCAGGTTCACAGGCGGCGCAACCTCCTGCGCGTCGGCCTGCATCACGGGGCGCCTTCTTCGGCGCTTCGTTGCTTGCCCGTAGTGTAAAGCAACGGCATCGCAACTCAAGCCACAACACGGCGACAAACGGGCAGCGCGGGCAACCGCTTCGGTGAGGCTTCGCCCCTTGCCGCAGAGCAAGAACGAAGTTCGGCGGGGGCAAACGGCGACCGGAGCGCGTCACTTTATCGTCAGACGCAGCACCCGTTTCAGCATAGCGACAATCCCCCGCTGTCCGTGGCGCAGAGAACTTGATGTGGGAAACTTTTCTCATTACAAGCAAGGTCAGCAAACGGGCAGAGAAAGGCGCAAGCGGGCGCATATGCTGAAGCGAATGCGGACATATCTGGGAGTGATCTTCGCCATCTTCGCGCGGGATGTGAAACGGGTGCTGCGCAACCCCGTGGCGCTCGTCATCGCCTTGGGCATGATCGTCATGCCGTCGGCTTACGCCTGGTACGTGGTAGCAGCCAACTGGGATCCCTACAGCAACACGGCCGATATGCTGGTGGCCGTGGCCAACGAGGATGCGGGGGCCGACAGCCCTGAGACGGGGCATTTGGACGTGGGCGCACAGGTGGTGGCCCAGTTGCACGACAACCACGAGATGGGCTGGGAATTCACCGACGCCGAGGCGGCCATAAATGGCGTCTACGAGGGACGCTACTGGGCGGCACTCGTCATCCCGAAGGATTTCAGCGAAGACTTCGCCAGCGTGTTCACCGGCGACTTCACCCAGCCGACCATCGACTACTACGTGAACGAGAAGCCCTCCTCCATCGCGCCCAAGGTGACCGACGCGGCGGCCAACGCCGTTGAGGCGGCCGTCAACGAGAACTTCGTGAAGACGGTGTCGGAGAAGGTGGTGGAAACGACCCAGAAGGTGGGGGCCGAGGCGGAAGAGAAGGCCGACGCCGCCGAGGGCAGCCTCACCGCCGGCGTTCGCAGCGCCAAGGAGACCGTGGGCGAAACCCGCGCGACCCTGGAAGGACTCGTCGGCACCGTGGACGACACGCGGACGTCCGTCGCTCGCGCCGACGATACTCTGGCGGGGCTTCAAGACGATGTGCCGCATCTGCTGGAGGCCATCGGGCAATCGAAGGAACTGCTCGCGAAGGCGCGGAGCACCGTGAACGAGTACGGAACGGCGCTTTCCAAGAACGCCACCGACGGAGCGTTGCAATTGTCGAGCGCCGCTGCGCAGGCCCAGCGCGCCTTGGGCACTGTGAGCGGCGATGTCGCAGCGGCCGAGGCGGCCACCAATACGGCCCTCGCCACGGCCGAGGGGCTGCTGGCCGACAACAAGACGCTCGTGAGCGACCTCACCGCCCAGGCCGGAGCGGCCGGCGCTGATCCAGCCATCGCGCAAGCTCTCTCCGAAGCCCGGGCCGCCAACGAGCGGCTGACGACCACCACCGACGCCCTGCGCACGGCCTCAGACGACCTGGCTTCCACGGCCGACTCCCTGGAAACCGAGGCGAGCGCGCTGGATACGGCGGCGCAATCAGCCTCTGAAACTATTCGCGCCACCGCGGCCACCTTCCAGGACAGCGTGCTGCCAGACATCACGACCAGCCTGGATTCCCTGGTGGAAGCCTGCGGCACCTTGGAAGGGGCCCTGCGCGGGCTCACTCCCTCGCTCGCCGAGGCGCGGGCCATTTTGGGGCAGCTCGGCGACACGCTGACCCCTTCCGAGACCTCGCTTTCCACCACGTCCGATTCCCTGGGCACCATGGAGACGAACCTGGAGCAGTCGCTCACCGACCTGACCGCGCTGCAGAACTCCGCCACCGTGAAGGACTTGGCGGAATACCTGAAGGCCGACCCGGGAAAGATCGGCGCCTTCATGGCCGCGCCCGTGGCCCTGGACACGCAACTGGTGTATCCCGTGAAGAACTACGGCAGCGGTGTTGCCCCCTTCTTCACGAATCTGGCCCTGTGGGTGGCCGGCTTCATCCTCATGGCCATGGTGAAGCTGCGCGTCGATCCGGAGGGGCTGCCGAAGTTCACCGCCGTGCAGGCCTACTTCGGACGCTGGCTGTTCTACGTGGTGTGCGGGCTGGCCATGGGGCTCGTTTGCTGCGTGGGCGATTTGGCCCTCGGGATTCAGTGCGAAAGTCCGGCGGCCTTCATCGGCGCGGGGCTGCTCACGGTGTTCGTGGACGTGAACCTCATGTTCGCGCTGGCCTACGCATTTAGGCACATCGGGAAGGCCATCGCGGTCATTCTGCTCATCGTGCAGATTCCCGGCTCCTCGGGCATGTTCCCCATCGAGATGATGCCGGACTTTTTCCAGGTCATTCACCCGCTTCTGCCCTTCACCTATTCTATCGACGCCATGCGCGAGGCCATCGGCGGCTTCTACGGGGCGGACTATCTGCACGACATGCTGTGGCTGGGGCTGTTGTTCGTGCCCCTGGGGTTCGCCATCGGGCTAGGTGTCGGACGATGCGATTTCAATTTGAACCTCATGTTCGACGAGAAGCTGGGGGCGACCGACCTGCTTCTGGCCGAGCCGGTCACGGCCAGCGCCAAGGCCGCGGGGCAGACCCCGGCCCGGTACCGCACCCGCACGCTCATCCGCGCGCTGTTGAACACCGACGCCTTCCGTCAGGCCCTCATCGTCCGAGCCGAGCGTTTCCACCGCGCCTACCCGGTGCTGCGGCGCATCGGCTGGGTGGCGCTTGTCGCGCAGCCGCTTGTCACCTTCGCCATTATGGTGCTGGTGCATGCCGACGTGGATACGCGCGTCATGATGCTCATGGCCATGGTGGTGGGGGTCATCGTGGTGGACACGTATCTCATCGTGATTTCATACCTGGACACCAACCTCGCGCACCAGCTTGCCCTGGCGAACCTGAGCACCGAGGAACTGCAGAAGCGCGCCAGCGGGCAAATCGGTGGTGATTCGGCGTGAGGGTGATTTGGGACATTTTCATCGGTGACGTGCGGAACCTGTTCCGAAACGTCATCGCCGCCATTGTGGTGATGGGGCTCGCGCTCGTGCCGCCCATGTACGCCTGGTTCACCACGCTCGGCTTCTGGGATCCCTACAGCAACACCGGCAACATCAAAGTGGCCGTGGCCTCGGAAGACGCCGGCTACACCTCCGACCTCATCCCGACGCCCATTAACGCCGGCGAGCAGATCATCGGCAAGCTGCGGGCCAACGACCAGTTCGCCTGGCAGTTCGTCAGCGCCGATGAGGCCGTGCACGGCGTGCGCTCGGGAGAGTATTACGCGGCGCTCGTCATCCCGAAGGAGTTCTCGCGCGACCTCATGACCGTGTTTACCGACGACATCACCGAACCGAGGATCATCTACTACGACAACGAGAAGGAGAACGCCATCGCCCAGCGTGTGACGGCCACCGGGGCGAGCACCCTGCAGGAGACCATCGACGAGACGTTCACGGAAACCGTGGCATCGGTGGCCCTGGGCACCACGAGCAGCCTCACTTCGTTCATGAGCGGGGACGGCATCCTCACCTACGCGCAAACCCTGGGGTCGCGCCTTGGCGAGGCCGTGGGCGAAGTAGGAGCGGCGGCCGATCAGGCTCAGGCCTACGCCGATCTCATGAGCTCCACCACCTCACTCGTGGATGCGACGGCAAGCATTCTAAAGGAGGCAGGGAAGGCACCGGATGCCACGGCACCTCTGGTGAGCGAAGCGCGCAACGGGCTGACGAGCGCTCAAGACGGCCTTTCCGCCGCAAGCACCGCAGCCGAGAAGACGCTCGCAGCCGCCGACGCCAGCTACGATGCTGTGGCCCGCGCCGCTGATGAGGCCTTCGCCACCATGAAGGACGATCCGGCGGCGGCCCAGGGCGTGCTAGCCGCTTGCCGTTCGGACGTGCAGGGCCTTGCGCAGGCCTACCAGACCATGCGCGACGCCCTGGCCGGCGCCGATCCGTCAAGCCCCGCCATTGGCGCCCTTGACCGCATCATCGCCCAGCTGGATACCCTGGAGGCGAACCTCGACACCGCCGAGAACGCCATTGGCGCGGACGCGGCGTCCATCGACGAGAAGCACGCCAAGGTGACCGACAGCATCAACCAAGCGCGGGCAGCTCTGCGTGATTCGATGAGCATCTACAACGATCAGCTGAAGGGCGAGCTGGCCTCGCTGTCCGACAGCCTGCAGAAAGTGGGCGCCGACACCGAAACCCTGGCCAACTCGCTGAAGGACACGGCGGACAGCCTGGGCGACAGCACCGATTCTCTGGCCGCAAACCTCGCCACCGCCGAGGCGTCGCTGCGCAAGACCGCCGAAACGCTGCGCACGGCGGAAAGCCAGCTCGCCGAGGCCCGCGACGACTTGCAGCACGCCCTGGACACCGGCGACATCGACGAAGTACGCCGCATCATCGGCGACAACCCGGCCGCCATCGCCCAGTTCCTCGCCGCGCCGACGCACCTGGAACGCCACGCGGTGTACCCCATGGCCGACAACGGCAGCGCCATGAGCCCCTTCTACACCTCCCTCGCCCTGTGGATTGGGGCCATCTTCATGGTGGCCCTCATGAGCGTGTCCGTCTCCCCCGCGCGTCAGGCCGAGCTGACACGAAAGTTCGGGCGCGCGCCGCGGGCGGCCGAGCTGTACCTCGGTCGCTACGGGGTGTTCTGCCTGCTGGGGCTCGCCCAAGCGCTCATCGTGGGGCTCGGCAACGTGTTCTTCCTGGGGGTTGAGTGCGAGCACTTCTGGCTGTATCTGACTGCGTGCTGTTTGGCATCGGTGGTGTTCACGAACCTGGTGTACACGCTGACGGTGTCCTTCGGCAACATCGGGAAGGCGCTCGCCATCATAGGCCTCGTGCTGCAGCTGGCCGGCGCCGGCGGCCTCATGCCGGTGCAGATGCTGTCGGCCCCGCTGTTCCAGGAGATTTACCCGTGGCTGCCCTTCGCCCATTCCATGCCGGCGCTGGAAGGAGCCATGGCCGGCATCTACGGCGACCAGTACCTCGTGCAGATGGGGCTACTTGCGGCCATTTTGGTGCCGAGCCTCATTCTGGGCCTCGTCCTGCGCCGCCCCGTCATCCGCCTGAACGACTGGGTGCTAAAGAAGCTGGACGAGACGAAATTCCTCTAGCATCTCGCCGCATACAGGCACCTATCGATGGTCTCAAGCTCGCCAAGCTGGATGAGGCGAGCCTCGCCGCGCGCGGCCAACCCTTTCCACGCGCCTTTCGCTTTCTACGCGCCCCTCGTACGCATCCACGAACAGTCTTCAGCCGTATGCCTCTCGCGTCGCTTTCGTCAAATGGCCAAAAAATACGCACTAACTGCTTTTGGAGAGTACTTTTTCTCCTTTCGTTCTCCTCTGCGCTCGCGTGTTCGATGCAACAGGATTCTGACCTGGTGAAACTTGACACACGGAAAGTGACGCCTTCAAAATCGCGGGCCAATACTGCAGCTGTCGCGGGTATTTTGACCAAAAAGCGTCAGACGCACCCCTTTATATACAGTTCACGCATGGTTTTTGGCCAACAGCGGCTTAATTATGAGGCGCTTGTGCAGTTTGCGCGCCGTTTTTGGCCAGTAACGACCTAGCGAGGGGCACCCGTGCAGTCTGCACACGGTTTTTGACCGCTTTTCCTCTCGCGTAGCAGCTTCATTCCAGCGGGGCGAGGGCGCGGGGGAGGATGTTGTGGGCACAGGCGATGGTCATGCCGTAGTTGGTAAGGGGGACGCGCTGGGCGCGGGCGCGCTGGATGCGCGACTGCATGTCGCGGGCGTTCAGGGTGCAGCCGCCGCAGTGAACGATGGCGGCGTAGGGGGAAAGATCGTCGGGGAAGTCGCGGCCGGAGGTGAAGGCGAACTGGGGCTCGGCACCGCTGATAGCGCGAATGAGCCGGGGCAGTTTCACCGTGCCGATGTCCTCGCAGGTACGGTGGTGGGTGCAGCCCTCGGCGATGAGCACGGTGTCCTCGTCGGTGAGGCTTTCCAGGGCGCGTACCGCTTCTAGTTGAGCGGCCAAGTCGCCCTTGTAGCGGGCCATGAGGATGGAGAACGACGTGAGCGACACCTCGGCCGGCAGCAGGGCGTCCACCTCGCCGAAGGCCTGGGAGTCGGTCACCACCAGGCGCGGCGGTCGGGCGAGGGCGGCCAGCAGGTCGGGCAGGCCTTCCACGCTGGTGGCGCAGGGGAAGGCGCCCGCTTCCAGCGCGTCGCGCATGACCTGTTGCTGGGGCAGAATGATGCGACCCTTGGGCGCGGCAGAATCCAGCGGGATGACGAGCACCACCACGTCACCGGGCGTAAGCAGGTCGCCCACGAGCCGCCGCTCCCCCACGGCATCAGTGGCCAGGGTAGCAACCGCACGTTTCAGGTCGCTCAGCCCCTCCCCCGTCAGCGCCGACACGCGCACGCGGGCGGCCCGTGCGGAAGCGCCATCGTTTTCGGCGGAGGCCGTGGCGTTGTGGTCAGCGCCTTCCGAGAGGGGCTCGCTATCCGAAGCGTCCGTCCCCGGGCGCGGCGAAGGCAGCGACGACTCCGCAGCGCCGGCTCGCCCGCTTTCCGCAAGCAAATCGGCCTTATTCTCCGCAATCACATAGGGAATGCGGCGGGTTTGGAAGGCGGCGAGGAGTTTCTCGTCGAAAGGGGTGAGGCTGCGTGTGGCATCCACCACGAGCACGGCGACGTCGGCCTCGTTCAGGGCGGCCTCGGCCCGCTGGACGCGCAGGTCGCCTACGTCGCCGGCGTCGTCGATACCTGGAGTGTCAACAATGAGCACGGGGCCGGCCGGCGCCAGTTCCATGGCTTTGCGCACCGGGTCGGTGGTGGTGCCGGCCACATCGGACACTACGGAGACGGTCTGGTTCGTCAGCGCGTTCACCAGGCTGGACTTGCCGGCGTTGCGCACCCCGAAGAAGACGATGTGGGCGCGCTCGCCGGAAGGGGTATCGTTCAGAGACATGCGAACTCCTCCTAGAACCGGAAGTCGCGCTCGCCGGTGCGGACGCGGGCGAGGTAGTCGGCGGCCAGGGCGCGGCGGCGGTCGTCGGGAACGCGGGCGAGCTCGGTGTCGATCATCTTCCACCCCTTCTCCGCCACGGCGGGGCTGGCGTAGTCGCACAGGTACTCCCCCAGCGTGAGCAGGGCGTTCGGCTGGCAGAAGTCCTGGATCTGGCCGCTCTTGCAGAACTCCATAAAGCGGTCGCCGGTGCGGCCGGCGCGGTAGCAGGCAGTGCAGAAGCTGGGGAGGTGGCCCTCGTCCATGAGCCAGCCGATGACCTCGTCCAGGGTGCGCGTATCGGACACGTCGAACTGCTCGGTGTCGTGGGGCCGCGTCTCTTCCCCGTAGCCGCCCACGCTCGTGCGGCTGCCGCCGGAGATCTGCGAGACGCCCAGCTGAAGCGCCGCCGCGCGCACCGCCTGCGACTCGCGGGTGGAGATGATCATACCCGTATAGGGCACGGCGATGCGGATGAGTGCGATGATCTTCTCGAACATCTCGTCGGGAATGCCGTTGTCGAAAGCGTCGGGGTCGATGTCGCTCGCCGGCTTCACCCGCGGCACCGAGATGGTGTGCGGGCCCACGCCGAACACCGCTTCCAAATGCTCCGCGTGCATGAGCAGGCCGGCGAACTCGTAGGCGTAGCCCTCCAAGCCGAACAGCACGCCGAGCCCCACGTCGTCGATGCCGGCGGCCATGGCGCGGTCGTGGGCCTCGGTGTGCCAGGCGTAGTCGGCCTTGGGGCCCGAGGGGTGCAGCTCCTCGTAGCGGGCGCGGTGGTAGGTCTCCTGGAACAGGATGTAGGTGCCGATCTCCGCGGCCTTCAGCTGGCGGTAGGCGTCCTCGGTCGTGGCGGCGATGTTCACATTCACGCGGCGGATGGCCCCGTTTTTGTGCTTGGTGCCGTAGATGGTCTCAAGACTCTCCAGAATGTAGTCAAGCGGGTTGTGGATCGGATCTTCCCCCGCCTCGATGGCCAGGCGCTTGTGGCCCATGTCCTGCAGGGCGACGACCTCGGCGCGGATCTCCTCCTGCGTGAGCTTGCGACGCGGGATGTTGCGGTTCTTCGCGTGGTAGGGGCAGTACAGGCACCCGTTCACGCAGTAGTTAGAAAGGTACAGCGGAGCAAACAGCACGATACGGTTGCCGTAGTAGGCCTGCTTGATGTCGCGGGCCAGCTGGCGGATCTCGGCGTTCACCTGCGGGTCCTCGCAAGCCAGCAGCACCGAGGCCTCGCGATGGGTGAGCGTCGTGCCGTGGTCGTGGGCCGGCGTCAGGTTCGCCCGGGCCTTCTCCAGAATGGAACGAGCCAGGGCCGCATCGTTCTTGTGCGCCTCGGCGTAAGCCAGGGTGTCGAAGATTTCCTCGTGGTTGATGAACTCGTCGGCCCGGGGCGAGCGCACGTTGTAGCTGCTCATGAGGGGTTCACTTTCGTTGAAGGGACAGGGGGGAAGGTCGAAGGAAAGGAAGCGGCGGAAGACGAACCAGGCGCGGTAGCGGCGGCGGCAGAAACCGGGCGCGACGCTGCTGCCAGTACCACAGCGCCCCGAGCGGGCGAGACAACCGATGCCGCAGCAGGGCCTACAACCGAAGCCCAGGCTGCAGCGGGATCGCCGCGGTCTTCCACAAGGCGGCGCCCCAAGGGCTCAAGCCGCGCCGCCAGGTCGGCCCATTTGCGGGCCGCATCGGCCAACGAGCGGGGCTTGCCGTCGTAGAGCGCATAATCGCCCTGGCGCTCGGGCGGCGACAAGTTCGGCATCACGACGTTGGCGCCAGCGAGGATGCCCTTCTCGCGGCTGCGGGGATCCAGCGCTTCCAGGGCCGTGGTAGCCGGCAGCAGCACCGTCGGATGCGCCAGACGCACGAGGGACAGCAGGTAGCAGGTAAGCTCCACCGTGCCGGGTGCCTCGGCGGCAAAGGGGGTGTCGCGATGGGGCACAAACGGCCCGATGCCGCACATTTCGGGGCGAAACTCCTGGATGAACGCGAGGTCGGCCGCCAGGTGCTCCGTCGTCTGGAAGGGGGAGCCCACCATGAAGCCGGCGCCCACGGCGAACCCGGCCTCTCGCAAGTCGGACAGGCACGCCATGCGGCGCTGAAGCGTCATGGCCGCCGGGTGCAGCTGCCGGTAATGGGCGGCCGTGGCCGTCTCATGGCGCAGCAGGTAGCGGTCGGCCCCGGCGGCGCGCAGGTGCCGGTAGCTTTCCCGCGAGCGCTCCCCCACCGACAGCGTGACGGCGCACCCCGGATGAGCCGCCTTCAACGCACCAATAAGCTCGGCAAGCCATTCGTCGGTAACAGCCGGATCCTCCCCGCCTTGCAGCACGAAGGTACGGAAGCCCGCTCGCCAGCCCGCATCAGCGCAAGCCAGAATTTGCTCGCGAGTAAGGCGGTAGCGCTCGCAGGCGCCGTTGCTGCGTCGGATGCCGCAGTAATAGCAGTCGTTCTTGCAGATATTCGTGAACTCGATGAGCCCGCGCGCAAACACCGCGTTTCCGTAGACGGCCTCGCACGCCTCTCGGGCGCGGCCAGCCAGCTCATCGGCCAGCGCCGGGGTGCGGCCGTCGATGAGCATGGCGTACTCGTCCTGGGAAAGGGCGTGCTCGCGCGCGAGCTTATCCACGAGCTCGAGCATCAAATCTGCCAGCTCTCCTGATCGGTGTGCAACCACTCGTGGGCCGTATGCGACAGCGGCTCGCCGATCCAATCGGCGTACAGCCGCGCGATGTCAGGGTTCTCGTGGGAGTAGCGCAGCTTATCCGCGGCGTCGAGCCGGTTCAGCACCCCGGCCCGCGTCTGGGCCAGTTCGCTGTTGAACTGGATAGGCTGGCCGCCACCGCCCACACAGCCGCCAGGGCACGCCATGATTTCCACGAAATCGAAGGCGGCCTCGCCGGATTCCAAAGCATCCAGCAGCTTCGACGTGTTCTCCAGGCCGCTGGCCACGGCGATGCGCACGGTGGCGTCGCCGATGGAAAGCTCGCGGGACATCCAGGGCGTCTCGGACGTTGCAGCCGTAGTGTCGCAGGCGCTGAAATCGGGGTTCTCGCCGGTGATGAGGTAGGCCGCCGAGCGCAGGGCCGCCTCCATGACGCCGCCGGTGCGTCCGAAAATGGTGGCCGCGCCGGTGGAAAGCCCCAGCGGGTTGTCGAAGGGCGCCTCGGAAAGCGCCGTGCAGTCGACGCCCACCAGGCGCAGCAGGCGGCCGAATTCGCGCACCGTGAGCACGGCGTCCACGTCGGGCGCGGCCTCGGCCGCCAGCTCGGGCACGACCGGCGCGTCGGGCACCAGGCCCGCGTCACTCGCGCCAGCCCCCCGGGTCGCGTCATCCGTACTGGCCCCCTGGGTCTCGCCGACCGTGCCAGCCCCGTGGGTCGCACCATCCGTGCCGGCCCCGTGGGTCGCGCCGACCACCGTGGAAAGCTCCGGCACATCGCACTCGTACTTCTTCGCCACGCAGGGCATAACGGACACGACAAACAGCCGCTTGCCAGCCTCGTCGGCCTCGGCGGCGAGCGTGTTCTTAACCACGGCACCCATCATCTGGTGCGGCGACTTGGCGCTGGAAAGCTGGGCCGTGAACTGCGGATAGTGCTGCTTCACGAAGCGCACCCAGCCGGGACAGCAGCTCGTGAACATGGGGCGCGGCGCGTCGGAGCCGAGGAATTCCACGAACTCGCTGCCCTCTTCCATAATGGTGAGGTCGGCGGCGAAGTCGGTGTCGAAGACGCGATCGAAGCCCACGGCGTGCAGGGCCGCGGCCAAGCGTCCCGGCGTCGCCTCCTCGCGGGAAAGCCCCAGGCCCTCGCCCCAGGCCGTGCGCACGGCCGGCGCCACCTGCACCACGGTTTCCACCGCCGGATCCAGGATGGCCTCCATGATGAGGCTCACGTCGTCACGGGCCGTAAGCGCCCCGGTGGGGCAATGGGTGATGCACTGGCCGCACAGGGCGCAGCCGGCCTCGGCGATGGGCAGGTTATCGCGCACGATGATCTTCGTGGACGGCCCCACCCCCGTGAAGTCCCACACCGCGCAGTGCTGCACCTTCTCGCAGATGGCCACGCAGCGCATGCACTTGATGCACTTGCTGCTGTCGCGCTGCAGCGGGAAATCGGCGTCCCAGGGCGCCGGCTCGGGCAAGGGACCCGGGGCGTCGGTCAGGTTGAAGGTACTGGCAAGATCGCGCAGGGCGCAGGTGTCCTGGCGCACGCACGTGGCGCACAGCGCCCGATGATCGTCCATGATGGCTTGCAGGTTCGCCCGTCGGGCCGCCGCTACCTGCGGGGTGTCGGTGCGCACCCGCATGCCCTCGCGCACGGCGGTGTTGCAGGAGGCCGCAAGCCCCTCGCCTTCCACGTCCACCAAACACACGCGGCACGAGCCGATGCAGTTCAAGTCCTTCAGGTAGCACAGCGTGGGAATTTGCACGCCGGCCGCCGTGGCCGCTTCCAACACCGTGACGCCCTCGGGGGCTTCCACGGCGCGACCGTTCAGCGTAATGGCTACCATGCTTCCAGCCCCCTTCCGGTCAGCGCGCCGATGCCGTACACGTCGCAGCGCAGGCAACGGCCGCACTCCTGAGCGGCCTCCTCGGCGCTCACCGGTTCTTCCACGTACTTGAAATCGCGCTTGCGCTCGCACGCCGGGCGCTCGGCCACCTGCACGCGCCCGTAGGCGGTGCGGTCGTTGGGGTGCGCCGGCGGCACCGCGGCGCCGCAGTCCAGCTTATGATGGAAACCCAGCAGCTCGTCGATGTTGGCCGCCGCCGTCTTGCCTGCGGCGATGGCCATGATGACGGTCTTGGGACCCCACTGGCAGTCGCCGCCCACGAAGACGGCGTCGAAGCCGGGCGCTTGCAGGCACGCGTCGGCGCACAGGTAGGTGCGGTCATGCTGCATGCCGAACTCCTCGAAGGGGGCACATTCGATAGCCTGGCCCACGGCGATGATGACGAGGTCGGCGGCCAGACGCACCTCAGGCTTGTCGGCCGGCACTGGGGCCGGGCGGCCGCCGCGCACCGCGCCGATGCGCTGGGGCTGGCAGATGAGCGCCGTCGCGCAGCCCTCCGCGTTCGCTTCAATGCTGGCCGGCGCCTGAAGGCAGCGCATTTCCACGCCCTCCATCATGGCCGCCTCCACCTCGGAGGGCAGCGCGGTCATGTCCTCCAGGCGGCGTCGATAGGCCACGGCGACCGAGGCGGCACCGGCGCGCACGGCGGTGCGAGCGCAGTCCATGGCCACATTGCCGCCGCCAATGACCACCACATTCTTGCCCGTGAAGTCGGGATACTGCTCGTCGCCGATGGCCTCCAGCACGTCCACGGCGCTCATAACGCCGGCCGCATCGGCCCCTTCAATGGAAAGGGTCTTGCCGCCCTGGGCGCCCACGGCCACGTACACGGCGTCGAACTCGTCCACCAGCGTGCGCATCTCGTCCGTCTGAACGTCGCAGCCCGTACGCACCTCGATGTCGCCGGCACCCAGCACGGCGCGGATATCCTCGTCGAGTCGCTCGCGGGGCAGCCGATACGCGGGAATGCCGTAGCGCATCATGCCGCCCAGGCGACTGCGACGTTCGAATACCGTCACCGAATGACCCATGAGCCCCAGGAAGTAGGCGCAGGTGAGCCCCGAGGGGCCGGCACCCACCACCGCGACGCGTTTGCCCGTGGCGGGCAGCGGCGCGGGGGTTTCCACGGTATCGGCGGCCACCGTGTCCACAATGTACTTCTTTATGCCGCGGATATTCACCGGCGCGTCCACCATCGTGCGGCGACAACGCTCCTCGCAGGGGTGCTCGCACACAAGCGCGCAGGCCGTAGGGAAGGGATTGTCCTTGCGGATCATCTTCACCGCCTCGGCAAGGCGGCCTTCCTCGGCCAGCGCAATATAGGCCGGCACGTTCACATGGGCCGGGCACCGCGTGACGCAGGGCACCGTCTGACGCGTGCCGGGAGCGCAGGTGCCCGCATCCACGTGGCTGGCGAACTCCTCGGCGAAGGCGTCGAGCCCCGCCAACACCATCGCCCCCGCCTGCCAGCCCACGGCGCAATCGGCGGTGTCGCGCAGCAGCGTGGCCGCATCTCGGATCTCATCCACCGTCGCCGCCGTGGCGCGGAAGGCGGCCACATCGCCCAGCAGCGCCTCAATTTTCGGCATGCCCTGGGCGCACGGCGTGCACTTGCCGCAGGTCTGCGCGGCGCTCGCTTGCAACTGTCCCAGCATGAGCCCCACCGGACACTGGCCCGGCGGCATGGCTTCCACGCGTCGGGCGAAGGCCTCGACGAACTCCCCCGTCCGTGCATCGGCCCGCGCCGCCACCTCAACGGTCAAACGCCCCATAGCTCTCTCTTTCCTGTATTGACGCTAACCGACACACCATAACGCAGGCAGTGTTTCCAACGAGTAACAAGCATGCCATGCGGCAGCCAGCCCCGCCGACGGACACATCGACCTACGCCCCTCCTTCCCCTTCCTTCCCTTTCTTCGCCTCTTCCCCTCCTCCCTTCCTTATGTCCCCCGATCCCCGTACCTCCCTCTTTCCCCTTGCTCGTTTTCGAAAACCGCCGAGTAAATGCCACTTCGACCACGAAATGGCTGGGTCGGGAATACCAAAGGGGCTGTTTTTGCTCCCTTTCTGCCACTTTGACCTAGAAATGGCTGGTTTGGACGCGTGGGGGCCGACCATTCCGGGGTCGAAGTGGCATTTACCGCGGATAATTCGAAAACAGTTGGATCGCGAGACGCGCCTCGGCTGTTGGGGCAGTTCGCCCTCACGACAACGAGAGAAAGGCCGCCCTCGCCTGCGCCGGCATGGCAGCGCCCCCTACAACGCCAGTTTGTAGATGGCCTCGGCGTCTTCCAGGGTGAGTTTCTTGAAGGAGCCGAAGGGAATGCCCTTGTTCTGGGCCAGCGTCGGCAGCATCTTCGGGATGTCGGCCTCTTCCACATCCAGCTCGGCGAGGGTGGTGGGCATGCCGAGGCTCGCGAAGAAGGCCCGCGTCTCGTCGATGGCCGAAAGCGCGTCGGCTTCCACGTCGCCGGTGGGCGTGAGGCCGAACACCGCCTGGCCGTAGAAGGCGAAGCGCGCCGGGTTCTCGGTGTGCACGTACTCCATCCAGGCAGGGAACATGACGGCGAGACCGGCGCCATGGGTGATGGCCGGATTCAGCGCCGACAGCTCGTGCTCCAAACCGTGGGTGGCCCAGTCCTCGTGGCGGCCCACCCCGGCGAGCCCCTGGTGACAGAGCATGCCGGCCCACATGATGTTGGCGCGGGCGTCGTAGTTGTCGGGGTCGGCCAACACGCGCGGCGCCTCAGCGCGGATGGTGTTCATGAGCGACAGGTTCAAGTTGTCGGTCACGGGCACGGCGCCCACGTCGTCGAAGAAGCGCTCCAGCAGGTGGCAGAACATGTCGGTGAGACCGGCGGCCGTCTGGAAGGGCGGCAGCGTGAAAGTGAGTTCCGGGTTCATGAAGGCGAACTTCGGTCGGTGAGCGTTGTTGGCGTAGCCGGTCTTGCGGCCCAGCTCGTCGTTGGAGATGACCGTGTTCTTCGACGCCTCGCTGCCGGCGGCGGGGATGGTGAGCACCACGGCGATGGGCAGCACGTCGTGATCGGTGGCCTTGGTTTCGAAGAGCTCCCACACGTCGCCTTCCACGCAAGCGCCGTTGGCGATGGCCTTCGCGGAGTCGATAACCGAGCCGCCGCCCACGGCAAGGATCCAGTCGACGTTAGCCTCCTTGCAGAGGCGCACGCCCTCGCGCACGAGCGTGATCTCAGGGTTCGGGCGCACGCCGCCCAGCTCCAAATGCTCGATGCCCGCGGCGTCCAGCGAGGCGCCCACGCGGTCGATGAGCCCGGAGGCCACGGCGCTCCCGCCGCCGAAGTGCACGAGCACCCGCTTGGCCCCGGCCGCCGCCAGCTTCTCGCCCACCTGCTCTTCAGCTCCGCGTCCGAAGACGAAATGCGTGGGGGAAACGAATTCGAAGTTTTCCATGGGAGTCCTTTCTGCTTTTCGACCGGGCGACACCTTATCGCCATCGCCGCACCATCGCCGTCGGGCGCGTTCTCTAATCATGCTCTGTGTCGATGCTAGGGCATCGCCGGCAAACAGGCAACTGCCAGACCACGGAAAATGTCTCGCAATCTTCGCAAACAGGGCAGCTTGTCACAAGATCGCGCCCGGGCCATCGCATTGGTCAGGGAGGCTAATCCCCATGGGCGCGGGTTATGAGGTCGGCCATTTCCGTGGCGGTTTTGGCGGCTATGTTGGCGCGGGCAGCCAGGCGCTTGTCGTGGGTGACCAGATAGTTTGCCTTGCTCAGCTCGCAGCAAGCAAGCACCGACCCATCCTCATAATCTGAAGTAATGTCGCGAAAATGTCGGGCCAGCCACGCCGTTCGGTCATCCATGGGAATCGAAACCGCTAGATCAGTCATATGATCGACACAGCGCCACGCGAAATCGTTTATGGCGTGGGCTGTAGCCTCGTCAACGGTGCCACCGTTCTCACGCACAAGCTGCTTCATGTGGTTTCCCACGACGTAGAACACGTCCTTCACTGCATCAGCCGGAATGGCCAAATTGGCATTGTGCTTTTCGGCGGTGTTAATAAACCGGAAGGCCTGATCATGAAGAGGCCGATCGGGAAGATAAAAATCCGCCCAAACGTTCTTGTCTACGACAATGGAATTCTCGCCGATAATCACAGAAGCCCCCTTTCGGCCATTTTCTCCATCTGCGCCTCGTACACCATGTCGCGTAGCTCCTCATTCGTTTCTGCATAGTGAGAAAGTCCGTGCGTAATGCCGAGAGAATCGTAGAAGTCCTTGGTTCGCGCCAGGAAATCATCGATCGCTCGGGCGCGTTTCTCGCCCTCGCTCATGGCGTCGGCTTCCTCCGTCTCGGGGCCGATGACCGCCTGCAAGGCCGCTTCGGACTCGTCGTCATAGCGCGCCGCCACCTCGTAAAGCCGCCGCATGGCCTCCGACGGCGTGCACCCGAACCGGGCAAAGCGCTCGTCCCCGCGCCGCTTCAATTCGGCATCGATACGGAAGTTCATCTGCATGTTCGGCATAGCAACCCCTTTCAGAATTGCTAGCAGTATATCATAACTCTCGACCTTCTATCCATAGTAGGTCGAGAGTCCCCGACAAACCTTCCCTCCGCAGCTCCCGGTTTTTATTTGCTTCGCTGGGCCTGAGACGTGAAAACATGGGGGTCGGCGAGGCTGTGCTAACATGGAAGAAGCTGGGGGTACTGTGCGCCTTCACCATCGAGAACCGCCGCGTTGAGGTGGGCGACCCTATAGAGGCCCTTCCCCGCGTGCGCATCGCCGGCGAATACACCCAGGAAGGCTTCGAATACCTCGTAGAACCCAACGGCGGCGAGCAGTAAAGGCGAGACTAGCGAAGAGGCTTCTGGGCGACGCCCGCCGTTTCCACAAGCGCTTTGCCAAGATCGCCAGTTTGGTATCCTCCGACGCTGCTTGCTGTCGATTAGTCCCTCTCGCCGGGCTGGCGGACGCGGATCTCCTGCTCCTTCACGGAGACGCGAGAATGAGGCGACACCGAGAAGGTCACGAAGGTGGAGCCGGCAATGACCGAGCCCTCGCCGATGACCGTCTCGCCGCCGAGCACGCTGGCGTTGGAGTAGATGGTGACGTTGTCCTCGATGGTGGGGTGGCGCTTCACGCCGGCCAGGCGCTGGCCACCGCGGGTGGAAAGAGCGCCCAGTGTAACGCCCTGGTACAGCTTCACGTGGTCACCGATAGTGGTAGTCTCGCCGATGACAACACCAGTGCCGTGGTCGATGAAGAAGTACTCGCCGATATGAGCGCCAGCACCGATATCGATGCCCGTGGAAGAGTGGGCGATTTCGGTCATCACGCGCGGGATGATGGGCACGCCCAAGTCGTAGAGCACGTGAGCAATGCGGTACACGTAAATGGCGTACAAGCCCGGGTAGGTGAAGATGACCTCCTCCTTCGAGCCGGCCGCCGGGTCGCCGTCGTAGAGCGCCTGCACGTCGGTGAGCAGCGTGCGCTGGATTTCGGGCAGGGCGTCGAAAAACTTCGTGCAGATATCAGCCGTCTGCTCGCAAATGGAGTCACTCGTACAACCGCCGCACAAGTGATTGCCGCTACCGACGAGGTCGTCACGATCATCGGAGGTGTAGGTGAGCGCCAAAATGAGCTGCTGGCGCAGCACCGATTCAATGTCGATGAGCGTCTGGCCGATGAAGTAGCTGGGGCTCGTGGAAGGCGACAGCATCTCCGGCCCGAAATAGCCGGGGAACAGCACGCGGCGCAACTCGGTGATGAGCCCCTTGATAGCCGTGCGGCTGGGGAAACGGCGGCCGGGCTTGGTGAAGAAGATCTCGTCCGCCTCGTAGTTCTTCTCGATGGCCGCGACGATGCGCTCTAGGTTGTCTCCGAACATGGGCCTTCCTTTCCGAACGGGGCTGCCGGCACGGGCGGCCCCTAGGGTGGCGCCGCGGCGTAAGGGTTGCCAGCGCCTCTGGTGTTTTCGATAGGATAGCAGATCGGAGACGCTTGACCGCCCGCAGCCCTCGCCGCCGCGCAAAACAGTTACTATCGGGGTAAAGATACCGGATGCCTCCTCCCAGCGCACCGTCGCTTGCCCGCACCGTCGCAAGCAAGCGCGCAATCGCACCCCGCGCACCTGGCATCTTCCCATACGCACGGAAGCCGACCCTGCGGCTTCCCAAACGCAAGCAGCCCCGTTGCCCTCGCTCGCCGGGGCTGCTTGAATTTAACACTCCTCGCAGGCCTCTTCCACGCACTCGTGCTGGCCGGAGGGGCCCTCGCCGCAGTAGACGGCGCGCTCCGGGTGGTCGGCCAGGTAAGCGGCCATAGAGTACTGCGTGATGTCGCTGCGGTTGATGATGCCCACGATGTGGCCCGCCTCCAGCACTGGCACCTTCTTCAGGTGATTCTCGGCCAGCACGCGGCACACGTCGGTCAGGTTCGCGTGCACGCTCACGCAGATGGGGCTGGCGGCGCCAATTTCGCTGGCGCGCATCTGCATGACCTTCGCCAGCTTCTCGTCGTAGCCCTCGTCGTCGTTCACGGTGCTGTTGATGAGCACGATGGGATCGGTGAACGACTCGCGCCGCGGGCTTAAGCGCTTCAAGATATCGCCGTCGGAGATGAAGCCCACCGGCTCGCCGGCCTCGTCCACGATGGGGGCGGCGGAGATGCTCTTCTCCACGAACAGGCGCATGGCCTCTTCCACGGTGGCGTCCTTGGAAAGCGAGAACACGTCGGTCTTCATGATGGACGTGAGCAGCGACTTGCGGGTGCCCCCCTCGTCCACCGCGGCCTCCTCGCCGGGCTTGTCCTTCACAAGGGCGATGGTCATCACCAGGCCGATGAGGCACAAAAGCGTGCACACGAGGAAGGCGGCGTTGATGCCGAACATGGTGCCCTGGGCCGCGCCGAGCTCCGGCGTCGTGAAGCTTTGCACCTGGGTGGACACCGCGATGATGATAGCGGTGCCGAGCGAGCCCGCCACCTGGCGCAGCGTGTTGTTCACGGAGGTGCCGTGATTCATGACCTTGTTGTCCAGGGCGTTCATGCCCCAGGTGGTGATTGGCATGTTCACCAGCGACATCGAGAACATGCGCACCGTGTACACGATGGTGATGTAAATGATGCTGGACGTGAGGTTCAGAATGGCGAAGGCGAAGGTGGTGAGCGTCAGCAAACTCATGCCCACGATGGCCATGCGGCGTGGGCCGTGGCGGTCGAACCACTTGCCGGCGAGCGGATTCATGATGCCCATAAGGATAGCGCCGGGCATGAGCACGAGGCCCGACACCGTGGCCGACAGCCCATGAAGCGACTGCACGTAAATGGGCATGAGGATGCCGGCGGCCAGAAGCGCACCCTGCACGAGCATGCCGATGATGGTGCCCACGAGGAAGCGGCGGTTCTTCAGCACGTCGACGCGCAGCATCGGGCGGGGCAGGCGGGTCTGGCGGATGAAGAACCACACAACGCCGACGATGCCGAGCGCGGTGGTGAGCAGCGGCACCAACGTGAAGCCGGCCGAGCCCAGAGCCGAGAAACCGTAGAGCATAAGCCCGAAGCCCAAGGTGGAAAGGGCCAGCGACAGCGGATCGAGCACCGAGTCGCCCTTGTTCGCCGGCGCCTTGTTGTCCACAAGGAACAGCGACGGAACGATAATGACGATGGACAGGGCGAAGATGAGGTAGAACAGAATGTGCCAGTCGGCCTGGTCGATGACGAAGCCCGCCACCGTGGGGCCGATGGCCGGCGCGAAGGCGATAACCAAGCCGAAGATGCCCATGGCCGAGCCGCGGCGATCAACCGGGAACACCAGCATGAGCACGGTCATGGTCACCGGCATGAGGATGCCGGCGCCGGCGGCCTGCACGAGACGGCCTCCCAGAAGCACCGGGAAGTTGAGGCCCACGGCCGCCAACAGCGTGCCCACGGCAAACAAGCTCATCGAGAACACGAACAGCTTCCGCGTGGAGAACCGATCCTGCAGAAACGCCGTGATGGGGATCATGATGGCGTTCACCAGCGTGAACCCGGTGGTCAGCCATTGGGCCGTGGACTGATCGACATTCATCTCGGTCATGATGGACGGCAGTGCCGGCGTCACCAGCGTCTGGTTCAGCACCGTCACAAAGGCGCCCAGCACGAGCACTACCAGCATCATCCATTGTTTGCGCGTTAGCTTCATACACAACACCTCACTCGCTTCTCGCCCCGCTCTCGCTTGTTTTTCCTAGTATGAGCGTCGCCGGCATCTTCTGCGGTATCAGTTCGGCGACTGTTTGGGAAAATCATCTATGGATTCGCTCATGTTATCTCCCGCACCTCTATAATGCGGAACAGAGTTTTTGCCCTGAAAGGATGATTGATCGGTATGCAAACCGCTATATGCCTGTTGCTCGTGGTGTTCTTCTTGCTGATGAACGCGTTCTTCGTCATCGCAGAATTCGCGCTGGTGCGCGTGCGCAAGAGCCAGATTGACATGGCCGTCGCCGAGAAGCGCCGCGGCGCCGAGGCCGCCCGCGACGTGACCACGCACATCAACGCCTACCTGTCGGCCTGCCAGCTCGGCATCACGCTGGCATCGCTGGCCATCGGCTGGTTGGGCGAGCCGGCCGTCTCCGCCGTTCTGGAAGCACCGCTTCTGGCCTGGGGCTTCCCCGAGGCGACGATATATCCCATCTGCGTGGCCGTGGGCTTCTTCATCGTGACCACCCTGCACGTAGTGGTCGGCGAGCTCATCCCGAAATCCTTCGCCATCTTCGCCACCGAAAAGTACGCCCTGCACACCGCCGGCCCCCTGCGCGTGTTCTACCGCGTCACCTACCCGATCATGGTCATCTTCAACGGTATCACCAACGGAGTCATGCGGCTGTTCGGCCACGACCCGGCCGACGAGCACGAGGTGTACACCGGCGAGGAGATCAAGCTGCTCATTGACGAGTCCACGGAAAGCGGCCTCATCGATCCGGAGCAGAACGAGTTCGTCGACAACATCTTCGATCTGGGCGACAAAGACGCCGAGGGGATCATGACCCCGCGCACCGACGTCATCTGTCTGGATTTGGAAGACACGCTGGAAGAGAACTGGGACATCGTGCGCCAGTATAAGTACACGCGCTACCCGGTGTGCGACGGCTCGAAGGATCGCATCGTCGGCTTCGTGCACACCAAGGACCTCGTGGACGTGCCCAAGGACGCGCCCATGAGCGATTGGAAGATTCGCGAGCTGCCGCCCGTGCCCGAGGGCGCGCCCATCGCGAAGCTTTTGCAGGCCATGCAGGAGGGTCGCACCGAGATGTGCGTTGTGGTGGATGAGCACGGCGGCACAGCGGGCATCGTCACCATGAGCGACATCATGGAGCAGATCGTCGGCCGCATCGACGACGAGTACGTGCACGATACCGACGACGACATCGAGCAGCTGCCCGACGGCACCTACCAGATCAATGGCACCCTCGCCATTGATGACCTGGTGGAACTGCTCGGCTTCGAACCAGAAGAGGCCAACGACGTGGAAACCGCCGGCGGCCTGTTGTTGTCGCTGTTCGACCGCATTCCCAAGGAGGGCGACGTGGCGGTGCTGGAAGAGCGCGGCACGAAGGTGACGTTCACCGTGCTCGCCATGGACCGCCTCCGCATCGACCGCATCTTCGTCGTGATCGACAAGCCGGCCGCGGAAGAAGAGTAACTACCGTGGTAGCTCGCCGGCGATAAAGCGTTGGGCATTGTTCCAGGTGATGGCTTCAAATTCGTCCTCAGTGAAAGGCATGGCGGCCAGCATGTTGTACTCGGTCACGGGGTTCCACATGGGGAAGTCGCTGCCGAACATCACGCGCTCGACGCCGTAGGCACGCACCAGCTCCACGGTGCGGCGCGGGCCCAGAAACTCTAGGGCGCTGGAAGTGTCCACGTAGCAGTTCTCGTCTTCCAAATACTCGAGGGCGTAATCGAACACCGACCAGCCGCCGAAGTGGGCCGCGTCCACCACCAGGTTCGGGAACGTGTGCAGGATGCGCTTCAGACGGCGCGGATGCGAGAAGTCGTAGCGATAGTCGCCGGTGTGGATGACGATGGGCAGCCGGCCCTCGATGACCTCGTACAGGTGCATGAGCCGAGGGTCGTCCATGTTCACCTTCTGGGTGTCGGGATGGATCTTCACGCCCTTCAGTCCCAGATCAATGGCGCGGTTGATCTCACCTTCCACGTCTTCGAAATCTTGGTGCATAGTAGCGAAGCCAACGAAGTTGTCGTGGGCGCGGCACTGCTCGGCGATGAAGTTGTTGATGATGGGCACCTGCCCGGGCGTCGTGGCCACGGAATGCACCAGGTGATGGGTGATGGGCGACCCCTCGCACGCCGCGAGCATCGAGGACGCCGAGGCATTCTTTGCGTTCATGTCGACGCCGTAGAAGTCGCCCACGGCCGAGGAAGCCTTGCAGGCGATCTTGTCGGGATAAATGTGGGAATGGGCATCAATGACGGGCATAGCGGTTCCTTTTGACAAGCACGCTTTTTGCCTATTGTACGCAGTTCCTCCGTGAGATAAACGGACAATGGAGGCTCACTGGGGAATCCGAAGGTTTAACGGTTAGCCATCCTCGACGATGAGGTGCGTCTTGGATCATCCCTCGCGAGATCCGCCGAACCGTTGCGGCGAAAGCCTCCACACGAAAAAACTTCTTGAGACTGCAGCGCAGCTGCGCTATACTTCTAAGACGCTTCACGTTCGTGAGGCAGACGCTATGCGGAGAGATGTCCGAGCTGGCCGAAGGAGCACGATTGGAAATCGTGTATGCCCCAAAAGGGTATCTGGGGTTCGAATCCCCATCTCTCCGCCAGACTAATCCCGCGAGCCTCTTCCAGGCTCGCTTTGATATGGCGCCCTTTTTGCGGCGCATCGCCCCTGCGGAGGGGTGGCAGAGTGGTTGAATGCGGCGGTCTCGAAAACCGTTTCACCGGTGCTCCCGGTGACGAGGGTTCGAATCCCTCCTCCTCCGCCATTTTCGGTTCCGATATACTCCCGTATCCAGGCCCCTTTCTCTCTGTTTACGCTGGCGCTGGTGTCGTCGCTAACGCAATCCGTAGCACGGAGCCCCTTTTTGCCGCAGCGCTGCCGCCAATACGACATTATTCCGCCTTGTGCTACGGAGTTTGCTTCTGCTAACTTTGACAACTTTCGAGTTTCCCCAGTTCAGCTGTTTGTGACTATTTGTTAACTCTAGATTACACCGTAGCACGACCGTCCTTTTTGTCGCTCACGTTGAATCCAGCTGCCAAAATGGCGCCCCGTGCTACAGGAGGGCCGAACCCAGCTGCCAAAATGCCGCCCCGTGCTACGGTTTGGAGGAAAACGCAAGGGGGAACCTCAACCATAGGGTGCGCCGTACACAATTCATTGAAGCTCTTCGAAGGAAAATGCGGCGCAGCGCTAGCAGTCCACGACCTAGCAGTCCACGAGGCTGTAACGATCGCGAGTGCGCACCACTTCCAAGGGGACGCCGAACAGGCCGCTCATGGTCTCACTGGTGAGCAGCGCCTCCTTAGGGCCGTCAGCCACGATACGACCGTCGCGCACGAGCAGCAGCCGCTGAATTTCCGGGGCAATGTCCTCGGGATAATGGGTAACCAGCAGCACCGGGCGGCCAGCGCGGGCGAGAACGCTCATCGTTTGCCGAACATAGTACATTCCTTCGGGGTCGAGTCCCGTGCAGGGTTCGTCGAAGATGAGGACGTCCGGGTCGTGCACGAGCGCCCGGGCGATGAGCACGCGCCGCGCCTGGCCCGTGGATAGCGTGAGAATATCCCGCTCGGCCAAGTCGCCGATGCCCAGCTCGTTCATGATTGCCCGGGCGCGGGCGCGCTGGCCGTCGGTTACCGTGCAGCGCTGGGGTATCCCCAGAGAGCCGAACAGACCGCCGGCCACGATATCCTGGGCCGGCACATGCACGCGAATCTGATCCTGCATGGTGGAGGACACCACGCCCAGCGCTCGCTTGATGTCGGCCAAGGTGACGCGCGCATCGCCCCGAAAAAGCACGGGCGCCTCATCGCGGTGCAGCGGGTGCATCTCGCGGGTGATGAGGCCGATGAAGGTCGACTTCCCCGAGCCGTTGGGCCCCAGCAGTGCCACCGATTCTCCCTCGGCAAGGGAGAACTCATCCACCGCGAGAATCTCGCGGCCCGCGCGGCGCACATGGGCGTCGCGGATACGCAGCAGCGGCGACAGGTCCGTCATGGCTTTCTCCTCCAACAAGAAAGCGCCCGCACGGATGCGCGGGCGCTTCGTTCTTCTCTCATTCGCAAGGACGTCCTCGCAGCGGCGGGAGCGTCGCCTTACTCGGCAGCTCCCTCAGCCGGCTGGGCACCATCGGCCGGCTGGGCACCCTCGGTCGGCTGCTCGGCGGCGGCGGCATCCCCCGCAGGCGCAGCACCCTCGGTGTCGGCAGCGGCCTCGTCAGCGGCGGCTGCGGCGGCGTCCTCGGCACCTTCAGCGCCCTCGTCG
>ENA-OUPA01000101-OUPA01000101.1-human-gut-metagenome-genome-assembly--contig:-NODE-101-length-71387-cov-34.6613_pt1 | contig 71387 bp, 68 predicted proteins | sample MGYA00237939_ERZ548770 | MGnify/ENA primary metagenome ERZ548770 (study PRJEB26490, sample SAMN05356877) | human gut metagenome | biome: terrestrial biome; feature: human-associated habitat; material...
AACTGCGGGAATGGCCTATTTGCTCAATGTGTTCGGCTGAGATCGGAAATCAACCGGAACCAATTCAATCAGGTGGCGGGGACGCTCGGCAACGGGATCGACAAGGGGAGTTGGGAAACCGGCGGCGCGGGCGCGGGAAGCGGGCCGCTCACCGATGCCGACATCGTGGACCCCGTACACGGGATGGCGTTCGCCGTTTACTCCGAGGACGACCACAGCCTCATGTTCTACAAGCGCAAGGGCCTGCCCAAGGTCGGAGACATGCTGAACAGCCGTAGGGTCACGGAAGTCTACCCCGATATCGAGAACTACGACTTTAATATCACGGGCCCAGGGGACAATGCAGCAGGCAATGCCCCCTGGTGGCGCCATCGATCCGACATCCTATCCGTTAAAGTCGTTGACAGGATTAAACCCAAAAACATGTGCGGTTGGTTTTTTTGGTTCGAGAACGTCACGTCCATCGACCTCGGACCCATCGACACAAGCGAAGTCATATGGCTTTTTGGAACGTTCGATAGGTGCTTCTCATTAAATGAGCTTGATGTCTCCATGATGAACACATCCAAGGTTAAGAGTATGGACTGCGCTTTCTATGGTGACGGTAAGCTCACGAAACTCGATCTTTCGAGCTGGGATTTCTCCAATGTATCCAATTTCGACCGCATGTTCCGCCTCTGCGAGAGTCTGAACCTCGATTGCTCGGATTGGAATGTCCAGACGAATGCCCGACACGAATCTTTCAATTCAGCTGCCCCTGGCGTAATTCTCCCGAAGGCGTGGCAGTAGGTCTGAAGAAACAAAACGGCAAGCAGTCTATGCGGCGCGGGCATCCGTGCCGCCGTTACCGCAGCGGCACATTGAGACGCGTTTACGGTCCGCCGTCGTAAGCTCATGCATGCAATATCAACCCTTATACGAAGGGAGTGTCGCATATGCATGCAGCGGCAATGAACCTTCGGGGGGGGGGTATCTCCTAGAGGTACTCTTCTCCGAGGCCAAGGAATCATCGAGTACGTCCTGACCATCGCCATCATCGGTCTGGTCATCGTGTTCGCGGGACCCGGCGTGGCCGGGGCCATCCGAAACCAGTTCAACCTGGTGGGCAACACTGTGAATAGCGGGACTAATGGAGGCACGGAGGGCGGCGGCGCGTCCAGCGGAGGCTCCACAGGGGCCGATTCCGCCACCGTACAGGCGGCCATCGCCAAGGACGCGAAGGACTGGACGCTCGGTGAGCAGGAGGCGGTTGCCAAAGACATCGCCAAGAACGGCACGTCGTCTATCGCCTACGCCAAGGCGAAGGCGGCCATGGATGCGGGGACCAAGTTCTCCGTCAAGCTGACGGACGGCAAGACGCTCGAGTACCGCATCGTCGGCATCGACCACGACGACCTCGCGGACGGTTCGGGCAAGGCGGGCCTGACGTTCGAGGTGACCAACGATGTCATGGGCGAACAGCGCATGAACGCGACGATGACCAACGCAGGTGGCTGGGAGAAGTCTGAGCTCCGCGGCCGCCTCAACAGCGGTGACCTCTGGTCGCTTTTGCCCAGCGAGCTTCAGTCCAAGGCGAAGCCCGTCACAAAGATGACCGACAACAGGGGCGGCGGCAGCGCCGGCGCTCTCTCGGCCACGACCGACAAGGTCTTTCTGCTCTCTTTGACTGAAGTCTACGGAGACATTCAGTCCGAGGGCACCCAGTACGAGTACTACAAGTCCAAGGGCGTGACGATGTCGAACTATTCCGGGGCTGCGTCCAGCTCTCTCCACTGGGCTCGCTCCACGGATCATGTCACCTCCGAGGGCTTCCACGGTTTCAACGACAACGGCTACTTTGCCGACTACTACGCGGCGTACACCTACTGCGTGTTCTCCGTTTGGTGTTTCTAGGCATTTTGTCCTATAAGCCGACATATGGATTAAGGCCCGCGCAGGATAGCGCGGGCTTTTCTTTTAGCGATTATTCGAACAATTTGAGGTTCGTGGAACTGGTAATCGGATTGAGGAGAAATAGGGTCATACAGCGGCTCTCAGAGCGCCTGCCGCACTCCCCCGCCACTACCTCTGCGGCGTCCTCGTATGGAGCCCATCCTCCTTGGCGTTTCGCTGCAACAGCCCACTTGTCCACCGATCAAGTGGGCTCCTGGAATAAATACAGCGACACGCTTGTTCGTTACAGTCGCCATATCTGTGTAAATCGCCGCGATAAATACAGCCTGTACTCGACTGTATACCAGCTATGCGTATGTAGATTCATATCGCGTTAATAAATCGGCTCAAGCGTGTGCAAAACGCGCAAGTAGCCGCAAAAGGCGATTATCGCGCAGGTAGATTTTTGGCACCCTGTTGCTTAATCAAAATTAAGCAATTGCTTAAAACAAAAAAGGTCAGGCACTACGTGCCTGACCTGCAAACTTCTGGTCGGGACGACTGGATTCGAACCAGCGACCCCTTGACCCCCAGACCCGCATTTCTGGCCCTACCTGTGTCTTTTTTATTATAACACGCGCAAATAGCCCATGTAAGCAGTTTCCGCATATGTAAATTAACGCAGGTAAACGCGGCTTTCTACATTTCGTTATAATCCGACTTACAAACTCATTGTGCAGTCGTTGATTCTCTGGTGACTCCGGAGCGCCCAGAATCCACGGCATTTGGGTTTCCGCAGGCAGAATTGCCCATCTGGAATCAAAAAGTGTTTTGGGGAGAATCATGTCAAACGTAGAAGACGACAATAAGAGCTTACGCATATGTGGAAACGGCTCCGTCAGGAAGAACAAGGGGAAATGGCAGGCCATCGTCACCCTCGTCGACGAGGGGTCGGGTGAGCGCACGCAGAGGACGAGGAACACGGGCATCGCGTGCTTTGCCGAGGGCACCCGCGGCAAGAAGGCCGCTCTCGACGCTCTCGCGGATTTCAGGCGCGAAATCGAGGCAGAACTCGCCGAAATCGAGGAGCTGAGGATAGCGGTCGAGGAACGGCAAGCGAAACTCGAGGCGGACGATTACGCGCTTCTCCAGCTGGGGGACGCGCTCGAGAAGTTCATCGACTTCTGCATGCAGATGAACCGGATAACCCCGACCACGCGCGACGACTACCATTTCAGCGCCCTGCATATCGAGCGCGATGAGCTGGGGTCAATTCCCGTCAACGAGGTGACGACCGACGACATCAACGCATGGTCGTCGCGTCGAATCGCGATGGGAACGGCACCCGACACGCTCAACAAGGCGTTTAAATTGGGGAAGCGCCTCTATACCGTCCTCATCAAGAGGAGCAACGACACAATCGGGAAGAACCCGTTCGACGGAGCCCTTGCTCCCCGTATCCTCGGTAAGCCCCGCAATGCGCTCAGGTCCGACCTCGTGCCGAAGCTCAACTCCATCTGCTCCATGATGCCGGATTCCCGTTTCAAGAGGGCCGTCGTGCTCGCCCTGCACACCGGTATGCGCATCGGCGAGGTCTGCGGGCTTAGGTGGTGCGACGTGGACTTCGAGGCGGGGTCGATCTCGGTCAAGCACTCGGTGGCATATGCAAAGGGAATGGGTTCTTTCATCAAGGACACCAAGACCCATGACTGCAGGTCGATCCCCATCGACCCTGTGGGCCTGCTCCCCTTCCTGAAAGAGATATATGAGTTGGACCTCGGGAAGATGCGCACGCGCGGCCTAGTCGGTACGGTCGAAATCGGGGATTGCTACATCCTCTCGGAGCCGGGTGCGACCTTCGCCACAACCAGCTACATCCGCAGGGCGTTCAAGACGTTCTCGGAGACCAATGCGCTCATGGGAACAAACGACGAGTTAATCACGTTCCACGGCCTGCGCCATACGTTCGCCACGCAATGGATCCGCCAGGGCGGGGACATCAAGGCGCTCCAGTCGATCTTGGGGCACAAGGACGCCATGGTGACGCTCAACGTCTACGCGGACATCGAGCCGATTTCCAAGATCCACAACATGCTCCGCGTCTCGCCATGTCTGTGGCGCGGCTACCTCGGGCTCAGAGTCGATCCGGGTCCCATGTTCCAGCAGCGTATCCAGGAGGCTATCGAGACGCTCCAAGCATTCGGGTACGGCATCACCGAACCCGATGACCGCAATATCGTCATCCGCGATGTAAAGACAATCAGCCGGCTCTATCCCACGGAGTATGCTGCCGTGCTGGGCGCTATCCCGACAGAGGCGACGGTACACTAATATATAGTCCGCTGGCGGCGGCGATTCAGAACTCTGTCTGACAAGGGGCATCCTCCGGTCTGCGGGGGATGCCCCTTGCTTTGCATTGGAATCAGTAGTTGCTGCCCGGGGTCGGTTGGAAGATAGTTCTGGAAACCCTTCGGGTGAAAACAATAATAACGACTCGCCATCCTGCGGGGCGCCATTACGGGCACCCCTTTGTTTGACTATCCGTGTAGGCTCGTAGCTCTGTAGCCATGTAGCCATGTAGCTGGCTTGGCCTATAGCCGTGTGGTTCGGGGACTACGATTTGGCATCCCTGTATGCCGCAGCGGCACTGTCCAGCAGGCTGCCGATACTATGTCTATCCTCTGCAGCATCAGTCAAAGCAATCCGAGAGGAGCCGTTCATGTACGCAGCAGAAATTCCTTTCGGGGGGGGGTATCTCCCAGATTTACCCGCCGCCTGAAAGGGCAGTCTACCGTCGAGTACGTCCTGATCATCGCAATCATCGTCTTGGTGGTCCTGATAGCGGGGCCGTGGGTCTCATCTGCGATCAGAAACCAGTTCAACCTCGTGGCGGGAGCCATCGGCTCGGGAACCACAGGCGAGAACTTCTACGAGCCCGAGGACATCCCCGACCCCGAGAACGGCACGGCGTTTGCCGTGTACAGCGAGGATGACCACAGCCTCATGTTCTATAAGCGCCGCGGTCTGCCCAAGGTGGGAGACATGTTCAACTACCGCAGGGTGACCCAGGTGTATACGGGGTTCGAGACGGAGGCTTACACCGGCACGTGGCCGAACGACAACTGTCCTTGGCACGATATCGCCATCCAGGTCAAGAGCGTCAAGGCAGTCGACACAATCAGACCGAAGAGTATGGCATGGTGGTTCAATCAGTTCACGGACTGCACCTCATTCGATCTTGGGAATATCGACACCGGCGAGTGCGTGTCGTTCGAGCGACTGTTCTCGTCTTGCCGCTCGGTCATAACGGCCGATCTTCGAGGTCTGGGAAAATGGAACACGAGCAATGTTCAGCGCATGGATGCCTGCTTCGACGGCATGTACAGACTGACTGAGATTCCCGGCATATCGGGTTGGAACACCGAATCCTGTGTCTCTTTCTCGTCAGTGTTCTTCAACTGCACCAGCCTACAGCGCGTCGACATTTCCCATTGGTCTAATCGGTCCTGCATGCCTGGGCCGCAGTCTTGGGGATATGTACCTTTCGGGCACACTGGTGGCGGCTACCACGACCTCGAATACGTCAAGATCGGCGCAGGGTGGGATCATGTGGGCGACCTCCTGAAAACACGTATAGCTTAATGAAGGTCACCGGTGCCGACGGCAACTGGTATGCCCTTTCTGACGGCAACGGCTACAGCTCGAGCTCCGTTCCCGACAACAAGGCCGATACGTACTACACGACTAAGGCGCTGCTGGACCAAGCTACTGGAAGGCTTTAGCCTCGGTTAATTGTTGGTTCAAAGGATGGAGGCAGCCCTTTCGGGAAGATGGCCGAAAAGATGGTTTTCTTTTCAGTTCGGTCACGCTTTGCCGCAGCGGCATGGTGAATCCAGTAGTAAAAATCATGTCTATCCTCTGCAGCATCAGTTAAAGCAATCCGAGAGGAGCCGCATATGCATGCAGCGGAAATTCCTTTCGGGGGGGGGGTATCTCCTAAAGGTGTCCGCCGCCTGAAAGGGCAATCTACTATCGAGTACGTATTGATCATCGCGATCATCGTCCTGGTGGTCCTGATCGCGGGGCCGTGGGTCTCGTCGGCGATCAGGAACCAGTTCAGCACGGTGGCGGGGACACTCGGCAACGGGATCTCCAAGGGGAGTTGGGAATCGGGCGGCACAGGCGGCGGGAATGGGTCGCTGACCGATGCCGACATCGTGGATCCCGTACACGGGACAGCCTTCGCCGTGTACTCCGAGGACGACCACAGCCTCATGTTCTACAAACGTCGCGGGGTTCCGCAAGTGGGAGATATGTTCAACTGCCGTAGGGTCACAGCAGTATACACAGGGTTCGAGACGGAAATCTACCATGCTTCATGGGACGATGCGCACACGAGCTACAACAACGGACCGACTTGCTGCCCCTGGTATGAGCACCACGATGACGTGCTGTCGATTTCCGTCATCGATAGCGGCATCAGGCCGTACGGCATGCTCTTCTGGTTCCAGCTGTTCTCGAATCTTAAAACAGTCGATATCAGGAAGCTCGATGTCTCCGAATGCAGGGACTGGCAACATACCTTTTGGCTCTGCAAGTCGCTAACAGAACTCGACCTCTCTGGGATGAACGTCTCGCAACTCGGCAATATTGAATCGATGCTCACGGATTGTCGTTCGCTCAAATTCGTTACCTTCTCCGGATGGAAGGGCTCCCCGACCGGGTGCGGCATCATGTTCGCTAGCTGCCCTTCACTCGAAAGGATCGACTTCGGTTATATCGACTTCTCGAAAACCGATGATGCGCATGCCATGTTCGAGAACTGCCGTTCGCTGACGCTCGACTGCACGAATTGGAATATTCCCGCCAGTGTCCGACATAACAATTTCAATGCTGGAGCTCCAGGCGTGATTGCGCCGAAGGTTTGGACAGCGAAATGATCACCGTATTCTTCCCTATGTGTAGCCATGTAGCTCTGTAGCGCCGTAACTCCGTAGCCGTGTAGCTGTGTAGCTGTGTAGTCCGATTGTATTCAAATGTGTCAGGACATTCCGGGTTTGTAGATGCTATAATATCCTTGCTCTCGAAAGAGGGTTCAGCCCCGGCTGGTAAACCTGACGTTTGGCGTGGTGTGCGTCTACACGCATAGCGGGCATGGCCGCGATAGAACTTCCCATGCATAGGGGTTCGACCCCGTTGCGCCTTGATGCTTTCAAGGAGAGCGAACTGGCAGGCAGGTAACCGGGATATAGACTAACTTGAAGGAGGGGCTTCGCGCCCCTCCTTCTTTTTTTGGTATCCAGTTCGTACGTGCAAAATGCCGCTGCGGTATGACTCGCGGGGTTTTCGCTGCCCAGGCAATCCTTGTCGGAAAGACAAGGAGGACGCCATGAAAGCGAACAACAGGGACGTGCAGCGAATTTCCAATCTCGCCAAGGGATACGAACGGAATCTCTGCGGAAAGGATTTCCTCATCTGCTATGGAGAGGAAGGAAACACCCGCATGCTCGAGATGACGTTTTCCAAGAAGAGGTTCAACCATCTCGTCGGTATCGATATCGGCCGCTGCCATATCAAGCCGTGGGTACTCTATAAGAAGGCACTTGCCGGGACTCTAACGCCGCGCGACTTGGGAAGCTCGCTTTCGCAGTATTTCCCCACCAAAGCCCTCGCGGCACGCATGATGAATGCCTTCGCGAGCTCCGCCACCCATGTCAGCAAGGTCAATCCCCTATCCACTCACGTCAACGCCGAGATCTGGATATCGGGCGATGCGGCGCAATTCGCCATCGGGTGTCTAAAGGTTAATGCCGAGTACCACAGCTCGTCCTGCTATGTGCCAAGCAGCCTGCAGCTCCTGAAACCCGAAAAGGTTGACATGAAGTCCAGCGGTGAGCGGATGCCGATCGTCGCCATGCTCAGAAAAGACGCATCGGCAAAAGGCTACGACACCCTTCTCTATGTCAACGAAGATTTGCTCGAATCCAGCCGCGACAGCCTCGGATTCATCATCCGCAGCTTCGGGGATACCGATGCCCTCCGAACGTCCTATCCAGCCATCATGGACACGGTCATGGGCTTGGACCCAAATAAGGGCATAAGCCTCGACGACCTGTTCGAGGACAAGACCGCCCTCGCCCACGAACTCGATGAGCTCAATCGGCGGCGAGAGAGCTTCAGGAACACGCTGTCGCACTCCCCTGCCAGCGGTAAGAGCAGGTAGATTTGCAGGTAGGCCGCTATGTGGATAGCCGTGTAGCTGCGTAGCGGTGCAGCTGCGTGGCAAGGTAGCTACGTGGCCCTGTAGTCCGATAGCATGACAGGTGCGCAGCTTAGTAATCGACAACGGCGAACTCTCCTGTATCGTAGCCGCAGGCGGTCGAACCGATATTTAGGTGAACGAGAATGATAAGGATAAGAAGAATAATAAGAAGGTTTAGAAAGTCTTCGGGTGAAAACAATAATAACGACTAGCTATGCCACGGGGTGCCATTTCGGGCACCCCTTTGTTTGCCTATGTGTGTAGCCGTGTAGCGCGGTAGCCGCGTAGCTCTGTAATGGCGTAGCTTGGTAGGCGTGCGGCCCTGTAGGCGCGAAGCCCCATAGGACGAAAACCACAACTTGAAATAGGTGCGTAGACAGTCATCTAGCTGCGGAATTGCCGCAGCGGCAAGACTCCGTCGGTTTTTTCTGGGAGCCGGAGACTGGGAACCGTTGTAGGTTCGCGGTCAGGAGGTCCCCTTGGGCTTTCGCTATGTAAGCATCTTTTCCGGCGTCGAGGCGGCATCGCTCGCCTGGGAGCCGCTCGGCTGGGAGCCGGTGGCATTCTCGGAAATCGAGCCGTTCCCGTGCGCCGTCCTCGCTGAGAGGTGGCCGAACGTCCCCAATCTGGGAGACATCACGAAAATCAACTGGAAGGAAGAAATCGATGGAGCTATCGACCTTGTTGTTGGCGGATCCCCGTGTCAATCGTTCTCGGTGGCGGGTAAGCGCGAAGGCCTCAAAGGCGCGTCCGGCCTTATGTTCGAGTACATCCGATGCGTACAAGAACTTCGTCCTCGCTGGTTTCTATGGGAAAACGTCCCAGGAGCGCTCACGAGCGAGGATGGGGGCGCCTTCGGACAGCTGCTCAGCGAAATGGATGAACTCGGGTATGGTCTCGCATGGAGAGTACTGGACGCGCAATTCTTCGGAGTGGCCCAGCGACGCCGCCGTCTGTTTCTTGTCGGACATCTTGGAGCCGAATCCCCCGCAGAGGTTCTCTTTGAGCCCGACTGCCTGTCAGGGAATCCTCAATCGAGCCGTGAAAAGAGGAAGGAGCTTGCCAGCCGAGCTGGACGCCGCGCTGCGTGCGCAGGCTTCAAGTACTCCGCTGCGCCCCGAGCAAACACGATAGGGTATGCGGAAGAGCAAGCAAACACGCTTACCGCGGACTGGCATGCGCCGGCCGTCTTGCCGTTGCGGGGGAATATGATCGGACGAACCGACAGCGCAGACCGACAGGGCATGGCAATGTCCCAGTACGGCACAGAGATCGCGGGATGCCTGACGGCTCGGGGCGATTCGTCCCCCTGCGCGGACAGGGGTCAGAATATCGTTTGCATGACGGGCACGCAAGCCCATTGCCATATCAGCAACGAGATTGCCGGATGCCTGACCGCACACATGGGCAAGGACGATGCGCCCGTGGTGGTGGGTGGAGCGATATCCGAGAATGCCGCCATCGAGGCCTTCGGGTTCGCTCAGAATACCCGCAACGAGGTGCGTATCGTCGGCGATGGAACCCTCAGCGGAGCGCTCGCCGCCAGACCCGGCATGAAGCAGACGACCTTCGTCTGCACCGGTAGCACCTGTCCCATCAACGAGCAGATCGCCACCCGCGACAAGAAGTTAGGGTGCGGGACGGGCCTCGGGGTTAGCGCTGACGGCGACCCTGCGTTCACGCTGCTCGAGAACCACCCGCACATGGCCGCATCGGAAATCGGAGACAAGCCCGCGGGGGTAAATCACATGCTCGTCCGTCGGCTCACTCCGCTCGAGTGCGAACGTCTGCAGGGTTTCCCCGATGAGCATACGCTCATCGCCTGGAAGGGCAAGCCCGCTGAGGAGTGTCCCGACGGGCCGCGCTACAAGGCGATCGGCAACTCGATGGCGGTTCCCGTCATGAGATGGGTCGGCAGGCGTATCGCGGCGGTCGATAAGAATTAGGCGACGGATTTCCAGTTCCGCTAAAAAAGGGGCACCTTTTGATGTGCCCCTTTTCCTTTGTCAAGATCTGCACGTAGCCGTGTAGCTGTGTATGCCCGTAGCGATGTAGCTCGGTAGGCACGTATGTATGGAGCCGCATGACCGGATTGTCCCTATCAGGATTTGAACGAGAATAATAAGAATAAGAAGAAAAAGAAATCGACGACCGGCAAAGGCGAAAGGTTTCTTCCGCTCGAACGTATTCGCGTAATCATGTAGCCGTGTAGCTATGTAGCCCGATAGTCGCGTAGCCAAATGGTGCGGGCAAAAAAGATAATAACAAGCAGCTATCCTGCGGGGCGCCATTTCGGGCACCCCTTTGTTTTACTCCATGCCTGCTGGATGGTAGGTGTGTAGCTCTGTAGTGGCGTAGCGGTGTAGTGGCGTAACCCCGTAGCGTAGTGTGCGGAAAGCCGTATAGGCGCGCGGTGCGGCAATGGATGGATGAGACCGAGGGCGGAGCCGTTAGCGACCGGCTTTCAAGCAGGATGGGTATGCAGTTCGCACGGGTGTACAGCTGTGTTGTCGTGTAGTTATGAAGCAGGATAGCAATATGGTTTTGTATCGCGCCAAAAAAGAGGAGGAACCGCCTTTTGGGCGGTTCCTCCTCTCGAGGAAAGGGGACTAGGAACTAAACCGTTGGAGCCTAGAAGAGCCTAGAGTGCGGCATGGAGGCCGCGACGGCGTGCGATGCCGGCTGCGGCGATCGCGGCGGCACCCATACCGGAGATGACACTCACTTCGAAAAGGGTGGAATCACCCGTCTGGGGCATGGTTCCCTGAGCGGTGGCAGCGCCGTCTGCGGCCTGTTGACCGCCTGCGTTCGCGGTCTGGTCGGTACCGGACTGCTCGGCATTGCCGCCGTTCTCGCCAGCGCTGCCGGAATTGTCACCGGTAGAGCCATTCTCGGTGGAGCCGCCCTCGGTGCCGGTGGTACCGTTGCCGGTGTTGCCCGTGTTGTCGGTGTCGCCACCGTTCTCGGTCTTGGCGGCCTCATAGGCATCGGAGAGGTTCTTGTAGGTCGTAGCGGCCTGATCGTATGCAGCCTGTGCCGCATCGACGGCATCCGATGCGCCATCGAAATTGCCCTGTGCGACTTGGATGGCCGCGATGGCCTCAATCAAGACACCGTTTGCCTTCTCGACTTCAGCCTTGAGGTCGGCGAGCTTCTGCTCGGCCGCACCCTGCGCGGTGCCGGCGGCATCGGCAGCGGCCTTGGCTTGGTCATAGACCGCCTTGGCCGTATCGTATGCCTTCTGGGCGGCCTTAAGGTCGGCTTCCGCAGTCTCCTTGGCATCCAGGGCCTTCTGCTCGGCGTTGACAGCATCCTCGTAATCGCTCAGGGCCTGCTCGTAGGCAGCCTTCGCTGCGGCTCGTTCGCCCTTCTTCACGTCAATCTCGTTGACGGCGTCCTCGAGGGACTTCTGGGCATCGACGAGAGCACCCTGGGCATCGGTGAGCTGACCCTGAAGCAGAACGGTCTTGTCATGCGCGGCATTGAAAGCCTTCTCGCCCACATCGTAGCCGGCCTGCTTCTCGTCGGCAGCGCCCTTGGCGGCGTCGCGGACACCTGTGGCGGCATCGACGCCGGGCTTCAGACCCTGATACTTGGAGGAGGCGGCGGCGAAGACGTTGCCCGCCTCGATCTGAGTCTGGTTCAGCTGCTCGAGGTCATCGGCGTGGCTCAGGGCATCATCGAGCGCATCGGCTGCGTCCTTTGCGGCTTGATCGGCAGCGGTCTTGACATCGGTTGCCTCGGCCACGGCCTGCTCTGCGGAGGTCTGGGCCTCCTGTGCAGCCTTGAGCTGTGCCTCGCAGGTCGGGATGTAGCTGTTCACGATGTCATCGTAGGATGCCTGTGCCGCATCGACTGCCTGCTGGGCAGCCTCGACTGCGGCCTGCTTGTCCCCGAGTGTGGCGGCCTGCGCCTCGTTCGCGTCAACAGCCGCCTTGATGTCGTTGTAGGCACCCTGGGCCTGCTGGAGAGTGTCGCGGGCGGCATTGACCGCATCCATGAGGGAGGTCAGCTCATCCTCGGTCGCGGTACCGGCAACCTGAGCCTGATAATAGGCATCTGCCGCCGCGGTGTAGGCGGCCTGCTCCTGGTCGAGCTTCTGCTTGGCGGCATCCAGATTCTGGTGATACTGGGGCAGCGAGTCGGCAATGGACTTGACGAGGTCGTACTCGTCTTGGGCGGCAGCGAGGGCGGCCTTCGCGTCCTCGATGTTCTGCTCGGCCTGGGGGACGGTGGCATTTGCGGCATCGAGTCGGGTCTGTTCGTTGGCGACGTCCTGCTTGGCCGCCTCGAGCTTGGCATTCGCCTGGTCGAGGGCCGTCTGGGCGTCTGCCGCCTTGGCTGCGGCGGAATCCTTGGCCTCGGTCAGCTTCTGGATGGCGCCGTCACCCCATTTGCCGAAGGCATCGAGATAGGCATGGACCTTGCCATACCAATCGGTCTTCTTGGACTCCATGTCGGCCTGCGCGGCATCAAGCTCAGCCTGCTTCTCATCGAGCGTCTTCTGGGCTTCGGCAAGCTCGGCATTTGCCTGGTCGAGTTCAGCTTGGAGGGCATCGAGCTGGTCTTGCGCGGCATCCTCGGCTGCCTGGGCATCGGCTACCTGCTGTTCGAGGTCGGCTACCTTGGCCTCGGCCTCGTCGACCGCCTGCTGGGCATCCTCGGCGGCCTTCTTCGCAGTATGGACAGCCGCCTTGGCGTCGGTCCACGCCTGCTTGGTGGTCTCGATCTTCTTGAATGCGTCCTTGCGGCCGGTCTTTGCGGCCTCGTAGGTCGCTACAGCCTGGTCCGCCGCCTTGGCGGCATCGGATTGCTTCGCAGCGGCGGCATCATATGCCGTCTGCGCCTCGGTGAGCTTCTGATCTGCTACATTCTTTGCATCCGTCGCAGCCTGAACGTCCGTCTCTGCCGTCTCGGCCCCGGCGAGAGCTTGGTCGTATGCGGTCTGGGCGTCGGCCTGTGCCGTCTTCGCGGCATCCAATACGCCCTGTGCCGCGGACAGCTGCTCGTTCGCCTCGTCCAGCTCGCCCTTGGCGGCATCCATGGCCGCCTTGGCATCCTTCACGGCCTGCTCGGTGACCTTCTGGGTCTCAGTCTGGGTCTCAGCTTGGTTGCCCGTCGGTGCGGCAGACTGGGCGAACGCCATGGTCTGCATGACCGGGGACAGCATGAGACCTGCGGTCACGGCCATGGTGACTGCCGGCTTCATGATCATTTTCTTGCCCTTGGACTCGTGTTTGCGCATATCGAGGTACTCCTTCCAATTGGAGGTTTTGCTAGCCCCGCGACAATACGGCAATCCATGTGCCGCCGTTCGAGTCTTGCCGCAGCGGCAATCGGGACTCTCCAACCAGACGTGCAGAATTCTCGAAATATTGCATCTACCTGCGTTCCTATCGGTTATGTAGCGATGTAGCCCTGTAGCTGACTACCAAAACGGAACGGTAGCGATGTAGGCAGATGACGGGCTGCGGGAGCGACAGCGGCACCCGCATACTCAAATTCAGGCGAATGAGGGGAATGGGCCGTTTCGGGTATACCGCGAACGCTGGCCTCATATCGCACTGCGTATGAAGCTCGGTAGGTGCCTAGCGCGGTAGCCGTGTAGCCGATATGCCGCCTAGGCAACTGCCCCTCTCGTACTCGGCAATGTGCGATGGTCCTGTAAAGAAAAAACGCCCGCAGCGGTGCGGGCGTTGAATGATTTCGCCTATGGGAGGATGAATGGTCAGAGATGGGATGAACCTCATGGAGGTATCAATCGAAAAGGACGCAAACGACAACCCGACCTGCATCGTCTGGCCCGATGGACGCCGCTTCGCGATCTCGAGCAGCGGGGCGCCGCTCATGTGCCCGTCGCAGACAGCAGGCAGGTTCGCATATGTCCGCGACGTCTATGTCATCGGCCGCGGCAACAGAACCCACCGCAGGTCGCTTATCGCGGACGGCGGTAAGTGGTATATCGTCTGCCAGAAGTAGGCGCGTATCTAGGTAGCCGTGTAGCTCGATAGCTATCTACACGGCTACCTTCGAATTCGATTATTTATTCTCCTGCGGCCAGACCATCAGGCGGTTCGGGTCTTTCGCGAGGCTCCTCATCATGCCAATCAACTCGACGCGTGTCTTGGTATTCAGGCGATTGAACAGCGTAATCAGCTCCAAACGTTGGCCTACCGGGGCATCGGTGTCCTCGGCGAGGGGCGCTTGGTCATCAAAGAGCTGCTCGATGGTTATATTCAAAACCCTACAAAGCGATAGCAGGTTCGATACGCGAACGGTCCCCAAATCGGCCTCGGGGCGGATAATCGTCTGAAGCGTGCTGATCGGTATGCCCGCCAGATGGGCCACCTGGGTATTCGTGTAGCCAGCACCCTTGATGATGGCCTCCAGCTTCGTATAGGGACGATCTTTGCCTGCAATCTGCTTCTTAACTGCCGATAGTCGTTTCTCCTCGGCCATGGTTAAAACTCCCATCTCTTCGTATGCGTCTAGATGTTGTCAGGTAGTCGGCTGCCCAGCTATCTGGCTACATATGTAGCAAGGTGGCTCGGTACATCCAAAGCGACCCGACTGCAGTACTGCAGCGGGCTATTCGGTATCCGCGGGGACGTCACTGTGACCGTCTTCGCCAGCCGCAACCTCATCCTTCGCTTGCGGTTCGCGATTTCTCTGCATGTTCGAGGGGTCCAATTTCATGGCGCTCGACACGCGCATGAGGCAGGACTTCGCCTGCGCGTTGAAGCCCCTGAAATCGCTCACGAGGCATTCCTCGTCACCCGAGAGGAGCGCCTCCTTTCCGGGATTTCCCTCCTCGCCGTCGAACAGGTCTTCGACAAAGGTCTCAAACGGAATGTCCAATCCCTTGCAAATCCTCAGGAACGTGGAGATCTGCATGTTTTGGCATTTCGACCTTCCGTTTACGAACGTACTCAGGGTCGAAGTCGAGACACCGGACCTGCGGCTGAGTTCCGATGCGGTGACGCCGTATTTCTCAAGTATCTCCTTGAATGTCATGATCTCCCCTATCTGTAGTCAGGTTGCTACTTGGCTACAGAATACATGATTTGGAAGTGATTTTCGCGTATGTAGATATAAATCGCGTAAATAGGTAATTTCCACGTATGTAAATTGCGATTCTAAATCATATTGCCCAAATCTGGAAAAAGGACTAATATCTCGCTCGTAGCTACGAATGCGGAATCCGATTCCCCATTCGTCAACTATGCCCCAAGTAGTTCGATTTAGTTACGGAGACACGATGACCAAAAACCCTGCATCTGAATCTGCGACGGCAGTCCTGTTGGATTATGTCGAGGACACGGAGCTTTTCGCCGATGCCATGAATGAATCAATCGACGGTGCCGCATTGCTCGATGAGGAATGCAACTTCCTTCGCGAACCCACCTTCAATGAATTCCGGTTCATGAGGGCCATGCTTCCCGCGGACGGCGCAGCACGATTTCTCGCCGCATTCGAATCCGTCGTCGATCGGGAGCTGTCGCGCGTCCAGCTAGCGCCTCAGCGCAAGAGCGCGGAGGCGATGTAGCGTGAAGGAAACTGAAGTCATAAAGAGCGCCAAGCCCGCCCCGTTTACCGATGAGGAACTCCTGCAGCTCCCCCTCGTCTTGAACTCCGAGCAGGCCGCGAGGATTCTCGGCTGCAGCCGCTCAAAGCTCCAGTCCATGTGCCGCGCCGACGCCATTGAGTACCAGCGCTTCCAGAACCGATTCACCTTCAACCGCGATTACGTCTTCAAGCTCGCGGGAATCAGCTACGAGTCCCTCTTCAAGACGGTCAGCGAGCGCTGCCTGGCAAGGGCGAAAATCAAGGCGCAGTACGCGCCCCTCTTCAAGAAATACGGCGTGGACGTTCTCGGAGACGAACCCCTTCTGGGCGCCGAATCGGCCGCCGATGACCCGATCGTTAAAGACGATGGAGACGAGCTGGACGATGCCCTGCTCGACCAGCTCGGGGAAGCCCAGCTCGGAAAGCTGCTACTCAAAGCCCTTCTCAAAAATGCCTAGTTGACAAGCTCGGCATCCCGCCACAAAATCAAGGCATACCGGTTCCCCAAGCCGGACGATAGGAGATGAACTGCATGACCCGCCCTGTTGGGCGTGCAGCCGTGGATGCTGCCGCCTATCCGTGCAACCTGTTAGCCGCCGACCCCGAGAGCATTAAGCCCTTCGGGGTCTTTTCGCCATGCAGGTGTACCCTGGCAGGTGAGCCCGAATGAGCATCACCATCAACTCTTGGATGATGCGCGAACTCGATCTATCGGGAAACGAGCTCATCGTCTTCGCGCTGATCTGCGAAGCGGGCAAAGACGGCATCAGCGTCTCGAAGCCCATGCTCGCATTCCTCACCAACACATCGGTCGCGACCGTCAGGCGCGTTCTGGGCAAATTGTCCGAACGCGGGTACATCGAGCGCACCCATGTCGGCGAGAACGAACCCAGTACCTGGGTCGCCTGCATCGACGAAGGGTCTTCCAGCCCCTCCTCTCCTATCGAAACCATTTCCGGCCGCAACGGTCGGAACCGAGTCATGTCGATAGCAAAATAGGAGGACTACCATGGATTTCAGCTACAACGACACCAATGCCGCCCGCTTGGAAAACGAGCCCTACTGGAAGCAGTACGGCTGGATGAACAAGCTCGGCCTCAACGCTTCTCGCGCAATCGTCTTCGCGCTCATCTTCGAGCGAGACTGCACCGATGACCCCGCACGCAAGCGCATCACCTCGAAATACATCGCCCGCGCCCTCGATGAGGGCTGCCCCGTCCGCGGTCGCGGCGAGGGCGGCATCGCGCGGGTCTTTAAGGTTCTCAACGAGCTTTCCGCAAAGGGCCTTGTCACCGCCGTGATGGACGAGAACGGGCTGTCCATGAGCTTCAAGTGCGACTACGATGCCGTGGAGTCGATTCTCGTCGATGTCGCCGTATCGGCCGAGAAAGCCGAACCGGCCGATGAATCAAGCGAAAGCGAGGTCGATGACGGTGCCTACGACAAGATGTCCTGATAACGCTCTCGACCGCAACTTCTATACCGTCTTCGACTGGATGGTGGACCCCGCCGGATTGGGTCTAAAGGCATCCAGCGCCGAGCTGTCGGTGTACGCCAAGATCTACTCGATGAGCCACCACTCGGCGTACGGCTACTACGTCACGCAGGACCAGCTCGCGCTCGACCTGTATATCTCGCGCCGCTCCGTCCAGCGTGCGCTCGATAGCCTCTGCAGGTCGGGTCTGATCGGCTACAACGAGCTGTACCGTACCGGCAGGGAGGCGAACGGCATGAAATCGCCCCGCTCCTATTTCGCCATCCAGGAGAAAATCAACGCCGCGATCGAGGCCACGACACCCGTCTCCGCATCGCGGGGCGGGCAAATCCTCGATTCCGACTTTGGACAATCCGCAGGTCAGGCTGATGCGCCAACTTGTCACATCTCGATTGTTGAAAACTCGAGTTTTCAACAATCCGCAGGTCGGGCAGATGCGTCATTTTGTCACAACGATGCGTCAAGTTGTCACAACGATGCGTCAAGTTGTCACAACGATGCGTCATTTTGTCACAACGATGCGTCAAGTCGTCGTATCGGCGCGACCTGCGAAAACGTCCAGCGGGATGAATTTGCGGCACCATCATCTAGCTGGGGAAATGCAGTAAAACCGCAGGAAGACGGCATACCCTCAACGAGCAACGACGTATATATAAATAATAATAAGAATAATAATGATAATAATTTTTCTTATTATTCTAATGATTCCAACGAGAGAGGTGAACTCTCTGGAGAGGATGGGGATTGCGGTCTGGACGATGTCTGCGACTGGAGTGCCGAGGTCCGCTACGTGACGCGATTCATCGCCGATTCGTCCCCAAAGCACATCGACGGGGTCTTTCTCGATAAGACCATGGCGGCAATCCGCGATGTCATGGATTCGGGCGTCGAGGCGGATGAGATCTGCGATGCGTGGGACCTGTATCTCGATGAGCTCATGAAACAAAATTCCGAAGGCGGCTCGGCTGCATTCAAACGCTATGCGATGTTCCCGCTCAACTGGCTTCGCCGCGCAGACGGTTTCAGGTTCTATCTGAGGAAGATCCGAGTGAAGTCTGTAGAGGTCGCGGACACATCTCGCGATACCGTCCCCGAGACCGATCGGGAATGCTCGAATGAAGCAGAAAGGCTTGCAGAGAAGTATTGCCTCACCGCCAACAAGACCACCTCGGGCATCATCTGGACGTTCATGGGCGATTACCATTCCGCGATGATCGCACCCCGCGCCCAGAACCGCCGCGAGGCCCTGCGCTACATGTGTTCCGTCAAGGGCATCGAGGTGCCGAAGGATATCGAAGAAATGTCGGAAATCTAGGTCTGGATTGGAGAGACTATGGGTCAATTGCCTGAAAATGCCCCTATCAGGGCGGCGCATAGCTCACGTAACCGCGCACGGCGCATGAAGGCCGCGCGTACCGAGGCGCGAAGGCTGGTCGGTGAAGCCCGATATCAGCGCGATTCCGCCCTAGCGGAACTTTCTTCCGTTAAGAACCAGCTGGCGGAGGCTAACCGCACGCATGAGCGCGAGTGCGCCGAATTCAAGCTCAGGACCGCCGAGTTGGCCGCAAAGGCCGAAGCCGCGTCCGAAAATGCCGCGTCCTCAGATGAGGCTGAGAACCTGAGGCGTACCAACGCCGAGGCGCTTGAATCCCTTGAGTCCGAACGGAGAAAAACACAGAGCCTGCTGACGCGGCTCGGAGAACTCAATGCCCAGGTCGAAGGCGAGCGGATTGAGAAAGAGGAGTTTCGCCAGGAGATTCTCGGCCTGCGATCCAAGATGGAGAACATGAGCGGACTCTCGAATGATGAGGTCAACGGGCTGGTCGCCAGGGCACAGGCCGCCGATGAGCGGTCGAGCGAGCTCTCCCAAAACATGGCCACCCTCCAGAACCAAGCAATGGATTACGAGAGGCAACTCAAGGAGGCCAAGGACGACTACGAGCGTCTCATGAGGGTCACCAGGGAGGAGCTCCAGAAGCGCAAGGGTGAACTCAAGGAGATTTATGACCTCCATGAGGGTGAGCTGGAGACCAACGGCGAGCCGAGGAAAGACAATGCGTCCCTCACGGATTCCGTCGCTAAGTCCAAAGCCGAGCTCGAGACGGTATCGGCCGAAAGGGACGATCTCCGCCGGAAACTCGATGACTCATCGACACGTATCGATGAACTCGAATCGCTCCTCGAGGACGAGCGAAAAGGCGCCTTCCGGTTGCGCGATAGCCAGCAGCAGGATGCCGGCAAGCTCAACGCACTCGAACAGGAAAAAGAAGCCATCGGCAAGAATCTCGCCCAGACCCAGAAGGCCCGCGCCGACGCCGTCGCTGCCCTTAACGCCGCCCAGGCGAAAAACGAGTTGATCAAAGAGGACCTGCAGGCGGCCCGAGAGGAATCGGATCGCCAGCGCCATGAGCTCGAGCAGAAGATTGGCGAGCTGGAGCGCGGCCATGCGCAGGCCCGCGAACAGGCGCGGGCGGCGCAGAGCAGGTATGACAAGTGCGCCGCGGAATACGAAAAGAAAATCGGCGAGCTGCAGAAAGCGCTCGACTCCAAGCAGGCCGAGCTCGACCGCGCCGCGAGCGATTCTCATCAGGGCGACCTCGAGGGCCTGAAGAAGGCCGTAGAGTCCGAACGTGAGCGAGCCGACCGAGCCGAAGGCAAGGCACGCGCTGCGGAGCTGCTCCAAGAAGACTTGGAGACCTGCAAGGGCAAGGTCAACGCCCTCCGCCGGCAGCTTGCGGTGTGCTCGAGTCTGAAAGACGATCTCGCGGATGCGGAAACCAAGCTGGCGGAGGCCACAGCGAGGGCATCCGATGCCGAGAGCCGCGCACGCGCGGCCGAGCGGGACTCCGGCAGGCTCTCCAGGGAGCTTGAGCGCGTCAACCTGAAGCTGGCCGAGGAATCCTCCAGAGCGGAAGGCGCGAAAGCCGCCTTGCTCGATGCGGATGGCGTGAAGAGCCTCGCGTTGCCGTGCGGTCTTCTGCCCGGAGAGGAAACCACCGTCGCCCTCGGGTCCGGTTTCCAGAAATTCCGCGTCCAGAAGATCGTCTACAAATCCGATGGCACCATCTACTTGGAGAACGATCGGGGGCAATCGGTTCCCATGGGGACATGGAGATAGACGCCGCGCTGCACCTATCGGCGGTTGACCTTTCGAAATCCGGTTGAAAAAGGCCGCCGCGGCACGGCAGGATGGATCCACCTTTTCCGTTGTAGCTTTCACTGTGGTCGGGCATGGGGTTCGGCCGCAGTGGACACACGGAGGTAGAAGACATGCCAGCGATTGCAGACGAGGCGGGAACAAAACTGTTCAACCTGCTCGAGATGTTCGGCAGGGAATTGATCAGAAATGAGATCCACAAGAACACGCAGCTGCGCGAGGAGGCCGACAGAGCCAAGAAGACCGCAAAGGATCTCTCCAATGCGGGCCCAGGCCTTTACGAAAGAGCTAAGAAGGTCGCAAGTGACCCTTCCAATGCGGGTCAGGCTCTTTTCGGCAAGGGCACGAGGTCTTCCCAAGCATATACGCAGACGTGGTTTAAATCACCTGAGGGCGCCCAGGCCACGCTTCGAGAGCTTAAACAGCTGTCCCCCAAGCTGTTTGCCAACTCAACCGTCGTCGGGCATTTCATCATCCATCCAAAGGACAAGGTCATCTCAAATGCCATCGAGGATATAAGCCGGGACCATCGATTGGTCACATATGCAATGAACCTCGATGCGCTTGACAAGGATAAGTCTAAAACGGCTTACCTGAAGAGCCAGCCCGACGGCAACTGCACGCGATTCTCGTTTGGCGAGTTCGGCGACGAGGGCGCGTCCTTCAATGCGGCATATTACTGCTCCGTCCTGCAGGACTACGATATCAACGCCCGCCACATCGGCAACCAGATCATCCTCGACAACGCCGATCCCAACAAGGCTCTTGAGGCTCTCGATCTCGAGAGGAAGAAGGTCGAGGCCATGGGTCCCGAGCGCGGTGAGATGTTCATGCGCCAGCGCTTCATGGACCGTATCGGCGTCGAGTACGAGCCGCCTGTTATTGAGGGCGAGGCGGAAGGACACGATGACATGGGCGGCGATTTGGGTGCCGAGGCGCCGATGCCCGATGCCCCGTACGCCCATGAGGACGTCGATGCCCGCGAACCGGATGAGGGCGGGGTCTACGTGCCCAGTCTCGATGACGTCGATGAGTCGCGCGGCGTAGAGGCCGTTGTCGAATCCTCGACAGACGGAAAGACCGGACCTGAATCCACTGAGCAAATCGCCGAGGAGGAGCTTGCCGAGAAGACGGTCGAGTCCTCGCCTACAGCCCGACCCGAAAGCGAGCTTGGCACCGGCGATGCGGACGAGATACTGTCGCGCGAGACCCGCAAGGCCGAGCTGCACGAGGACATCTCCAACAGCAAGACCACGGCGGACTGCGTGCAGGCGCGTCCCGATGCCCATAACGGCGACCTTTCCACCCCCTATGCCGACGGACAGGATGCCCCCGGCACCGGGGATTCCGATGGGGACGGCATCCGCGATGCCGCCGAGGATCGCGATGGAGACGGGACCCCGGACAGCCGTGACCAAGATACCGAGTACATCGACGACGATCCCGACTACGAACCCGTCAGCATGAAGGAGCGCACCGTAGATGAGCTCATGAGCGATAAGGGCGAAGAGGCCTCGTTCGTAGCCTCCCGTTCCGCAGCACAGGCCGAGAAGGACGTCTCGCTCGAGACGGTGAACCGCTAATGAAGGTCACGAAGGAGGTGGCGCCGCTCCTCGGCGCCGCGGTCACCACCATCCCCTTCGCCTACCTCGGGAACAGGTTTGTCGACTGCGCCTGCTCGTATTCTGATATGCTCGAGGGAATCACCGCCGCCCCGACGGAGATGTGGGGCTATATCGCCCGACAGCCGTTCCATCTCCTGATGAACGATGCGGGCATGCTCGGCATGCTGCTCGGGACCTGCATCCCGTGGGCGCTCGCCATGGTCTGCCTGGTCTACGGGCAGAAGAACACGCGCGTCGGCGAGGAACACGGCTCCGCGCGATGGGCGACTCCCGAGGAACTCGCCCCATTTATCGATGACAAGAATCCCGAGGGGGCATCGAACGCGCTTCTCCTTTCCAAGAACACCGGCCGTGCATGGAGCCGCGAGGGATTCTCGATGAACTACGACGGAAATATGAACGTGCTCGTCATCGGCGGATCCGGCGCCGGCAAGACGCGCTACTACGTGAAGCCGAACGTCTGCCAGATGAACAGCGACCTGTTCATCACGGACCCGAAGGGCGACCTGCTGCTCGACGTCGGCAACATGCTCACGGACAACGGTTACGAGATCCGCTCGTTCAACACGTTCTTCCCCGACCGCTCGCTGGTCTACAACCCCCTCCACTACGTCAGGACCGATCTCGAAATCCAGTCCTTTGCAGGCCTGCTCATCTCGATGACGACCCCGCCTAAGTCGAGTTCGGGCGACCCGTTCTGGGAGAAATCCGAGAAGATGCTCTATATGGCGCTCATCGCGTTCCTGCGAGACTACTGCCCGGCCAGCGATTACCATATCGGCGGCATGCTCAAGCTGCTGTCGATGGCAAAGGCATCGGAGTCCAATGAGAACTTCAAGAGTCCTCTCGACCTCATCTTCGATGAGATCGAGACCGGCATGCGCCGCGTCAAGCGCAAGCCGAGGAACCCCGAAGTCCAGGCGCGTGCGGCGGAGAACCCGACCCCGCCCGATGCCCCGGAGGAAATCACCGTCTATACGGGCTCGGACGGAGAGCGCTTCGATCTCGTCCCATCCGCCTTCCGCCGCCACTCGGACAACAAGCGTCCATACGACAACATACACAAGAACGGCAAGCGCGGCTTCGACCCCACCGAGGACTACGCCCTGGAGAACTACCGCAAGTTCCAGTCGGCAGCCGGCAAGACGCTCAAGTCGATTCTGATCACCTGCAACGCCCGTCTGGCACCGTTCACCGCCGCCGAGGTCAAGCAGCTCGTCGTCGGCGAGGACCAGATGCATCTCGAGCGCTTCGGAGATCCCGACTCGAAGAACGCGATCTTCGCCATCTTCGACGACACGGACCAGCGGACGCTCGGCTTCCTGCACGGCATGATGGTTTACCAGACGGTACGCGTCCTGTGCCATAAGGCATTGGAGAAATACAACGGCAAGCTGCCCCGTCCGGTCAACTTCATCCTCGATGAGTACCGTTCACTGTCGCTTCCCGCCGACATCTCCGGCTTCATCTCGGTGCTGAGGTCGCGCAATATCGCGATGTCGGTCATCCTTCAGGCCAAGTCACAGCTCGCCGAGCTCTACGATGAAGCCACGGCGGATTCCATCGTCGGCTGCTGCGATACCGTCCTGTACCTCGGCGGCGGCAAGGCCAACAAGGGAACGACGTCCACCTGTGAGTTCATCTCCGATTCCTGCGGCCAGCAGACCGTATTTCAGGAGAACTACTCGCAGAGCCACGGCGGACAGGGCAGCTGGTCGAAGAGCGGCCAGACCGTCGGTCGCGCCCTCATCGATCCCGCAGAGGTGGCAAAGCTGCCCAAGACGGAGTGCGTCGTACTCATCAACGGCGCAAACCCCATCATCGATGAGAAATACCCGCTCACCGAGCATCCGAACTATAAGTTGATGGCGGATTCGCCCGGGTTCGACATCAAGAAATACATGGCCGAGAAGCGACGCCGCGAGGAACGCGAGCTGTCCGCCCGTATCGCGGCCAAGTCGAAGGCGAAAAGCCGGCACAGGCCAAAGTCGGATCATCCGAACGCCTCCGGCGGTAGGCACTATAAGCCATCCGATGAAAACAAGGGCGGTCAGGAGGAATAAAGACCTGCGCCTTTAGGAATTATGTGCAAGGGGTTCTCGAGGTTTCTCGCTGAACCCCTTTTTACTTTCCATCCGAATGTTCTACCTGCGTAAACGCCGCCGCGTTGCCGCAGCGGCAAGACTCGGGGCCTCATGGACGTGCCGTGTATCTTCGTAATGTCCATGAGGTCGGCGCGTCGCCGACCCGTACCCGGTACGGAGGATCGCATGTCTGTCGAAGCATCTGGAAAAGAAAAGCGCCGGACCAGAGACGGTCCGACGCCTTGACGTGCGGTGCGCACCCCGGTCGCGAACGACCTACCTGCATTCCCTTGCGGGCCCCAAACAGTTCATGGGTGCGCTAGACAGGAGATGACAGCGGTTCTCACGAACCTCTTCACCCTGGCGCCTCTCGGCGCATAGGAATAGTAACACATTCGGCGCATTTGGACCAATGAGGCATTTTCAAGCTACATGGTCGATTTAGCACGTCTACGCCGACATGCCCGAAAGGATTACATATGAACCCGATTTACCACGCCCTCGCCGTCGCCACCGTCCAGCTCGGCCAACTCGATTCCGCCGGCGGCATCCTCGGCAATATCACCGGCCTGCTCAAGGGCGGCATCCAGATGCTCGGTGCCATCATGGTCGTCTGGGGCGGCGTCACCATCGGCATCAACGTCCACAACGGCGCATCCGGCAACGGTGCCGCCATCGCCGCAGGCGTCGGCACGCTGATCGGCGGCGTCATCGTCTCCGCCGCAGCGCTTTATTTCGGTACGCTCGACACCAGCTGGGTGCGAGGCTAAGCGGGTGTTGTCGGTACCTGTCCACAAGGATGTAACCGAGTATCAGCCCAAAGTCATCGGCGGCCTCACCGCACGCACGATCATCTGCATCGGGGCGGCGGTGGGCTGCGCCTTGGCTTTCGGCATGCTCTGCACGTTCGTGTTCCATGTGGATATCAACGATGTCATCTACCTCGTCTGGCTCGCCGCCGCACCTGCCGCCTTGGTCGGCTTCTATACGCCCCACGGATTGAATTTCGAGAAGTTCGCGCCGCTGTGGCTCGCGCACAACTTCAACGAACAGTGTCTCGTATACGTCAGCGCCAGCAACCGCGGCGAATTCAAGGCCGAGGCGGATGCCCTCAATAAGGCATACGCCGATGAGCGGAAATGCGCCAACGGCAAGGAACTCTCGAAGCTCTACAAGACCAACGGCATCGAGATGTGGGAACCCGGCGGGCAGCTCGAACCGATGACCATCACAGACCCCAACAAGAGACAGATTGAAGACTTTTGGAGCGACTAATGGCTAATAATGACGAGAGCTTCAAGAACATGGAGACGCTCGCCGCCGGCCTTCGCAAACCGAGCGAGGTCGGTTTCGAGCTCGACCCCGAGTACGCGAAGATGAGTAAGCGGGAACGCAAGCGCTATGTCAAGAAGGTGCATAGGGAACTTGACCGAGAGCTCGCATGCAAGCGCAACGAGATCCGCGATGCCCGCGCCGCGGCGAAGGAGGCCGAGCGCACACAGGCGAAAAGCGCCGCCGAGGTGACCAAAAAGCTCAAGGAGCGCAGCTCCAAGAGCGATAAACTCACCGCCGAGCAGCGCCGCCGCCGCGACAACGCGAAGAACGTGGTCGATGCGATCGGCTACAACCGAATGTTCGAGAACGGTATCTGCGAGGTCGAGTACGGTTATTACTCCGAGACCCTCTCCTTCGACGACATCACCTATCAGAACGCCCGCGACGACGACCAGAAGACCATCCTCGCGGCGATGTGCGATATCTACAACTATTTCCCCGCCGACACCACGGTGCAGTTCTCCGTCATCAACACCCCGTTGCGCCACGACCAGATCCGCGACCGCCAGTTCTACGACCCGTCGCGTCAGGCAAACGATGTCCTCAAGGAGGATGCCGAGACGATGAACGAGGTGCTCTCCGATAAGCTCGCGGAGGGCGTGTCGAACATCAAACGCGCCCGCTACATGACGATCGGCATCCATGCGAACAACCCCATCGAGGCGCGCACGCGCTTCTCGCGCATCAATACCGACCTCACGGGTAATTTCGAGCAGATCCGCTGCGATGTCACGCCGATGACGGGCCTGCAGCGACTTTCCGTACTCCAATCGCTCCTGCGTCCCGACCGCAAGTTCACTTTCGACTATGAGCGCGACCTGTCGATCTACAGCCCCGACAGCTCGAAGGACTTCATCGCGCCGATGAGCATCAACTTCAAGCCCGATGGCTCGAACATGTACTTCAAGGTCGACGACAAGTACTGCCAGGTCTTGGTCATGCGCAAGTACGATTCCCCACTCGAGGACACGGTCGTCGCGAACCTCGTGAACATGTCGATGCCCATCGAGGTGACTTGGTACCTCCAGCCCATGGAGAAGGCCAAGGCGATCAACTTCGTCAAGACCCGTCGCGCATGGATCGATGCCGAGACCATCGAGGAGCAGAAGAAGGCCGTCCAGCAGGGCTACGACTATTCGATCCTGCCCTCCGAACTCCGATACTCGCGCGAGGAGACCGAGGACCTGTTGACGCAGCTCCAAGGCCAGCAGCAGCACCTCTTCATGTTCTCCGGCCTCATCTACACGTGGGCGGAGTCCCCCGAGAAGCTGACCGAGCAGGTGCTGCAGATCCTCGACGTCGCGTCCTCGGCGGGCGTGCAGGTCGAGACCCTCGAGTACCGCCAGCGTCAGGGTCTGAACTCAATCCTGCCCCTCGGCCTCAACCATATCGAGATCTCACGACCCTTCACCACGTCGGAGGCGTGCATCTTCGTCCCTTTCGCCACCCAGGAGCTCGAGCAGGAGGGCGGTAGCTGGTACTACCAGAACAAACTGTCGAACAACCTCGTGTTCGGCAACCGAGCCAACCTGGCAAGTCCCGTCGGCTTCATCTCCGGCAAGACGGGATCCGGCAAGGGATTCTTCGCCAAGAACGAGATCGAGGGAACGCTGCTCTCGAAACCCGACGACCAAGTGATCATCTTCGACCGCGCCGGCGAGTACAAGCTGCTGGTCGAGCATGCCGGCGGCACCTATGCGTCCTTCGGTGTCGGTCTCGACGCACATTTGAACCCGCTCGGCATGGACAAGCGCCGCGAATCCGAGGATTTCGGCACGCAGGTCGCCTTCAAGGCGGATGCCATGATCGCGCAGGCGGCAGCCGCAGCCAACGAGACCATGACCGTGTTCTCCGAGGAGGAACGCTCCATCATCCAGCGCTGCGTCGAGAACATCTTCCGCCGCTACAACATGGAGGGCGGCCGCGAGCCCATCCTCGAGGACTTCTACGAGGAACTGAAGCGCCAGCCCGAGCCTATGGCGCAGAATATCGCCCTACGCTACGAGCGCTTCGTCAGCGGCTACTCGAACTTCTTCAACCACGCGACCGACATCGACCTCACGGCCCGCACCGTCGGTCTGAACTTCAAGGACGTGCCGGACTCCATGCTCGTCTTCGCACTGATCTCGTTCTGTGAGACGGTGCGAAACATCATGTACAGCAACTTCGACCAAGGTCGAAGGACGTGGCTGTACATCGAGGAGATGGAGTCGCTGTTCAAGTACCCGTCGGTGCTCAACTACTTCCGCCGATTCGCCAACGAGTGCCGTAAGTTCGGCATGTACCTGACGGGCATCACGCAGTCGACCGAGTCGATGATCCGCAACCAGGACGCCAACGCCATCGTCAAGAACTCCGACTTCATCATGCTGCTTAAGCAGTCCAAGGAGGACCGCGACTACTGGGCGGATGCGCTCGGCCTGTCCCCCCTCGAGGTCGCCTGCATCGACGAGGGAGCGCCGCGCGGTTGGGGCCTTCTCGTCTTCGGTTCCGCCCGCGTCCCGATCAAGGGCGAGTTCCCGAGCGATAACCACCTCTACGAGCTGTTCTCGACCGACCCGAACGAGTGGGCGGAGAAGAAGGCCCGGGAGGCTCTCGAGGCCGCCAAGCATGGCGGCGTAGCCGAGAATATCGCCCCTCAGGATGAATTCCGCCGTCGAAAGCGCGTCCGCGGACGCAAGAAAAAGCGCGGCCCCTCGATTTCAGAAAAAGAGCCGAGCAAGTAGCCAAATGTGGAGAAGGGCAGTTGCCGCAGCGGCAACTGCCTCTTCACTTTCCGCCATCGGGCAGATACTGCGAAACCGTAAGCCAATTGATTTCGGAAGGAGGGCATCTTGCCAGACGATTCCAGGCATGGGAACCCAAGTAACGCATCCGATTCGAAAAACGGCAGCGTGGCGGGCATGTCCTCCGAGACCGAGCGGCAACAGCAGACTGCAGCGTCATATGACGATGCCGTTCAAAGGACTGTTGCCCATACCGCTGATTTCTCCCGCCATGCCGATACTGTCGGCTCGGGATATTCTGCGCGAACCGATGGCTTCGGTGCGTCAAATCCGATAGCCGGCTCGGCACAAGATACCGAACGGGCGGCCATTCCATCTAATGGCCAGAACTTCAGTGCCCTGAATGCCCGGGAAACGTACGGCTCCTCTTTCGGTGACTCGCAAAGCGAGCAGAACGCATTCAAGACGGGTATGGATACCGGTATCGACCAGCTCGGTCAGGCGGGCGTAGCCCGCTCAGCTGATTTCGGCTCCGATTTGACGGCCGTAGTGCAGGCCGATGCCCGCGATGCCTTCTCCGGCGCCTACGATGCCGGCAGGACGGGGTTCGACCAGCCGGCAAGCGGTTCGGGGCAGGGTTTCAGTCAACCTCAGGCCCAGCAGGCCATCCCCGCCGTCGCGGTCCAGCCAATACAGCAAGTTCCCGCCGCCTTCAGCTCCCGTATGGAGCAGCAGGGTTCCAGCTGCCCGTTTTCGGACGGCGCTGACCGCAGTGCCGCCGCACAGCGAAACATGATGACCTCCATCGACGGTGTCGAGCAGGCAGGCATCGCCGGTTCCCGGGATTCTATCGAAGGAACTGCCGTTTCCGTGCAGGCCGATGCGCGAGATGCCTTCTCCGGCGCCTACGATACCGGCAGGACGGGGTTCGACCAGCCAACAGGCGGCTTCGGGCAGAACTCGGGTTCCCCGCAGGCAGGTCAGCAATCTTTTGGCAGCCCCTCCCCTATGGGTACCGCCAATGCTCCCGCGGAGGATAAAGCAGATTTCGTTTCGGAGGCAGCTGGGTTCGGTTCACATCAACCCTCGTCTTCATCGTGGGCATCAGCCGACATGTTCGTCGCTGGCCATGCGAATGACGTGCATCTCAGCAAGAAGATCCAAGAGAATCTGGATAACTCGAAGGCCGCCTATTCCGAGGCGAAGCAGGCCTATACCGCTGCCGAGAAGGAAGCCTTGGAGACGCTCGACGCATCGGGCTGGAACTCGGGCAACCAAACATCTGCCTTCTCCGATTCCGCTGCGAGAGCCGAGAGTTTCAAAGACGGCCTAGGCACAGGTGTCGATAGCATCGAGCGGGCCGGGGTATCCGATTCGCGTGACTTCGGGTTTGCAGCTCAGGCGGAGCAGAGGGTTTCGCCCGACATGGCTGGCCGTCACGGCTCCCACCCCGATAAAGCCAATCCCGAGGGAATCCAAAGTCATACGGAGGGGCACGGTCACGAGCACGCCGTAAAGGCCTCCGATTTCTCCGGTTCCGATTCGCGAGCCGAAGCGTTCGAGGGCAAGCTCGAGACATCTTCGGACGCAATCGAGCATGCCGGCATCAGCGATACGCGTGATTTCGGGTTCATGACGCAAGCCGAGCGGGAGAGCGAGCCGCTTGCCCCGAAGCCTACCGTGTACCGCGCCGACAAGGAAGGCCCCGCCGGCGGGGTCAAGTACGCCGATGCCCCGGACGACGTGCGAAACGCCGCCAGGAACGTCGTCGCAAAAGGCAAGGACGTCCGAAAGGCATCCGACGAAATGGCCGCGGCCCACAGGGAGACCTCGGAGTTCATCACCAAGGCCGAGAAGAGAGCCCAGGCGGTAGCAAATTTCAAATCTGCTGCGGCCAACGCGCTCGTGAATTCAGCCGTCGCGTCTATCGGAGATGACTCGGTGTCCGGCACTGCCGTCAGATCCTCTGCCCGTGCCGCCGTCGCCGCGGGACGCACGATTAAAGCCAGTAGAGCTGCGGGCAAGCAAGTCGGTGCACGCAGCTTCTTCTCATCCTCTGCCGAGACTTCCAAGGCTGCCATCCTTGCGCTTGACGATGATGGCAGTCTCGATGGACTCGATAGGGTCGATGAAGCCGCCCGCGCCGGACGCTATGTCCGCGGCAAGGCCAAGGACTTCAAGAATGCCCGAGCCAAAGCCAAGGGCGGCAGCAAGTCGCAACTCATGTCACAGGCCGAGAAGAAGGCCGCTAGAGCGTCTGGAGATGCGCAACGCGCCTCCTTTTCAAATTCCATGCAGCGTAGGTCTATGTCCATCGCAAAGGCTAGGGTCGCTGCAGGTGATATCGCCGACGCCAACGAGAAGGCCAACCTTATCAGTAAACTCGTTTCAGGATTGGCCAGTGCCGGCAAGCAGGCTCTCCAAAGCCTCGCCGCCCTCGTCCAAGGCATAGGCTCCTTCCTTTCCGGCCTATTCGGCAGTATCGCCACCGCACTCGGCAGCTCCGTCTTCGCCGTCATAGCCGTCGTCGTCCTGCTCATCATCCTGTTCATCGTCGCGCTTTTCTGCGACCCGAGCCAAGCCACCGTTCAGGGCCTGAATGAGACCGAGACCCAGGTCGCGACCTTCTTCAGGGAAAAGGGGCTCGATGACGTGCAGATTGCCGCCATCATGGGCAATATGTATGGAGAGAGCGGCATGAATGCCGGTTCGGAAGAGGGCGGCGGCACTAACGCGAACGGCATCGGCTTATGCCAGTGGACGAACGGCCGTCACTCCAATCTCGTGAACTACGCAAATTCAGTCGGTAAGTCTTGGACCGATGTCGGTGTCCAACTTGATTTCTTCTGGGATCACGACAAGTGGCAATCAAATTGGTGGAGCGGTTATCACATCAACACATATGACCACTCCCCCGAATCGATGTCCGAGGATCCGCCATCCGGCTCCTATGTCGAAGGCTCGAAGAGGGGCTTTTTGGCGGCAACGGATGTCAAAGATGCCGTCCGCCAGTTCCTCTATGGCTGGGAGGTCGCAGGCATCCCCCGCCTGAAGGTTCGCTACGATGCCGCAGAACGGTATCTCGAGGCGCTGCAGAATGGCGGTGATGCCGACGGCGACCATGGTGCCAACGGTGGAGCCCCGCAGATCGCGGGAGCCACGGCCCGCCAGCAGGCAATCGTCAACATGGCTTACGCAACCCCGACACCCGGTCAAGGCCTGTGCGCCGCTTGGGTCTCCAATGTCTTCAGGAACGCCGGTTACGGCTTCTATGGAGGAAACGCCTGCGATATGTGCCGTTCCTGGTGCCACAGCTCCAACCGAAACGAACTTAAGGTCGGGATGATCATCGCCGATGTCTCCCACCCGGGAACCGGATCTGCGGGACTCACATACGGACACGTCGGCATCTACATAGGCAACAACAAAGTCATGAGCAATGAAGGACCCATCACGGTTAAGAGCCTAGATGCCTTTATCAGATTCTACGGCGCAGGTACCGGATGCAGATGGGGCTGGCTCGGAGGCATCGACCTCTCGCAATAGCCATGATGAGGAAAGGAAACAGGATGGATAGGTTTTTCGAGTTTCTCAAGAACAATACAGCCGTCGTCGCGGTCGCTGCGGGAATCGTTCTCTTCATCGCGATGAACGGCGTCACGTCGTGCGTCGCTCACGGAGGCGGCGGCAATTCCCCGACCGAGCAGCATGATCAGATTGAACGTTCGGATGACACCGATGCCGATGGCGGCCAAAAGGAGAAAGTCTCGCTGTCCGAAGCGCAGCAGGCCGCAGCCAAGGACTATGACGATGCCACGCAGCAAATCGTGGCCACCCTCGAGAACTCAAAATGGGGTGCGATCGACGGCACGGGTTCGATGACCATCAAGGACGGTATCATCACCGAAAAATACGGTGATGCCGACGGCGAAAAAACCAAGACGGTAACCAAAAAGCAGTCATTCGCCATCACGGCGGCGGACACGCTCGGTGCCGACCAGTCTGGGGCCCTCTCTTGGAACGTGCTGTCCGTCATCGATTCCGATGGCAAGTCCCATATCATGACCCTCTCGACCGTCAACCCCGCCGCCAACGGCGAGGGCAATGACGAATACCACGATATCTCCTGTGACCTTTTTCACAACGAGGGCGGCTACACCAACAGCCGTTCCTGCGAAGACGTCTCGATTCCCGCTCTCGATGACCCGAATTTCAAGGCTGCCATCGATGGAAAAACCAAAGAGCTTCGCGCCTCACTTGTAGACTACCTCCTCGCCAACCACTCGACTACCACCGAACTCGTCTGGGACGGAGCCGTGACCGATGTCTTTGCAAACGGGGTCAAGACGTTCAGCTTTGGCATCAGGAATGCCAATACGGGTGACGGCGACAGCAGTACCCGCATCAACGTCACCTATCACACCGACACACATGAGTTCGAGGAGGTCGATGTCCAATGACGGACGCTGCCGCAATCAGGTTTGACGCCTTGGGCTATGCCCGCGACGAGGGCATCATCAACAGGTCGAAGAGCGCCATTGCCTCAGCATGCAACTCGATGGCCGAACGCCTCGACCGTGTCAGCCGTCCATCATATAAGCGGGCCATCGCGACGTTTGCAATTTCACTCGCGGTCTTCGCGATCGGGATTCTCGCCGCCCCTCAGGGCGCAACCGCTTGGGGACTTGACGATATCGTCACGACCGTCGCGGGCGCGATTGGCGACTGGGTCGGCAGTGCCTTCACCGCCCTTCTCAAAGTGCTTCAGGAGCAGACGGTCGAGCCCTTGGCAAACGGTTTCCTCAAGGCCCTGTTCCAAGGAATCGAGTCCAGTCTCAAGTCTTCCGACCTGCTGCTCGGGTTCGATAACCTCCTCGGATCCTACGGCGGTAGGTTCAGCCTGTCCACTTTCATCGAGAACGTTTCCGATGCCGCCATCAAACCGGTCGCGGCGACGCTGCTCGCCATGGGTATGCTCCTCCAGCTTCTGAAGATCGCAAAGAAGATGGATCAAGGCGGCGGCATGATGCCTTCCGTCCGCGAGGTCATCTCGCTATTCGTCTGGTGCGCCGTCATGATGTATATGGTGCGCAACGGTCTGGGTATCGTAAAGGACCTCTACACGATGGTTCTCGGTATCATCAAGTCCGCCAACACCACTGCGGGCTCGATGGGCAGTGCCGCCGATGTCATCCATACCTGGGCGGGCAATGATACGCTCATCAAGTTCGCGGACGACACCCAGTTCATCCAGGGTCTCATCATCTGCCTGGAGTGCCTGCTCGCTTGGGTTGTCGGTTCTTTCGCCGTGGTCATCTCCTATTACATGATGATCGGCCGCGCCCTCGAGATCTACCTGACCGCCATGTTCGCCCCGATTCCGTTCGCCCTCATGGGTTTCGATGAGACCCGCAGCTGGGGATGGGGATATCTCAAACAGTTCCTATCCCTCTGCCTCGCCGGCGTCATCATGATCGTTGTTCTCTACATGTTCCCGTTCATCGTCGTGTCTGTCGCGGGCGATATCAGCCACGGCATCAGCGTCACGGACACTCTCGGCGTTCTCGTCAAGGTGATTGCCGCATGCCTCGTCCTCGCTATGACGCTTCTGAAATCGACCCAGATCGCCCGCAGCATTCTGGGCGGCTGATAGCCGTGGTCGCGACCGATCCCGATACCGACCGTACGGTCGCCTTGCGCAAGGCCCGCTTCAAGGTGCGCCTGCGCAGGGCCGCCGAGGCGTGCGGTTACGACAACCTGTATCAACTCGGTCGCGTATGCGGCATCAGCAAGGACTCCTTCAAGAAGTACCTGTCGGGGACGCGGCTTCCGAACTATGAGTGCATCCTGCGTCTGTCCCTCGTCCTCGGCGTGCCCTGCGACTGGCTCATGGGGTGTGATGAGGGCCCCATGCTCCGTGCCGTGCTGAAGGCGCGGGAAATCGATTCCGTTTGGAAAAACAAAAGCCCTATGACTGCCCTCCCCTCCCAAGAAAGGAGCTGCAATGATTCTCGTCCTCGCAGAGAAGCCTAGCGCTAAGCGCAATTTCGCAAAAGCCCTCGGTGGGACTTCCGGTTCCTATGGCGGTGTCCAGTATAAAATCTGTGCCCTCAGGGGACACGTCATGGGGCTGTTGCCGCCCGATAGGCAGGTTCCCGCCGACCAGACCGAAGCCATGCAGAAATGGTCGCTTGCGGACCTGCCGTGGGACCTCGCGCAGTTTAGTTGGAAGAAGGGCGTGCTGAAAGGCTGCTCAGATGTCATTTCAGAGCTGAAGAGCGAACTATCCAGAGTGGACGAGGTCTGCATCGCGACCGATGTGGACCCTTCCGGCGAGGGCGAGCTTCTGGCATGGGAGGCACTCGAGAAGTGCGGATGGCATGGCAAGACCAGCCGCATGTACTTTACCGACGAGGCTGCCTCGAGCGTCCAGAAGGCTTTCAAGGCGCGCAAGACCCTCGAAGCCATGGAAGAGGACGGTGACTTCGTCAAGGCCCACGTGCGCGAGCGCTGGGACCTCGCATCGATGCAGTTCGTGCGTGCCGCGACCTGCATCGCCCGCGACCATGGGTTCCGCACGGTCGTGCGCGAGGGGCGCCTGAAGTCGGTCATGGTTAAGCTCACGGGAGACCAGCTGGAAGCGTACAACGGCTATGTCAAGAAGCCCTTCTTCGAGGCGCGTTTCCGCGATGAGAACGGCAATGTCCTCGCCCGTTCCTATGAGGACGGGGACGAGTGGCGTCTCGATTCCGCCGACAAGGTCGATTTGAGTTCTCTCCACGAGTCCCGCGTGATCGAGGATTCAAGGACGAGGAAGCATACCGTACCGGGTAAGCTGCTCGACCTAGCCGGTCTATCCGGTATCCTCGCGCGACGCGGGCATAAGCCCGCGAGCGTTCTGGCATGCTATCAGAAGATGTATGAGGACCAGGTGGTCAGCTACCCTCGTACCGAGGACAAGCAGATCACCCCAGAGCAATTCAATGAGTTGCTGCCTCTCGTCGACAGGATCTGCGCAGTCGTTGGCGTCGACCCGACTGTCTGCTCCCATAGGGCTCCCCGCAAGACGCATGTCAAGGAGGGCGGGGCGCACGGCGCCAACCGACCCGGCGTGAACGTCCCGGCTAGCCTCGATGAGCTCGATAAGTACGGCAAATGCGCCCGCGATATCTATGTGGTGCTCGCCAAGAACTACCTTTCGATGCTCGCGGAGGACTATGAGTATGAGCTGGTGAAGGCCCATGTCGCTGAATTTCCCGAGTTCACGGGATCGACGCAGATTCCCCTATCGCGAGGGTTCAAGGCGATTTTCGACTCCGATGCCTCGCAGGAGGAAGCCCAGGAGGGCGCGGAGAGGGAGAACTCAGCCGAATTCGGCAAGACCGCCGTGCCATTCTGTTTCGAGGGCGCCAACAAGCGCCCGCAGAAGCCGACCATGAAATGGCTCGCCAAACGACTCGAGAAATACAACGTCGGTACGGGCGCCACCCGCACCAGCACGCTCGCCGAGATCACAAAGGACGAGGACCGCGCTCTCATGAAGGAGAGGAAGGGCACGCTGTCCCTGACCGATTGCGGCGCAGTCTCCTACAAGCTGCTCGACGGATGCCAGATAGCCTCGCCTGAAGCGACCGAGAAGCTCTTCAATCAGATGGAGGCGGTCGGCCGTTTTGAGCTCGATGCCGATGATGTGGTGAACTCCGTTACCGATATGGTCGTCCATGACCTCGCGGTCATGAAAAAGAACGGGGAGAAGCTGGGCAACCTCGGTTCTGCCGGATTCAAGGTCATCGGGAAATGCCCGCGCTGCGGCGCCGACATCATCGACCGCGGGGCGAAAGCCAAGGCGTGCAGCTGCTCCTCCAACAAGGGGAAGCGCAGCGAGGACGGCAAATGGGTCCAGACCGAGGGCTGCGGATTCGCGATCTGGAAGACCGTCGCAGGCAAGAAGCTGAGCGATGCGCAGCTCGGGAAGCTGCTCGATGGGGGCACGACCGGGAAAATCGCCGGGTTCAAATCCAAGGCGGGCAAGGATTTCAGCGCGAAGCTCAGACTCGCGGCGGACAAGTCCGGCAAGGTCGAGTTCGTATTCGATGAGAAGGGCAAAAGGAAATGAACGAGGACAAGAATAATAATAAGAATAAGAAGGAATCTGTCGGAAGTGGGCGGGCATGCTTCCCGACCGAGATCGCCGAGGTCGATAGGTTTATCGTCGGGGTTCTCGAGCGCTATGGTGAAGGTGTCGGTGACTCCCTATTCACGGGCGATTCCCTGTTTCGCAACGCGGCGGCAGATCTTTTGGGTGCCATCGTGACGTTCGTCCTCGACTACCTGCCGGATGAATACCATACTGCTGGGACTGCAATCGAGCTGCTGGAAGATTGCACTTGGTCGGATGACGGGCGTATCGGAGACCCCTTCAACCTCGCTATCTTTGAGCTGATGAGCGGCTATCGCATCGAATATAATTGGGATCCGCTTCTCGCCGAGCAGCTCCCCTTCGTCAAGCCCTCCCCGCTGACCCGCAATTCAGACGGCATACATCCGTCCGCCCGCGTGCGTTTCGGTATCGTTCGCGGCTTTATGCCCGATGAGGACGAGACCGTCAAACGCTACTGCAAGTTCACTGCGCTTGTCCCCAATGAAATCATGCGCATGTCGGTTCGCTATACAGCCCTCGCGCTGCTCAAATATTCCTTCCCGAATGAAGACCGACCTAGCTACAGCATCCGTAACGTCATCGATGATTTGGGCTAAGGAGATAAGCCATGAGCGATATGAATGAACTTACTGTAATCGTACTCAGAAAGGCCGAGAGTACTGGGCACGTGACGAACGGGGAGGCGTTCCGTCTAATACGGCCCCTGTTTGAATCGAATGGACTTGAAGTCGGAGAGCCGATTGATTTGGCCGATGGGTTCCTCTTCTCTATCCGACCCCATACTCAGTCTTGGAATGACGCGGAGCGCTGTGCCTTCATGACGGGACTCTCGTGCCTCGGCTCCTTCGGGTTTTCCGGCTATATCGCGCAGAAAGCGCTCGATGATGAGGTGCGCATCGACGGTGGTACTGTTGCCCTCGGTCTTGCCGCGCTCGCCGCGACTGCGGCGCTCGCCATCGGCGGCATCATTGTCGGGGTGAAGGGTATCCGTGCCGTCGGCAGGCACCTGTTTGCGATGAAGGCCGATTGAGTCAGGACGAGGTCGATATCATGGGCAACGACACCCCGCTTCGCTTTGCATTTTTCGCGCCCGCGCTTTTCGGTATCTCGCTTTTCGTAGCGGGATTGGGAACCCTTGCCTTAGGGTTGCCCGACGATATCGCGCATGTCATCTCATCGATGATCGTTCTCATGGTCATGATCTGGCTGTATCGGTCAATCGATTTTGAGGGTATCCAACTCGACGCTCCCGCTGTGTTCTCATCTGTCAGTGCGGGAGTCTTGCTGCAGGCCGTATCTATCGGCTTCATCGCCTTGATCTCTAAAGTCGATACCGCTGCCACGGTCGCCATCACGCTCCCCTATCTGCTCCGACTTGTCGTTGTCGATCCGCTCGCCGAGGAACTGTGTTTCCGCGGGGTCTCGCTAACGGTACTCGAGCGGCGCGGGCTGCCGTTCTGGGCCGCGAATCTCATCCAGGCGGCGCTATTCGCGGCGTTCCATTTCAGTATCGTGCAGTCGGCATATGCTTTCGTCTGCGCCTTGGTTCTGGGCGGCCTCAGGCAGCGCGATGGAATCGGTTCCAGCGTCGTCGCACATTGCGCCTGCAACCTGTCCGGCGTGATTCTCGGTCTCGTCCTCGCCAGCTTGGCGTAAGTCTAGCTATTAATAACAACGGTGTACCGATAATCTGGGTAACTGTTTATCGCTGTGCTATCATTTCGCTAACGGCCATACCCCAAGTGGCCTTTAAGATAGACAGGATAAGACATGAAACGGTCAATTCTTTACGCGACTGCGGCCGCGGTCGTTTTAGGAATCGCAATTGGCGGGCTCGGCGGCTGCGGAAGCATCGAGCGAAACGGCTCATCGGGTAGTACCCCATCTGCGAGTATCGAGCCCAACCAGTCTTCGGTGAATATCGGCGTTTCCGGATACCGTCTGGGGCGAGGGTCTTGGGAGGTGAATGCGTCGTCCGCGACGGGGGCTTCATCTGGCTCCGTCGGTGAGCAAAAAGTGCTCGTCTGCGACCTGCTCATGACGAATAAGTCGAATGTCAAGACGGTCATCTCGCCTATCGACCTGCTGTCGGCATCGCAGGACGGCAACACCCTACAGTTCGGGGCGCTGTACGACGATGAGGGAAAATTCCAGAATCCCGAGTCCGTCGAGGTCGAACCGGGGCAGACCGTGAGCGGCATCGCCATCTGGAATATCGATGACCTGCAGACCCCCGTGAAAATCAAATTCAAGTGCGGCGGCGAGCCTTCGCTGACGATCATGCCGAGCAGGCTCAGCGAGGATGAGTCCAAGTAGACGACCACCAAACGGACTTTTTCCTAAGACGGCTACTTCTGTCCCACTATCGGTGAGATGGCTGTCATGCGTTGATTGTGGAGAGGGCAAACCGTTTTGAAAGGATTCGCTATGAGTCAGTCTGAATACGATATGAATGATTTCCGTCCTTTTGGCGGCGTGGCGCGAACTGATTGTCAGGAGAATGAGCTGGCTGTTCCGCGCGCTGCCTTTGTAGCGGCCATCCATGCGCTGGATGAGATCATGTTTCCCAAGGATGACCAAGGTGAATGGTCGTCTGAGTGCCAGACTTATTTTGCCGTTCAGCGCTCCTCGGGTTCCGAGGGCGAGAAGGATTTCTTCCTGTTGGGAGGAGACGGCCTTGTCGGCTGCATCGATCAAATCGAGGATGAGGTTCCCTATTCGCGTGATGGAGCCGACTGGGGCGAGTGCGACAACGCCCTCGCCTTCAAGGTCTACTGTGAGCCGCCGACCCTCCTGACGTTTCATGAGCTTACGTCCATCGGCGTCGATTTGCTCCGCGATGAGGACGGCTATATCTCCGATGTACCGAGCGAGGAAGTCGGAAAGGTCTTCAACGACCCGCAATACACGATGCCTTCCATCCTCACGCTAACGGAAGTCGGGCTGAAAGTCGATGCCGCGATTATGGAGCTCGAGAAGAAGCGAGACTCGGGTGAGTCACTTGATGAGCTTGCCGCCGCGAAAGTTGAAGAGTCCTCGCTCGACGTCGTCGAGGATTGTGGGGAGCGGACAGATCAGAGCCGCTGACGTCTCGGTTTTGCGTGTAGCTCGGTAGCCGTGTAGGGCGCTACCGAGCTACACGGCTATGAAGAATAGTAAGAATAATAAAAAGAAAAATAAGAAGAAAAACAAGTCGATATGTGGGCAGGTGAATCCGCATTTACGCACGGCCTATGAATCGACAACAACCCCTACTAAAACTCGATAACGCATATGTAGAAATCGGTTACGCAATCACAGTATCTACTTGTGTCCCGCAATCGGTTCATCCGATGACGGTTGCGATGATTTGGATGTGACGAACTTGGCTGTTTGGAGGAAACCATGAACCGTGTCGGCTTGAAAGACTATCTGCTCAACCACGCAGATGATAACGATTTGCTGGACTGTGCGAAGGCATGGGATGCGGCGAATAAGTATGGGCAATTCGATACATATAAGAGCGTGGAGGAGGCTGCCGAGGTTAACGGTTGGGATGCCGCGCAAGCCCTTGGCGAAGCGGCCCGCGTAGACTTGGATGCCGACAACTTCCGCCTCAACGGATATGCGCATCTCGAGAGCGTCAGCGATGCCGACCTTCTCGAGACGGCACGTGACAGCATTGATGACATCGTCAATTGGCTCGAGTATGCCAACCGATACGATCTGGAGGACATCAGCTCGGATATCGAGTTGCTTGTCGATGCGAAAGACCCGTTCGAGATCATCAATGAGGTGGACTGCTCCGTTCGCAGCAATGGCGATACTATCGAGGTCAACCTGAAGCGCGGGTGCGGCGAGGCGACGTTGCTCTTCTCCAAGCTCGACGATATCGATGACGATAAGGTTGACCTCGCCAATGCGGTATACGCCACCGCCAAGAATTATTACAAGTATGCCGACGGCTGCAGCACCGAGGAAGTCCAGGCGAAGTTTCGCGAGGAGCACGGCCGAGGACTGTCGACGGAGCGTGCGGGCCAGCTGATGGCTGCCTGCGAGAAGAATATGGATGCCCTGAAGCAGGTACTCGATGATGATGAAATCGAGGCGCTGGACAACTTCTACGATGCCGAGCTTTGCAGTGAGACATATTGCGCGACACTGGTCAATGAGGCTCAGGAATGCAAGTACATCGCATCAGCCCTCGAGAAGATGGGCTTCGATGTCGAAAATGACCGTGCCATCGAGAAACACTCCGAGATTGAGGTTAAGCAGCGCGTTGTATTCGATAATATTGCAGGTAATGATTTAGGTGAGGATTTGAAAGATCTCGGGAAGTTCTTCGGCACCGGGAGTACCAACCAATCTGGAAAAATCAACGATAGCTGGGGAAATTCCATTCTCGTCAAGGGCAGCAGCGGTCGCTATGATCAACCGCGAGGAGGAATCACCGTCTACGAGAACTTCGAGAAAGCAATCGATACGTCGGAGAGCTGGCATGGCGGTGACAATATCTTCGCTGATTGTGAGATTGACGGGATTTGGGATGAGAACGGTTCGCTGTTCCTGACCGGTGCTCACCACGACGGGCACTTGCTCGTGGAAATGCGCCAGCTGACTGAGTTAGGCGAGGAACTCTATTCTTCTTTGCAGTTTGATGGTGGGTTCTATCTACCGGAAGAGGGCTTCGAGACGATGGGATTTGTCTACCGCGAGGGCGATGAGAATGTGTTCATCCATGACATGTGGGAAAACCCCGAGATGTGTTCCAAGCCGTTCTATGCCGAGAAAGCGCTCGGTTATCCCGCTGAGGAGTACATCATGGAACATGATGGCGTGAAAACCGAGTTCCAGATTACCGAGGTCAAGGAGGATTCGTTCGCATATGACCAAGGAGCTCGGTTCGATGTGAAGGTCCTCACCGATGGGCATAACTGCGGCTACGGACACTTCTGCGCCGACCTCGATGATGCGCACGGGTTTTGCGAGCGGTTCGCCGACAGCATCGCCGGCCCCGGCGAGAGTCTTGATGATATGTGCGAGGACCGATGCGAGGTCGCCGCTGCCACGCAGAGTGTCGAAGTGTCCGATCGCGGGCAGGTCGGCAAAAAGCATGACGATTCGGAGATTGGAGAGTAGATATGTATAGACCGTATGGACTCCAAGACAGGGATACGCTTCTCGAGACACTCATCATGGATGATGTCATGACGTTCTTCCCTGAGTTCAACCTTCTTGTGGTGAGTTCAAGCTACGACCCGAGCGAAGGGCTATATAATCGGACTACTGCCATCTTCAATGCCAGAACCTCTGAAATCGCAAGCGGAGAGTTCTTTAAGGGATGCGACTTTGTGTCCGACATGGTCTTCGAGGGTGGACAGAATAAGGCCTTCGCGATATTCGATACCTTCGAACGGGATGCCGATGGTGGCTATTCCTATGACCCCAGGCTGCTCATGCTGGCGAACCTATTCTCTTGGAGCCCGACCATCGATGTCGATTCCATCCCCGATATGGTCGATGCCGCCGCCAACTATCAAGAGTATCAGCTCTCCAATCGAGAATTTCGAGACTATGTACGCCGGGATGTCCTCGCCAAATCAAAAAGTGAGCCCAGCCTGCTCCCCGATTCCGAAGAGTTGCTCGAGAAGATCACGTCGGGCGAGACGGTCAGCTACTTCCCCGAGTTTAACCTTCTCATCACGACCGTGGATTATGACCCCTATGAGAGGTATGACCGCATGTCGGCCGCCTTCAACGTGTTCCCGTCCGAACTCGCCTACGGGGAGCTGTTCCACGGCTTCGAGAACGTCGTCGACATCCCCTACAGTGGTCCGGTCATCGACCCAATCGATTTCTGCGGGACCTTTTCCAGCGATAAGGGCGAATCGCGGATCGCCGATGTCCGCCTTGCCGGACTGGCCGAACTTCTCGCAGGGCACGATGTCATCAGCACGCAGTCCGTGCCGGAGCTTCTTGACACTATGGCCAACCGCTTCGGTCTCGAGCCCGAGGAGCGGACGCGTATCGCCAAGCGGGCGCAGGCGAAAGAGCATGCCCGCACGCAGGGACCGGATATCGAAGTTGAAATCGACAGCTATAACGAAGACGATTTCATCACCGGTACGGTGACGGTCGATGGGAAGTCCTGCCATTTCAATTGCCCGAACAACAACCGCAACCCGAACGGCTGCGATTCGGTCATCTTGGAGCCCTTGCGACCCGAGGGGTCCGAGGGCGGTATCGAGGATAACGAGCTGCCTGCCGTCATCGGGGAGAACCGGGAAATCGTCGGGCTGGTCGTGTCCATGGAGGCCGCGCCGTATATGGATCCCGACAAATTGCCGAGTTGCGAGCAGAGCCTCGATTCGCTCTGCGAGGAGAAGACCGATGAGGCCCAATCGATGCGCTACGGCATGGAGGGAGTCGGGCTTCCCATGCTGGATGCCGCGGAGCATCTCGCGAACTACTAACATCTGCTATCAGCGACAGCAAGCGGACAGAAGGCGGGAGACCAGTAAGACGGGTCTCCCGCCTTCTACTTCCGTCCCATCGTCTCGCCTAGAAGCTCTCGGCTTCCATACTCTGAATCAAATACGCTACGTGAAGCGATTGGAGTCACCATGGCCTTGATTATCAACCTGCACGGCCCGAATACCAATACGCTCGGCAACCTTATCGCCGGCGCACTCACCGAAATGGGTTACAGCGCCAGTGCCGTCCCGTCCTGCCGGCGCAAGATGGAACTCGAGGCGATGCGCGGAGACGATCAGGCCATCCGTCTCACGAACGGCTCGCTCGAAAGCTGCATCGAGCTTGCAGCCATGCAGGCCGACCTCAACCAGCGCTCCATTGACCCTGAACAGGATGCCGTGATCGTCTGCGGACCCGTGGTCGATAGCTTCTGGGGCTATAAGGGAGACCGCACGGATTCCTTCTACCGCGCCTCCATCGAGACGGAGGTCGAATTCGACGCCGCCCAGTACGAACTCGTCCCCAGCGGTAGCCTTACCGAGCAGACTCTCAAGAAGTTCAGGGATTTCCTGCGAGACTGCGGGGTCAGGCCGCGAATCAGCGGACAGCTCGATTACGGATACCACGACGTCATCGATATCGTACGGAAAGAAGTGGCTCTCGACCGAAAGGAACATCCCGTAAAGAATCCCGATGAGGGCAAAATCGACCTTGATTGCGAAAAGGCCGTGGCTGGCTTCAAGAATGCCGCGATCAGCGTGCAGGAGGCCATCAGGCAGCTTCCCGAGGGGAGCAAGATGCGGATGAAGCTCGAGGGCATGGTCAATCGCGCCCTGGAGGACGGCTATGGCGGTATCCATATCGAGACCGTGAGAAAGCCCATGGGTAAGACGATGAGCCTCGGCGACCTCGTGCAGTCGGAACTCGATGCCGCATCTAGGCGCAAGGGCGCCCCCGTCGACCGTCCGATTGAAGCCGGCGTTCCCGAGGATGTTCCTGCAGGGAAAACAACCGATTCGCCTGCCGCCGTGCAAGACGAGATGACCAAAGCGGGTGAAGAGAAGAATAAGGATAATAAGAAAGAGGAGAAGGACATGGAAAACAACGGTGCGGAGAAGAAACCCGAGTACATCAATATCAGCTTCGAGAACAAGGACGTCCGCGTGAAGCCGTACACGGACCGCAACGGCAACGAGCGCCTACGCATCAACATGACGATGCCGAAGGGTACCGTTGTCAGCGGCAAAGACCTCTCGGGCCTGAAGGTCTCCATGCCTGCCCGCGAGTTCATGAAGCAGGACAAGGATGCCGGCAAGCCCGTCAAGTACGGCTTCCGCTCCGACCGCGATGTGCGATTCTTCAAGTACGATGAGCAGAATCGGCGCATCGACTATCCCGCCGAGGGCGAACCCGCCATCATGCCGGGTCACCTAGCTGTCGCCGTCGCGGCGGCCTATCAGAACAAGGAGACCGCGAAGTCGGAGCCGCAGCGCGACGCATCCCGTGAATACACGGGGCTCACCTTCGCGCCCTGCGACATGAAGGTCAAGACCGTCCCCGTCGAGGGCGGCCCTGATAAGAATTTCCTGCTGTGCAAGCTCCCTCCCCACACCAGTGTCGGCGGGCAAGACCTTTCCGGCATGATCGTGAGCAAGTTCCTCACGGACAGGCAGCTCGCCTATGCGCAATCCGGTAAGCCCTTCACGGCGAGCTTCAAGTCCGATATGCCCGTGCGCGTCTACCCTATCAACGGAGATGACTCCCGCGGCAATTTCGACTATGACTTCCACGCCCCGCAGGAGTTCAACGCCGGCGCCTTGGTAGCCGGCATCGAGGACGCCTACGACGCCCGCCTGCTCAATGCCCGCGACTACGAGCAGAGTCTGGAGGCTTCCGACAAGGAAATGCCGCATGCCGCCGCGGATGCACTGCAGATGCTCGAGGACCGCGATGCCGCTGCCTCCCGCCAGGGCAGCAAGGACGCGGCCTTGGAATACCACCGGCACGGTGGCGGCGAGAATACACCGCTGGACGATCTGTGCGATGCGAAGGGCGCGGGTGCGGCGGACCGACAGGGCGATCAGCCCGCCGTAATCGTCGGTCCCGAACCAGACCTCTACGATGAAGACGTCGAGTTCTAGAACCATATACAAGCTAGATAGAGAGGGGATGCTCCGCAGGGGCATCCCCTCTCCCTTTGATGTTCGCATCTACTTCTGTCCCCCATTCGGTCTGCATCAATTCGCATTCGTAAAGTCAGGCTATACGAATGTGCAGACTATCGAAAGGACCGGGACGACAGTGGCAATGCTGGAGATTCCCATAGAAATCCTCGAAGGATTCAAGGTACCCGATGCGGCCCTCCTCTGCCGTCGAGACGGTTTATGGACGGTGGAGCAGGATGGATCGAGGGCGGGTGCCTTCATCTCGGGTTCCGTTCGGGACCGCGAGCGACTGTATCCCGAGCCAAACGGGCAGCTCATCCTCTCGCAAGACGGGGGCGATACCGCATCAGCGAGAATCTCCGCCATCCCGACAAAGCTATTCTCGGTCGCTGAAAAGTTCCGCGGGATTCGAGACATCTCCGCAGGGGAAAGCTATGAGATGCTTCTCTCCAAGGCGGTGGGAAATCGCTCGCTCGTCAACCTCGGCAGCCTCATCGGCGCCGCCGTGAAGGCGGCTGAGGCCGCATGTGCGCGACCGGACAGACATATAGTCCTATCGCATGGAACCTCGCGGACACAGGAGCTCGTAGAGGATATTTGCAATAGCTGGGCACGTGAAGCCGTCTCGCGAATTGCTGATCCGTCCCGCTTCCCAGATGTCGAGATACCCAACGGATTGACCGATGAGATTCTCGATAGCGCCTGGCGACGTGCGGGCGAAGACCAAGCCGTCTATGACGACCTGCGCTCGGATATCGGGTTCGCGCAGGATATCATCCATGCCGCGTTCGGCAGGGACCTTGAATCCGAGGCGGGGTTCTACGATTCCAGCGCAACGGACAACGTATGCTCCATGCTCGAAGCCATCGACACGTCCGGATACATCGTCATTCTCAAGGATTCTGCCTCGGGAGCCTGCGATTACCTATTTTCGGACACGGAGTCCTTCATCAGGGCGCAACCGCGCGATGTCGGCGATTTCGTATCCAAGCTGACCGACGGCCGCTATCGGCTCGAGAACGGCTCGCAAGACTTCGAGCTTATCTTGGAGGACGGCAAGTTAATCCTCGATGAGACGCCTGGCATGGCGCACGGCAACATGAAATTCGAAGTCCTGTTCATCGCCAAGTCGCTGAGCGACAAGGTGATTGCCATGGAGAACGCAGACCTCTCGAGGGAAATGTCGCGTCTCCATATGCGACGCGGGTCTTCCGCTGAGGACCTCTTGGTCCGCTTGGCTGAGATGACCGGCGGCATCCTCAACATCGAACGGGATATCTGCGTGATTTTCGGTTGGGAATTCACCGGAAACGGGCGAATGGAATCCCTCAGCGACCTCATGGAGGCCGTCGACCTTGAACCGCTGCAACCGCAGAGACCTGCCGGCAGCGGCAAAACGAGATTTTAGGAGGACGGAAATGAATGTCGATATCCGGGACACCGGGATAGCACCCGACCCGAAGGGCAACGTCGAGCTCGTGAGGTTCGGCTCGACCGCAATACTGTTTTGCGGCGGAGACGAGCCGTTCATGGTCGTGAAGGGCTACGACCGCAAGACCGGCGAGTGGCAGGGCGACCCCGTGTGCGTCGATGACCTCCCGGTCGCATGGGATATCGCCGACCCTGAAATCATCGAGGACGCGACCGTCAAATGGACGCGCACCGATATAGCGGAAATTCTCGAGGACAGGGGCATCGAGGCGAACGAGTGGAACATCGACGCGGTGGTCAAGACCCCTGACCTGGAGAACTCCCCCTCCCTGCTGGGCGAGATGTCAAAAGACGGAGGCAGGGACTATATAGATTTGACTATCGCACAGCTCTGCTCCGCAGGCATACTCGATGTTCCCGAAGGATTCAGACTCGAGGAAGGGCTGGACGATATCGCGGAGCGCATGGATGGGTGCTTTATGGACGATGAAATCGACTCCGTGGCTCGGTCGATGGACCCTAGGGCATCTGTCGAATCGGGACGGCATGCCGCTGCGGCAAGGAACTGACCGCCCGCATATCAGTCCCGTATCCTGTTCCGCAACAAGCGTCGTCGATGAAAAGAGACACATATGAACGAACAGGACAGTTTTTTCGAGAGGACTGAGCAGCAGATTCTCTTCTACCTATACGACAACAGGGACCATGCCGTGAGCAAAACCGAGCTTCGGAAGAATATCGATACCGCAGCTGCGGAATCCACGCTCGAATCGATCCTCTTCTCACTCAAGGTCAAGAAGCTCATCGAGTTCGATACGCACGGCAACGTCGCGATCGCCTAGGGGGTTCCGATGATCGTAAAAGGTACCTGCGACATTTCCCTCACCCGCGCCGAACTCGTCGAGATGCTTGCAAAGCTGTACCTGCTCGATGGCGGGTACTCGTCTCTCGATCCGATCCCGTCAAGTGAAATCGCCAAACTGGTCGTCAAGAAGTGCTCTCTCGGCGCACCTGCGGGCGATTTCGCCCTCTCGCTCACGGCGCGGCAGTCGCTCAGGCTCTTCAGCCTGCTCGAAAAGGCATCGGGTATGCATATTTCCACGGAACTCTTTCGCCGTGCCGATGCCGCAGCCGATGAGATCTCGGACCGTTGCGACCCGAGCCATTTCAAGTTGACCCCATCGGAGCGGGAATTCTACATGGCGGCCCTCGATGCCCTCGAGAAGAGCGTCGGCCAGCGTATTACTATTCGGGAGCTCTCGAACCAAGCGGGCGTGCAGTACGAGCCGTTCCGCCGCCTGGTGAAGCGCCTCGAGCATATCGGCTATATCGAGCGCTTCGGCAAGCTCACCGCTTCCTTCGATCGCGAGCATGCCATGGAACTCCTGCGTATAGGCGTCTAGATAGAGTTTTGGAAGCGTCCCATGGATACCTGCCACAACATCTACCCCATCACCTTCGAGCCCGTCAGGAAACTCCTCATCGCCGCCTACCGCTCTGGTGACTTCAGCTCAGCGGATGCCGTCATCGTGCGAAACACGGTCAAGCAGACGGCCATGGTCTGGAAACTCATGAACGGGGCCATGGATGCGTATTGCTGGTCGAGCGGGCGTGCTACCGCATATATGCTCTCCCGCACCTCCCATCCGGGATACATGCTCCAGCTCACCAGCTTCGTCCGAGGCCATGCGACCGGGGATACTAATATCAAATACGCCAGCGAGCTGCGCCTGCCGGACGGAGCATGTGCGGTGGGCGTGGAGCATGCGGGCTTGGGTATCGAGAGCGAGCTCGCCGAGCGCTTCGGCATCTATATCACACCCGATGCGTTTGAGCAGTACGGTCGCTGCGGCGATGCGCCCGAGAGTTGGGAATCCGTTCAATTGCGCGTGCTAAATTCGGACCGCGAAATATCGAACTGCGAGCGTTAGGAGTCTGCATGGGAATCAACCGCAATGTCTTCCCTATCGCTTTCGAGCCTGTCGAGAAGCTCATCGATGCAGCGTACGTCTCCGATGATTTCAGCTCGGTAGATGCGGTAATCGCCCGAAACACGGTCAGGGAGACGAGCATGGTCTCTAGGCTGGTGAACGGTTCCATGGATGCGTATTGCTGGTCGAGCGGGGACTGCGTGTCGCACATGCTCTCCCGCACCTCCCATCTGGGATATACGCTCCAGCTCACGGACTTCTTCCAGGGTCGTGCAATCGGGGACATCGATATCAAACACGCCGGTGAGCTCACGCTGCCCGATGGCGCGTGCGCCGTGGGCGTGATGCACGCTGACCTCGGCATCGAGAGCGAGCTCGCCCAGCGCTTCGGCATCTACATCACACGCGATGCCTATGAGCAGTTTGGAAGTATCGAGGGAAGAACCGACTCCCGCGATTCTATCCAATCGGACACACGGTCTGCGGACCTTGAAATATCGATTTGCGAGCGTTAGGAGAAGATATGGGAACCCATCACCAGCCGTATTTCCTGGAGAAGGCAAAAGAGGATTTGGTGCACCACAGCGCCGCGTGGGTCGTGAAGAAGCCGGAACGCTCCCCCATCTTCGTGGACTGCCATGCCATCGAGGACCCCTCCCTCGACCGGGGCTGGGACCTTCAGGTAACGGTCTGGAGCCGCGGCGAGCTGGATGCCTGGACTTCCGGCGAGGCGATTCAGGAGCGTGGCGCACTCGGTGACGCCTATGATGCCGCAACGTTCGCCGAGTCTCTTGCGGGCGAATCGGGTGCCGCCGCCATAATCCCCTACAACGTATTCGAGGAGGTCGTCGATGAGCACGACACGAACTACCTCATCGCCCTCGCCATCTCCATAGACCAGCTGCCCGAGTGCGTAACCGATGACGAAGTCTCCAGACGAATCAGGCTCAATGCCGACCAGGACATGGATGAGCGTCGAGGGCTCACGGTTCGCGAGCAGGACGCACCTTCCGTCTCGCTCGATGAGTTGGCCGAGGTATACGGGGACGATCAGATGGAAGCCAATGAAGTGGAAGTCGCTCTAGAACGTTGACAGCTGCCGTTGCGGCATGAGGTCTTGCGCGGCCTTGCCGTTTAGGATACTTGGGCAGATGGAGGGTCATGCCTTACAGCTTTCCTGTCTCGCCCTCCGTCCTTTTTGGGGCGCCGTGCCGAGTGAATCTCACTCGGCACGGCATTTTTGTCTGATAAGAATAATAAGAACGATGAGAAGACTGCTATGTATAAGCTGGGCTGCAGCAAGCCCCAAAAGAATGAAGATAATAACGACTAGTTGTACTACGGGATGTCAAGAAAGACATCCCGTCTGCTGTTCGGTACGTATTGACGGCACATTTCTGTATGCCGCTGCGGCAAGACCAGCGCAACTTTTTGGAATAGCCCTACGCTCGGCGATGTATCTATAAACCCTGAGCGAAGGGAGCCGCATATGCATGCAGCGGCAATTCCTTTCGGGGGGGGGTATCTTCCAAATTTACCCGCCGCCTGAAGGGGCAATCTATTATCGAGTACGTCCTGATTATCGCGATCATCGGCTTGGTGATCGTGTTCGCGGGACCCGGCGTGGCCGGTGCCATCCGAAACCAGTTCAACCTGGTCGGCAACACGGTGAACAATGGGACGAGCGCTGGCACCGCGGGAGGCGGTGCGTCCGGCGGCGGTTCAACCGGGGCCGATTCCGCGACCATACAGGCGGCCATCGCCAAGGACGCGAAGGACTGGACGCTCGGTGAGCAGAAGGCCGTCGCCGAGGACATCGCCGCGAAGGGCGAGGCGTCGCCCGCCTACGCCAAGGCGAAAGCCGCCATGGATGCGGGGACGAAGTTCTCGATGAAGCTCACCGATGGAAAGACCCTTCAGTACCGCATCATCGGCATCAACCCCGGCGACCTCGCGGACGGCACCGGCAAGGCGGGCCTGACGTTCCTCACCACCTCGACGACCATCTCTTCCCGCATGAACGCCACGGAAACCAACGCCGGCGGATGGGAGAAGTCGGAGCTCCGCACGAAGATGAACTCCGGCGAGATCTGGAACCTCATGCCCTCCGATTTTCAGTCCAAGGTGAAGGCCGTCAGGAAACTTACGAACAACGTCGGCGGAACCGACAAGAATGCCGCAGTGACGGCAACCTCCGACAAGCTGTTCCTGCTCAGCTACTCCGAGATCGTCCCCACCTCCTACTGGGCATCCAGATATCCTTGGACCTCCTCCGAGGGTACCCAGTACGAGGCGTTCAAGGGAAAGGTGACGAACAATTATTCGGGTAACGATTGCCTGAAGATTGGCAACTATTGGTGGGAGCGCTCGGCGAATCCGAACTACTCCAGCATCTTCCTCTTTGTCTACAGCAACGGCGATCCGTCGAGCGGCAGCAATGCGACGAACTCGCGTTGCGTCTCCCCCGCTTTCTCCTTCTAACCTACGCACTTTGACCCCTCCGGCATCCGCCGGAGGGGTTCCCTTATCCATCTGGAGGCCCCATGGTTCCAAAGAGCAAGCAGACCGAATCGGTCTCGACTGAGTATCTTCGTTCCCGCGAATATCCATCTGCGTAAAGATGTATCTTTCGGACTGACTACAATCATATTGAACTGGGGTCAGAATGACCCTACTTATGTTTTACGTCCCGCTGGGTTAAGTTTTGACTTGTGCAAAATTCCGACTCAACGGGCGGCTGCTTATGAATACTTACAAGGACGTGACCCGCAGGGAAACGATCTCGGGTCGCGATATCGAATCCGGGGACAAGGAGCTCGGGGTCCGCATCTGGCGAATCATGCGGAAAAAGGGCATGAACCAGAGTTCGCTCTCGGAGGCCTCGGGAGTGTCGAAAAACATAATCACCCGCCTTTTGACGGGGCGCAGAATGACTTCGTTCACGAATATCGAGAGGATCGCCACGGCGCTCGACGTCTCGCTCGATGAGTTCAGGCCTCTAGCGCATCGGCCGCGAAAAGGCTGTCAGACAGCTAATCAGGTGGCTGATATTGATGAAATTGCCGATGTGGATGAAGACGATGCCTACGGTGACGGCATCAACCTATATAGATAGGAAGCAATCTCGTGAAGAAGTATTTCGTGCTGGTCAACAAGGCCGGCCTGCCGTATATCTCCATTAAGCGCGAACCGAAAGACTGCCCGCTCGTGGGTATCTGCTCGGATCTGGCATCTGCCAAATCCCTGATGAAGGCATTCCTCGAGTCGAAAGAGAAGGGGCGGGGTATGAAGGCCGAATGACGGCAGCAAAATCCATTGGCAGTATTTAACGGTCGACCGATACAGTCGACCGTTTTTATTTTGCATCCATTGCAGGTTGTCCAAAAATCCACCGAGGTGTGAAGGAATGTGATTGCCGCTGCGGCACGACATAATTTTCCGCTTGACGGAGTCCGATTATGTTCGCCGAGGGAGCGCGCCCCTCGTTTCATACCGTTCTCAACTGAGAGGATTCATCCAATGGATTTCGTCAACTCCGCCTGCGCCCACGCCATGGTCGCCAAGAACCAGCTCAAGAACAAGCTCGTGCGTGACTTCCGCGCCGCCAAGGCCGGCGAGCTGTCCGGCCAGGGCCTGATCGAGTACGTCCTGATCATCGCCGTCATCTCGCTCGTCGTTGTCTTCGCCGGCCCCGCCGTCGCCAAGGCCATCACCAACCAGTTCACCAAGATTGCCGACACTCTCACTACCGGTACCGGTACCGGCTTCGGTGCCTAGTAGCTGAGCTGCTTGCATTTTCGGCACCGTCCGTTTCCCAAGACGGCCGGTGCCTTTTCTTTTATGAGGGGCATAAGCTGACAGGAGGCACCCGATGACCATCATCAACGGAGTAATAGGAGGCATCGGAGCGGCGCTGATTTCATACGGTGCCGTCCTCGCCCTCGCTGCGAAACACAAGGATTCGCACAAGGTCGATGCCGAGCAAATCCGTATCATCGATGGGGGCGGTAGCGCCGATTGCGAGTGGGTCGAGGAGATTCGCGATGGTGCATATAAGGGGCTCGTCTCCCCTTCAGTTGCCAACGCGGCTTCCTCGACTTGCGGTTTCAGCGAGCAGGATCTCGCCGATATCGATCGTTCCTTTAAGTTTTGGGGCGGGAATGAAACCGGGCGTCTCGATACGGGCTGTTCCGACTGGCTTCTCACCACCTGTCTTGTCGGAGGCACCGCAGCCGGCGCAATCGGCGGTGCAACCGAAGGAGTTCTCTTCGGTTGCTGGGTCGCAACCTTCATCGGTATCTGCGTAAACGATTTCCGTTACCGCAGAATCGACCTCGCCTCCATCGCCCTTCTCGCTCTGCTCGGTGTATTCATGGGCGGTCACGCCGGCATCACCTCAAGGCTCATCCAAGGTCTCGTCCTGACCGCAGTCCTCTATCTCGCCTCCCTGGGAGCCGAGTCCTTCTGCGGCCGCGAGACCTTTGGCCTCGGTGACGTGTTGCTGCTCGGCGCGGTCGGCGCCTCCGCCGTCTACAGCACCCCGGCCCTATCAGCCGCATGCTTGGTTCTATTAGCAGAATGCTCGGTCGCGCTCGCGATACTCAAAGCCAGGCACTCGGACACCGCCCTGCCTTTCGCGCCCCTCGCCCTCCTGCCCTCCCTCGCGTTCGTCTTGGTTGCGTGATGACATGAATAGATTTGCAAAACATAATTCGGCACGAGGACAGTCCCTCGTGGAGTTCGTCCTGTGCGCACCGCTTCTCATCCTCATGCTGTTCGCCGTCCTCGACGGCTCGGCCTACTACCGCAGCGCGATGTGCGTCCGCACGGCCGCGACCGAGGCCGCCACCTACTACACGAAGCGTCCCGAGGCGAGCGATGCGGACGTGAAGGCGCATGTCCTCAACTGCGTCAAGGGAACGGAAGGCGTCGAGTTCTCATTCGAATCCCAGACCAGGGGCACCAAGGAAAGCGACTACACCATGTACGTCAAGCAAGCCGACGGCTGGAAGAGTGCCGAGACGAAGACCGTCACGAAGGGCAAGGCGTTCACCTGCAAGAAGACCATCAAGACCTTCCTGCCGTCCCTTTTCGGGGGCGGTCACACCGCAACGGCATCTGCCACCGTCATCGGCAATGCATCTGAAGAAGGTGTCCTACGATGAGATTCCACGGACCGAAAGGCCAGACGACCGTCGAGTTCGCTTTCGCGGGGGTCTGGCTGATTCTATTGATGATGGCCGTGCTGTGCTTCGGATTCATCACCTTCCAGAAGTCATCCTTCGATTACCAGGTATCCCATATGGCCGATGAGCTCCCGAGCGGTTGGGAGAGCATGGATGCCAAGCAGGTCGTGAAGAGCTGCGTCGCGAAGGCCTCAGGTCTTTCCGAAGACGATATCGAGGTCAATACCGCCGAGATCCACCTTGAGGACAAGGGAAACACGGACTTGGGCAACGACACGGCCGTGCAGCTCGGCAGCGAGCTCAAGACGACCACGGCATCGTATCTGGATATCAGCGCAGATATCACGGTGCATCTCGGGCGCGGCCTCGGACTCGCCGGAAACGGCGGAATCCCCTACCGCCGCTCCGTGAAGCAGAGCTTCACCGTGGAACGCCGCTGGGAGGTGGCCTAGATGAAGCGATTTGGAACCCACGGCATGCGCGGTCAGGCCCTCATCATGTTCGTCCTCGTCTCCGCAGCCCTCGTCATGGTCTTGGGTCTCGCCATCGATGCCTCGGGCGGCTGGTGGAAATCCCAGCGACAGAACGATGCCATCGAGATCGCCAAGGAATCGGCGCTGTCGCGCAGCAACGAGATTAAATTCGATGCCACCGACTCCACGCGTGCCATCGATGATGTTGTCTACTCGTCGCTCACGGAGAATCTCAAGGATATCGAGTCCTCCGAGGTCTCCGTGACCTCGTGGGAGGTTCCCGAGACCAAGACGGGGAGCATGAACAGGCTGATCGGCGTAGAGGTCACCGTCACAAGCGCGTATAGGTGCGTATTCGCCCAGACGTTCGGCTTCAGCTCCATCCCCGTGAAGAACACCATCACTTTCACCATCAACCCGTACTCCTCGACCGAGGTCTGGCGACAGGATGCGAACGGCCACGGTTGCCGTCTCATGAAGCCCGCCGGCAAGACGGTCGGTCAGGAAACATACGAGACGCTCAGCGCCGCATCCGGTATCTCCGATGCGCTGAACGCCGCAATAGAAAAGGGACTCGCGGAGCTCTCTTAAGACCTGCGCTATAAGCGATGAGACAGGCGCAGATAGCGCCGGAAAGGAACAGGACATGTTCAACAAGAAGGACAAGGATTTCTCCGAAATGCCCTTGGAAGGCGAAGACGTCAAAAAGAAGGGCTTCGCCGTCTTCGGGGGCAAGAAGGAAAAGGACCCCGCTTCCAAGATCGTCACACCCGAGAAACGCCGCCGCCAACTCTCCTGGCTCTGCGGCGCATGCGCCGCGGTCGCGGTCGGCTCGCTCGCATTCGCCGCGGTGGAGTTCACCGTCGCGCAGGATACGGTCGCAAAGACCCAATCCAATATGGTCGAGATCGTAGTCCCGAAGGAGACCATCAAGGCCGGTACCCCCATCACGGCGGACATGCTCGAGGAGGCGCAGGTCCCGAAGCGCTACGTCCCCGCCGATGCGGCCGACGAATCCAGCAAGTCCGACCTGATCGGCAAGTCCCCGGTAGGCGACCTCTCCAAGGGCGTGCCCATCTCCATGGGCACCGTGCAGGGTTCCTCCAATCCCTCGTCCATCTCCCTCGCCCTCGCATCGGGCCATGTGGCGCGAACCTTCTCGCTCGACGCCGCGGCAAGCATGTCCCCGTTGCTGAAGCCCGGTGACTACGTCACGGTGACCGCGACCTTCAAGTCCGGCAACGGCACCACGCAGCAGACCGTCAACTACCAGAACGTCAAGGTGCTCGCCACCGACGCGACGCTCCAGAGTACGGACGGCTCCTCCCAGAGCTCGGGTTATTCCACCATCACGCTCGAGTTGACTCCCGAGCAGCTCACCGAGATCGGCACCGCAGACTCCATCAGCCTCGCCGCGCAGCCGCTCAGCGAGAACCCCAAGGACGATGCGGAGCCCGATGCCGCCGCGCAGGAGGATGCGCAGGCCGACGAGGGCGCTTCCGATGCCCAGCAGGTCGATGAGTCCCAGGAGCCCGCTCCCGTCCAGCCCGAGGAGTAGCCATGCTCGATAGGAAATACGATGATGCCCTTTCCGAGGTCATGAGCCGATGCGCGAACGACCTGCAGAACCAAGTCGCGCTCGTCGGCCAAGTGTCCGATGGCATCGATACGCTCCGAGACCGCGCACTGGCGTACGTTCACCGCTCCCCCGCCTTCTCCGAGGAGAACGAGAGCGTCCAGCGTCAGGCGGCCAAGTACGTAGTCGATGACCTCTTCCAGCTCGGCCCCATCGAGGAGCTGCTCTGGGACCCGGATGTATCTGAAATCATGGTCAACTCGCCCGACCAGGTTATGGTCGAGCGCCGCGGTAAGATCGAGCCGTCGGGCGTGCACTTCTTCGACGAGGAACACGTCCAGAGGACCATCGCCCGCATCGTCTCCTCTGACGGCCGCAGGTGCGACAACCAGAGCCCGCTGTGCGACTGCATGCTGCACCGCGCGGGCGCACCGTTCGACGGCAGCCGCGTCAACGCCGTGGCCTTCGGTATCGCGAAGCACTGGACACTCGACATCCGCAAGTTCCGCAACGACGTGTTCACGCCCGAATCGCTGGTCGCCAACGGATCCATGGATGAGAACATGGCGGATTTCCTGCAGGCGCTCGTCCTCGCACGCATGAATATCGTCATCGAGGGCGGTACGGGCTCGGGTAAGACCACCCTCCTCAACGCCCTGTCCAACTACATCCCCGATGGTCAGCGCATCATCACGGTCGAGGACACGGCCGAGCTGAACCTCGCGAAGACCCATGTCCTGTCGCTGCAGTCGCGTCCCGCCAACAACGAGGGCAAGGGCGAGATCACGCTCCAGCAGCTCGTCATCAACACGCTGCGACAGCGCCCCGACCGCATCGTCGTCGGCGAGTGCCGAGGACCCGAGGCGTTCGATATGCTTCAGGCCCTGAACTCCGGCCATGACGGCTCGCTCACGACCACGCACGCGAACAACCCGCGTGCCGCCCTCGACCGCCTGCAGAACCTCGTGCAGATGAGCCGCGCAGGTTCGAACATGCCCCCCGATGCCATCATGAAGATCATCACCGAGGCCGTCGACTTCGTCGTGGAGATTAAGCGCCTTCCGGACGGAAGCCGCCGAGTCAACAACATCTGCGAGGTCTGCGGCATGCAGGGCAACGTCCCGACCATCGGATCCATCATGAAGTTCCAGAAGACCGGCGTCGACGGCAACGGGCGAATCAAGGGCGAGTTCCGCCCGACCGGCTCGCGCATCGTCTCCGAGGAGCATAAGGAGCGCTTCTACTCCAACGGAATCGAGATCAAGCCCGAATGGTTCGACAACGGAGGGTTGTGGTAGACATGGACCAGACGGTCGTCACCTATTTCTTCTACGGCGTCACCTACGCCCTCATCATCGCCGTCCTGTCTCTGTGCGTCATGGCGCTTCTCGTCTCCAGACAGCTTCGCGTCCTCTCCGAACGCCGCGATATCTACCATGAGGACGACGAGAGCTCCAAGAAGATATCGCTCGGCATCCTCGGCGAACTGCGCGAGGTCGCCCGCAAGCATATCGAGGGCAGCGGTATCAAGCTGTCCCTGAACGAGTTCATGAGCATCTGGGCGGCCTGCACGGCGGTTCCCCCGCTCATCGGTATCGTCATGGGCATGGATGCCCTCGTGGTCATGCTTCTCGCCGCCCTGGGTGCCTTCATCCCGCTTTTCACCCTGTCCTTCAGGAAGAAACACAGCGAGAAGCGCTTCGAGGAGCTGTTGGGGCAGACCATGCCCCTGATCTCCGCGAACCTGCGCGGCGGCGCGATGCTCTCCCAGGCAATCCGTCCCGTCGCCGAAAACATGGACGAGCCCATCAAGGGAGAGTTCGAGCGGCTCCGCCGCGACATGGACCGCGGCATGCCCGTCGACAAGGCGCTTGACAAGATGGCGGAGCGCAACAACTCCTCAGACCTCAAGCTGTTCGCCTCCGCAGTTCGTGCCCAGATGCGCACTGGCGGCTCTCTGGCAGACATCGTGGACTCGGTCGGAAACACCATCCAGCAGCGCTGCGAGCTGCGCCAGATGGTGCGCTCCCGCACCTCGCAGGCGCGTTTCACGGCCATCCTCATGGCCTGCGTTCCCCCTGCGCTGGGCATCGTCTTCTACCTCGGTAACGATATGTACCGCGAGTTCTATTCCAGTTTCACCGGATTGCTCGTCATCTTGCTGTGCGCATTTCTGGAGATTCTGGGCTACGTCATCGCCAACAAGATGCTCGACATCAGGACCGATTAGGAGTGGTTCACATGATTGTAGATTCGACAACTATCGGTCTTATCGGCGCCGGCTCGCTCGCCGCGGGCCTCGGAACCACCTTCGCCGTCCAGAAGAAATTCGGAATCTCCGTCCGCAACGTCAACCAGAAGTCCCTCAAGCAGCGCGGCGAGGAGATGCAGGAGCGCTTCAAGTTCGGCCAGCCCTTCCAAGGTTCCGCCCTGTTCGGTGCCATGTCCCGTGAGCAGGAGGAGCGCCAGCGCGAATCCCTCATGCGTTCCGGCCTCAAGGTCTCCGCGCTCATGTTCTGGGCCTCGAAGATCATCTGCGTCGCCGTGGGAATCATCGTCGGCATCCTCATCGGCACCAAGCTGACGGGACTTGCCACCGTGGCTGCGGCCGCCCTCGGAGGCATGGTCGGCTACATCCTTCCGGAGATCTACCTTCTCCAGAAGCGCCGCGAATGGCGCGGGGATATCGAGCGTGAGCTGCCAAATGCACTCGACCTCATGTCGATCACCATGGCCGCCGGCTCCACTTTCGACGATGCCGTCCGCACGGTCGCGGAGAACTCCGAGGGTGCTCTCGCGGAGGGATTCCGCGATGTGCTCGCGAACGCCCGCTTCATGGACATCACCGATGCCCTGAAGCAGTTCGCCGACAATGCGGGTGTCCGCCCGCTGACCATCTTCGTCGCATCGCTCATCCAGGCACGCCAGACCGGAGCCCAGTTCGTCGACGTCCTCGAGAATCAGGCGCAGACGGTGCGTACCTACCGCCGCCAGAAGCTGGAGGAGGAGATCAACAAGATCGGCACCAAGATGCTCATCCCGATTATCTTCCTGATCTTCCCTGCCCTGTTCGGCGTGCTTCTGGCGCCTGCGGCGATGTCGGCCATCCAAGCTATGAGCAGCCTGTAGGGAAAGGGGTTCCAAATGAGCGACGCTACCGGATTCACCCTGCTCGTCTTCCTGTCGGTTCTGGTGCTCTTCATCGGGCTTCTGCCCATCGTAGGCAAATGGAAGGTGTACGAGAAACTCGGGATGCCGGGTTGGTATTCAATCATCCCCGTCTACGCCGACTACAAGCTGTGCGAGCGCGTCCATCGCACGGATGAGGGCAGGACGTTTCTCATGGCGTACCTCATCGTGCTCATCTGCTCGTGGGTGTTCTGCTGGGTCGATACGGTCGGCGTGCTTCTCGCCCTCGCCCAACTCGTGATGGACATCATCGTGCTGAACGATATGTCCCGCACCTTCGGGAAGGAGACGGGCTACACGATCGGACTTGTCATCTTCGGCTTCGTGTTCTGGACGATGCTCGGGTTCGGAGCCAGCGAGCCGGTCCGTCTGGGCGATGAGGATGAGATGGAATAGGTTAGAGACAATCCAGATTACCTTTTGCGGATCCCTTCGGGGGTCCGCTTTGTTTTGGGGGCGGTGAGGACAGACCGTCTCTCTAAATGTCTCTCTAGACGCTCAAGCTATCTGCCTGCGATTTCGGTATGTCTCTCCAAATGTCTCTCTAAAGTTAGAGAGACGGGTGATTGATTTTAGAGAGACGGGGTTCGATAAGAATAAGAAGAAGGATTAGAGACCCTTCGGGTGAGAAGAATAATAACGACTAGCTATACCGCGGGGTGCCATTTCGGGCACCCCATTGTTTTGCTGGGAGTTTGGCGGGTAGCGGTGTAGCCGTGTAGCTCGGTAGGCGCTTTGCAGTGGTGGTCAGGCTACTTCTGTCCCGCGCGTGGCGGGAGTGTGGATGAGGTTTGAGAATCGAGGGAAGGAAACAGGTTCTCTTGATTTAGGAGTTGAGCTGGATGGATTCCCAGATCACTAAAATCCCGTCTATCTGCGGTGACAGTTACCCCGGTGTCGGATTCCAAGTGGATAACGGTGACTCGGTTCGCGTGGCCATGGCATGGCCGAGTGCCTCTGCCGGGGGCTGGCGCAGCCTCACGATGGAGGTCCCGAAGAAGCTCAGTCTCGAGACCGAGCTGAACGGGGTTTCGGTCGATTATCTCCTGCAGAGAGCCGATGTATTGTTCGGAGATGGAGATTTGGGCGGATTCAAGCGTTACGAACATGCACTTGGGGATAAAATGCCCAGCGCGGTTGTTCGTGCATTCGCCCGTTATGCACCAATTGATTTGACGCATGCCGGCACCGCTGAGACATGTCGCGATGAAATCGTGGGATTCCTCGGCGGGAAAATTCCCGAGCTTGGCTCTGGAGGAACGGAGAAGGTATCGGGTAAGACCCGAGCCGTGCTCGTGCCGGTGGGTCAAGATCCGGTCGCTATCGAGATTGACAGTGCCAAGGATATCATGGATCAGGTCGGAGGTATCTTCGACAACGCCTCGAATAACCTTCCTCCCGATGCGTTTCCATTCAATCTCTCCATGTATGAGAACGACTTCAGCAAATTGACCTTGCAGCCCAATCGGGCCTTCTATGCAACTGAAGAGATGGAACGAGAAGGGTATCTGTCTCCTTTCGACAACAAACCGGTCATCGAAGGCTTGCCTACATCCGTGGTTTACGGAAACGTCGTCATTACGGGCTTCAACCCCGCCACCGGCGAGGATGTATCGCTTTCCGATGGCGAGATGATGGATGTCATGAATTACTTCCAGTGTGAGAGCCCCCGTGAAAGTGGACGCGAGGTCGCGTTTGTCGTTCAAAAACATCTATATGGCGAGTTGAGGGAGTATATCTCGCAGGAATCCTCTAAGAATGAAGATAAAGCCCTCGATAACGCATTTGAATCTCTCGACGAGATGATGGAGCAGAAGGCCGAGGTCGCCGGGGATGTTGAGTTGGGTGATGAGTTGGGCATGTCAAATGAGGAGCGCTAAGGGACAAGAATAATAACAAGGTGCCTTACTGCGGGACGTCTTTTGGAGACGTCCCGTTTGCTTTGCTGAGAGCTTGGCGGGTAGCGGTGTAGCTCGGTAGGCGTAGCGATGTAGTGCGGTAGTCAGGTAGTCGCGTTGGTATGGGGAGAAGGCTACTTGTGTCCCCCAGTGGGTCGAAGGCGCGGTGCCCGTTTATGGTCAAGATGGATTATCCAAGCGCAAACGGGAGCTATCTATGGCAAAGAGAACCTATGGTAAATATTCCGGAAAGAGTCCGACTGAGAAGCTAACGGATGCCCGACAGGCGCTATTCGATGCACTGCTCGCGGATATGGAGCGCGAGGGTTCTCGGTGGGTCAAGGAGTGGTCGTTCCCCCATCCGCCTATGAACGGCGTTACCGGCGAGGGCTACGGGGCGCGAAATACCGCCATGCTCATGTATGCCATGAGGGACGGCGGTTTCAGGGACCCGCGCTTCGCTACGTTCAAGATGGCATCGGATAAAGGGTGCCACATCATCAAGGGATCACACGGCTACCCTATCGAGCGCTGGAAGCGCATGCTCGTCAGCAAGACGGACCCGACTGCACGACTCAAACAGCCCAAGACCAAAGAGGAGTGGGACATAGCGCTCGCAAATCCCGAGTACAAGGCCGAGCCGCGCTGCGTCGGTACGTTCACCGTCTTCAATGCTGAGCAGATGGAGAACACGGAAAACCTCATCGCCGTCGAGGGCTTCAAGCCCATCGAACCCGACCGCGCCGCCGACGGCATCGTCAAGGCGTCGCCCTGCCCCGTAATCGAGACGCCGAACGACGAGGCGTTCTACCTGCCCAGTGCGGACAAGATCTATGTTCCGCAGCGCAACGAGTTCACGAACGTCGAGTCTTTCTGTCGAACGCTGCTCCATGAGATGGGGCACGCCACGGGCCATCCAAGCAGGAATGACCGCGAGCAGTGCGGGCTGAAGCAGAATCGGCAGAAGTATGCCTTCGAGGAGCTCATTGCAGAACTCTCGAGCGTGTTCACCGCGAATGCCATCGGTCTCGACCTCCGCAACGTCGATGACGATAAACCACTTGCCGCCAACGAGGTCGACGCCATGTCGAATTCCGCCGCCTACCTCAAGAGTTGGTCCCAGGAGTTCAAGGATCCGGGCGGCGAGTTGCTGAAGGCCGCATCTCTGGCGAGCAAGGCGACCGATTACCTCGTGGAAGACTGCTTCATTCCGGTTCTCGGCAAGGATTACTTCAAGTCACCGGAACTCGCAGCCGAAATGAATGCGGAAACAGCCATTGAACATAATGGCAGCCGTGAGAGCGAGCAGGATGCCGATGCGTTCAGCCTCGATGACCTGTGCGAGTCCAAATGCGATGAGGCAAGGCTCGCCAATGGCAATGAGCGGGTCGAGGCTGCTGCCGCTTGCTATGAGGAAGGACGGTAGCCATGCCCAACAACTTGGAAATCAATTCGTTCGACGATTTGAAAGTCGCACTGGACGAGGCTCTGCACAATAGCGGGACCCCACCTGACGTGGCGGATTATCTGATGGAACGATTCGATGTCCTTTGCGTCGATATCGACAATGTGTTCCTCTCAGTTTCGGCTGAAGACATCAAAGAATATTATCCGAACCTCTCTATTGATGAGGCCCGTGAAGTTCGCGATAACGCGGCCGAGAACCTTTGGTACTCGGGTGGACACGATGACATCAATGATACAGCGTGGGAGCAAATCGAGGCTGAGGTGAAGTGCATCCGCCCATCCCGCGGCGATATGACGCATGCGGAAAACAGCCTCGATGAGCTCTGCGAGCAGAAGACAGCCGAGGCAAGCGAGCGCGAGAGCGGCTCTCAGGACCGCAGCGCCCAGAATGTCCAGCGCTAATCGCCGATAGCCATTGGATGCGGGGAGGGATGGATTTCCATCCCTCCCCTTTTCTTTTGGGGCGGAGGCTACTTTCGTCCCCCCTTCGGAGGGCGCGGCGCTTCGAAAGTACGCTGGGATAGACAGAACGGCCAGAGAGATGGAGCAGCCATGGCAGATGACAAGCCGTGCATTTCAGAGTTGTATGAGTCCGGTGGGCTGGATATGGATCTCGTCGGCAAGATTGCGCATAACGAGCTGGATAAACGTAAGGCACTTCTCCCCAATTCAGACCATGCACTCGCCTCGGAATATATCGATTTCTATATCGATGTCAACTACTCCGAAATCATCGAGCGCTATACCGAGGTACTCGACACCGAGCTGAGTGCCGAAGACTTCCGAAACGGTGAGATCTCACCCGAGTTCGTGCTGGGCTTGGCTATCGCTCGCTGTGCCGAATCGCACGCAAGCGCCATATCGAATACTTCTCCGATGAGTTTTCCTCGCGGGCTGTCATCGAAATCGAAGAGCTTGGTTTGCCTTCCCTGCGGCGCATCTGCCGGACTGCCGATGATTTCTCGCTCGCCGGGGTCAATCCCGATACGAGATTTCCCATCGGATTCGTTTCCGTCAAGGATGTCGCGGACACGATCGACGAGTTCGGGAACGACCATATGAAAGAGACGCTCAAGCCCGCCGATTTCGAGCGGGTCGCCTCAAGCCTTGCGGAATCAGAACAGTGCATCGAGCGATATGAGCTCGCCGACGGCATCAGCTTCAACGCCGAACTCGAGGTTGAGAATATCGACCGCAGGCAGGGCATGCAGGGCCTCGAGGATATCTGCGATATGAAAAGCGAGGAAGCCGAGCTTGTCGCGCATGGCTCGGCAGTCGAATACGGTGCGGCAAGCAATGAGCGGAGCAAGTAGCCAAGGAGGCTGAATATGGGCAATAAATCGTGCGACCTATTCATCGAGGGCAAAGGCAGGGTGTCGGTCAGCATCGACGAGCACCCGAGCATGCCTTCGATGAGCTTCACCGGCCTTCAGGGGCGCGGCATTGGCCGCGTAGTCGAGGAGAAGGCAGCCATCCGCTGCGCCCTGCGTCAGGCGGGTTTCGATATCCCGATGGCAAACGTGTGCATCGATGTCGACAAGTCCGCGCATGAGTACGGCCATAAGTGCATCGAGAACGCCTGCGCACAGGGTATCGCCATCGCGAGCGGGCAGGCTGAGATGCCCGCAAGCGGGCGTGTCAGCGCCGTGGAAATCGATATCGACGGATCATCGCTCGGCTTAGAGCCGGCTAAAGACGGGCTGGAACGCAGTTTGGATGACCTTTGCGATGAGAAACAGGCTGAAGCCGATCTCGTCGAGGGAAACGAGGATCGCGAAACGCGATTTGAGAGCAAGGAGACTGGGCGATGAATGAAATCGGATGCATCAAGGTCGATGTCGCGATGAACGATTCGGCTTACTATGCGCATGCCCCCCATGAGAGCGTCACTCTGCCGATGGCACCTGGTGATTTGCAAAATATCATCGACAAGGTGACCCGCTTCGGCTCGCATGGATACGAAATCAAGAACATTCAGACTTCCGGCGTGATCGACAAGCTGCACTTCGCCGAGGACGAGCGCGTGAGCCTGCGAGCTATGAACGCCATGGCCGAGTGCGTCAAGAGGAATCCCGACATCGACTACGATGCGGTTCGCGATTATTGCGACAACTTCGATGTCCCCGTCGACCCGCTCATGGTCGGCAACGTCATCATGCAGGCAGAACAGATGCCGTTTACGAGTTATTCGGTCGATATCGATAACGAGCATCCGACTCCCGCTGATCTGCAACGGGCGTACGGACTCACGCTCATCGACCATGCTACTGAGGAACTCGATGCATGCATGAATGGCGGCCGACTTCCCGATGGCGCCAAGGCGAGCCTCGCTGGAGTTGTCGAGCTTCTCGCAAACGTTTCCGCCGCAGCGCTGGGTGCCAAGATGGAGTCCAGTGGTGAAGTCTGCCTGACCCCCAGCGGCATCTTCGACCGCAATTCCGAAGGCGTCGACTTGATGAGATTCGATTTGGATGAGCTCGAGCAGGCGGCTTTCGAGGACGACCGCGACTTCGCGGCCGACCGCATCGTTGTCTATGCCGAAAGCCGCAAGATGGTCGAGGCGGGCGTCGATATCTCGCAGCCGCTGACGCTGCCGATGGATGCGGGTGAGCTTCAAGATGCCCTCAAGGGCTTCGCTGATATTGAGGGGGTTGAGCCGAGCGATATCGTCATGTGCGACTATGGGCTCCACGGGCGGTTCTCCGAGTACTCTTGGCACGACTTCGGCATAGATGACCCCATCGCCGACATGAACCGCTTCGCCCAGATCGTGGTGGACCATCCCGACCTCAGCGTAGGAGAGCTGTTCTACTACAACGACGAGCATGAGATTTACGACCTCGATGACATCATCGAGGTGGCCGAGCATTTCGATGAGAAGCTCGCGGAGCAGGGTCGAGAATTCAATCTCGACGAACTCGGGGAGTCGAAATGTGACGAGGCGGAGCTAGTAAACTCCGACACCGATAGGTCTGAGGGCAATGCCCTTGTCGGCGGTGAGCGATGATGGATGCCCTGCGTGCCGTGCTGGTTCCCGTAAACGCCAAATGCCGCGAGATCGACCTTCCGATTGATGAGGACGGAAACTGCGGCGAGGCGTTGAAGGAGCTTCTCGGCGAGAGGATCACCAATGTGTCCAGCAAGCTGCCAGATAAGTTCCTAGGCGAATCCGTTTGCGTCTACGTCAACGCAGGCGGTCGCTCCGCCTGCGCGGCAAACCGCGCCATCTGGGGTACCCAGGAGATGGCGGACGATGGGTGCGTGTCCCCCCTGACCGGGCAGACCGTGTTAGCCGGCGAGCCGGCCGATGTGCTTTACGGTGATATCGTCATCGTGGGCTACGACCCCTACGAGGGGGCGGAATGCTCTCTTTCCGATGCGGAATGCGAAGAAGTCACTGAACTGTTCAGCGGGCGCGGCGGCCCGTATTCGGGGGTGTCCGCGCTCGGATATATCGAAAGCACGAAACAAAGCTCGAAGCGCAGGGAACAGGACGAGTGGGACAACGAGTCCTCGCAACTCGATGAGTTCATCTGCTACAAGAAGGACGAGGCGGAGCTCTACAACCAGCGCCTCGAAGAGGAGCACAACGATCTATACGACGACTACTGGCAGAACTCATACGACGATACGGAGTGGTAGCCATGGGAGCCGTGAGTTACGGGCAAAGCGGGTACGCGGGGGCCTCCATGAGCGTCCGCGCCCGCCAGGCATATGAGTCGGGCGAGATGCCGATGTCCAAGTGGACGCGCGGCGCGATCATCTCCGCGATCAAGGACTACTGCGCCGACTTCGACCTCGCCTACAATCCCGAAATCGAGACGATGAGCAGGTCACAGCTCGCTGAAACCTATCTCGAGTACAAGTCCTGGCACCATACGGGGCGGTTCGCACGCGAGACCGAGTTCTTCGGGTTGAACGAGGACGCAATCTGCGCGGACTTCCTCGAGATGACGCCAGACCAAATTGCCGAGTGCAATGACAGAGCGGTGGCGGCGCAGGCAACCGCATCAGAGTGGAATAGCTTCATGAGGGCACGTGAAAATGCATTCGCGAAGCGTTTCGGGTGCAATGCAAGCAGTGTTCTCGCCTACGAGACGTTTCACCCGGAGAGGTGCACGCGCTTTCTGTCTAAGCGCAGCAAGCGCGAGATGATTGGTTATGAGCTGCCCGATAAGGCGGCGGGCTGGGGGATGAAGCCCGAACAGACCTGCCCAGTGGAGCTTGCAGCGAAATCGCATGTGGCATGCTTCAATGCCTTTCGTGACGGTACCGGTGGGGACACTGAGTGGCACGATCTCGATTTAGATGCCGTGGAGGAGCTGTTCGATGAGCGTGGGCTCGATGATCTGCTCGAAGCAAAGCGCGACGAGGCGGAGCTGTCCGAGGATCTAGGGCTCGTTAGGGAATCGGACTGTCGGTAGACGGACGGGTTGAATTTACCTTTTCTATCGCTGTCCCTGCATCCTGCACAAATCTTCTAGAATCTCGCAGATTCTATCGGCGTTTTCCTGTGTCTCTTTATCGGTATGGTGGCTTGTCGGTTGAGGGTAGGATGGATGCTCTCGGTAGTACTGCTCAAGGTCGGGTTCCCAGGTGCCGTACCGCTCGGCAAGTTTCCTGCGACCTAGCAGGTCTAGAACCAGATAGACGATATAGGCGATGGCTAAAAGGGCGGCAAACGCCACAAAGATATAAATCACTGAGTTCCTCCAAATGAATCTCACTTCGAGCACATTCTAGCAGCTTCGACGGTGCCGTTGCCGCTGCGGCAAGTCGGGGCGGCTCTGTCGCGTAATGAGTATCCTCGGAAAAAATCGCAGTAGAAAGCTGAGGGTGATATGAAATCCAGTCCTTTCGAACATCTTCTGAACCCCGATGTCCTCAAGGGAGGGCTCGTGGCAAGCCTATTCGGGTCGCTGCCGACAATCGGAACAGGTGCCGAATACCTTGCCATAAATCTCATTCATGGCATCGATTTCGCCACGGGCGGTCGCATGGGAGAAAACCGACTCTCGGCCATGGTTTCGATTCTGAACATCAACACACTATGGCTTCCGCTCACGGGGTTTCTCCTGCTCGTCCCAGCGATTAGAAATAACAGGGCGGCAACAATCGCTATCGCCTTCCTTCAATTCCTATGCGCGGCCATCAACTTCAGCCGCGGGCTGTACACCGATGCATTTCTAGAATTGGCAATCGCAACGATTGCGCTTCTGAGCAGCTCGAATCGACACACTCTCTCTAACGACTTGGGGGTCACTGATGAGTAAAGATAACGATAATAATCTCTCAAGGAACCCGTATAGGGATTTCGCCTTCTCGCGCCGCGGTCTGTTCGCGGCATTGGCGACTATCGCCGGTCTCGGCGCGGTGCCTGCTAGGGCTGCCCTGGCTAAAGATCTGTATTTCCGCAATGAGCTTATCAGCCCGCAGCCAAATTCGTACTATTTCGGCGGCTGCTTCACGTCTAACGGCTACACACATTGCGTTACGCATCCAGACTGTACCCAAGGCGTCAATAACTATGGGCGCGGTTTCGCCCATGGATGGATAACTTGGGTCGCTGCCGATGGCAACACCGGCCAGGGCTGGAATAGCAACATGCTCCAGGCTCTCGGTTACTCCCTATGCCTGCTCGTCGAGTGTGACTACTCGAACGAACTGTACGACCACATCAAGGCTCACCCCTTTATGGCATGTGCGGACATTAACCGCCAAAATGCTCGTCGCCTGTGGCACGACATCCATGCCGATGATAATGATGGCCAGCTTTTCTTGAACAACAACTTGCTTTCGAAATTTCACGGAGACATGCTCGATACGGATGCGGGCTTAGGTGTAAGCCAGAATAACGGGCATTGGTATATCGTCGGGTACGATGACTATTCGTATGAAAAACCGGAACTGTTCATGCGCCGAGGCGCCAACGAGGCCGTGAACACGTTTCGAGCCGAGGTCGACGTCAAAAACGTAATGAGGGACAACGGGGATGGTTCGGGAGGCTACGAAAAAGACCTCCGCGAGGTCACGGGCGACATCGATATCGATACCGAGGCCATCCGCATCGATAACGACGTGACGCTGTACGGCGGCATCTTCTCACTTGCGCCGCTCGTCATGCCCGATGCACGCGTCGACCTCGGCCAAGGCGTCTACGATGCCAGCGGAAATCCAATCGTCAATTACGACAACGAGCGCGCTCTGATTTTCTGGGAGGATTACGACGGCATCAACCAGCTGTTTATGTTCAAGCCCTATCTCGAGGACGGCGTTGGGACGTTCACCTTCGCCCTGGCGAATCTCGCCGGACCAAAATTGGTCCATACCCTCAACAACCGCTGGCATGCCGACGTCAACCAGGCATGGAAAAACGGAAGTATGGAGTCCGGTACCGCCGTCATATACGATATTCGCAAGTCTTCCGGCAGGGAGAACTCCTGGTGGGTGTGCCATGAACCGGCTGAAACCAACGAGACAGACCATAAATGCTATTTCATCACTTCGGATGCCGACGGACAGCGCCTCGATACGGCTGGTGCCACTGGAAACCGCGGTGCGGTCCGAGTCTGCAGCAATGCCAAACCGGGCGAATGGGGATCCCAGAAGAACGCCCAGTGGAAACTCATCGAGGGTCGATGCCATGGATATGTGAAGAACAGCAAGCCTACCGCCCGTATCGGTGACGAGGTCGAATGCGTTGGCTTCATGCCGGATTCCGATGAGACTCCTACCCTGCAGCCATCCGGCTGGGCGCATAGCGTGGTAAACCGAAAGGACCTCCCGCCGCAGCCTATGTACCGCTGGTACGTGACGCGCGAGGTAGTCGATGTCCCCGATGACAACGATGCGATCATTATGGCCCACTGCTTCGTTTCCACGTGGGGGCAGCAGACCGAAGCTCCAGCACACCGCCATATCGGATTCCCGCACGGCGGGCATTCAATCTACAACCTCGCTCTCCATGTGGAGGGTTCGCAGTTCGGCGGGTCTATCTGCTATGCGGCGAGGCCTTGGGATTCCTCCACTTGGGTCACCGGTGTCGACGGTCAGGAAATCTGCGGCTCCCCCATCGCCGAGGTGAAAATCTGGCTAACCGGCGAGCTCGCGGAGAACTATGACCTCTGCTACCGTTCCATCCCGATCGACGGCAAGTGGACTAAAACCGTCTATTCCTGCGGCCATGCGGACAATGACGGCTCCGCTGCCCCGGCCTGCGGCAGCAACGGCTCTGCGAAGATGTGCGGCCTCAACGTCCATCTGACCCGCAAGCCGCGTGGGTCCCGCCTCGTCAAGGAGTTCTCGTTCGATGATACGATCGAGGTCACAGAGAAGATCGCCAGCGGCGATGATGCCGTGTGGTTGTGGTCTGCGGCTATGATGGGCATCACGACCGTGAACGAAGATGAGACGCGCGTCTGGACCGACCGCATGCTCGGCACCGTGGTCGTGGGCGAAGGCATCGACCAGTACCACAACCCGCCCACGAGGCTCCAGTCGGTAGTTCACTTCATGGTCGTAGACACGCTCGGCGATACGCAGGAGGTGCATACGGTCTATATCAACCTCAACAGCACGTATACTGCAAGCGAGCATTCGAAGGACTATTCCGATGCGCACAGCGCCATCGAGCAGGTCATGCGCGATGAGGGGCAGGACATGAGCCTGCTCGACAAGTGCCTGGATGGCTGGTACGAGGGCGATGCCGATTGCTCGGATCCGAGTATCTTCAAGGGCGGGAAGTTCGTCAGCAAGAAGGTCAACGGAGATCTGTATCTGTGGACGAAAGTCATGGTGTGCAAGTTCAGATTCTACAAGGATGGCTTGGCAAAGGAGAATTTGATTTTCCAGAGTCCTCGAATGCTCGTTGGCACTAAGTACGCCTTCCCGAAGGAAGTTTATGATAAACAACTCGAACCGACCTGCAACCTTAACGACCATTTCGGTATCAACCCCTCGACCGGATTCACTGGATGGCATCTCGATAAGACTTTGTCCGATCAAGCTATTACTGAACATGTAGCCACCGAAGGTATTGTCATTCTTTATGGCCGCAACCGCTGCACTCTACGCACGGAGTACGCACCCGGCTCGGTCGCACTCGACTCCAGCTGGGACATGAGGGTGCTGCCTGAGGAGGGCGCCGAGGCGCATCCTGGCTTCATCCCCACCTTCACCGAGCCCAAGCATAAGGGCTACGATGCGAAGGGGAAGGAGTTTGAGCTGGCCGCGATCGGTGACTCCGGCGAGGGCCACACGGCATACTACTGGGACGAACTCGCCCGCATCACTATCCCCGCGACCGCGTACCGCAACATCGGCGGTGGGCAGTGGCGCACCTACAAGTGTGAGGCGTGGCTCGACGCGAACGAGGCGAACGCTGCGGCGGAGGTTTCCGAGACGGGCGTGTCGGGACGCTCGCGTTCCCGTGCGCGTGCCGCCAGTGCGGTCAAGATGACCGCCGACACCGTGCGCTACATCCGCTGGACCGAGGTCGTCTCGGACGGCGTGGTGGGCGTCAGGAGGAAGTAAATAAGGGGGCGGAGAATATCTCCGCCCCCTATCGGTCTATCTAATGGGTTCCTTTGCCATTCTTCTCGTCTGTCAGCTCATCTAAATCCTTTCCGAACCCTTCCATGGTTTCGGAAAGCTCTGGGTTGATATTGGAGCGCTCGATTTCGTAGTTGCGCGCAATCTCGTTGTTGGAAAGAAGGGCTTTCCTGATTGCCGGTACGCCATCGATAGCCGATTTCCAAGCGGTCTCATACCCCATATCTGCATACCAGCAGGAGATATAGTCTCGTTGGCTCTCTATCTGCTGCCATGGTATTTCTGGGAACAATTCTTTGTACTCATCAGTCTTGAAGTGCGAGACCAGCTCACCGATCTGACTCAATGAGAACAGAATCGAGTCTCGGATCATTCGGTTGTGTTTCCAGGTCTCGCGGCTATAGCCGATTCTCTCGAGCTTCGCGATAACGTCATCGCATCGCTCGAGAATTGTCTGGTAGTTGGAAAGGTCTCGTTCGTTCATAAATCCTCGTACTTCAAACGATCCATAGAGAATCACACCGTCCCTGTCGACCTCGGTGGCAAAACTTCGGCCGTGTTGGACCGCAGCCCTGAAATCGTCCACGTTGCCGATGAAGAAATCCAAATCCTTCCCGAATCTGAACAGTTGGACATGGGCTGCAATCGAGAACTCTTTGAGTTCAAGACTTTAGTCTGCTGGGCGCGCAGCGGCCAGCTTCAACCCACCCGCTATGCGGGTGGAGACAAACGGCTTTACAAAGCCACCCCTCCGACCGATATTGACGATTGTTCAGGCCGTCAAG